>Ga0334884_1001349_pt1 | contig 37017 bp, 30 predicted proteins | sample GraSluR1_MG_7_FD_207215 | JGI IMG/M metagenome (GOLD analysis project Ga0334884, IMG submission 207215) | Sludge microbial communities from methane-producing bioreactor in Wageningen University, Netherlands - Granular Sludge_12_05 R1 | ecosystem: Engineered > Bioreactor > Anaerobic >... | reverse complement strand
TTCCCATTCCGAACAGAGAAGTTAAGCCTGCCAGCGCCGATGATACTGCCGTAACAGGTGGGAAAGTAGGTCGTCGCCGCCCCTATCAAATCCCCGCTACTTTGCTGTAGTGGGGATTTTTGATTTTACTGCCGGCTTTTTATTACTTTTGCCTACTAAAATTTTAGCTATGATTGTTATTACTGGTGCCGCTGGTTTCATTGGGAGTGTTGTAGCCGGTTATTTTAACCGGAAAGGAATTGATGAGCTAATCCTTGTTGATGATTTTTCAAGAAGTGAGAAAAAACAAAACTTCCTTACCAAGTCGTACCATAGCCTTATTGATCGTGATGCGTTTGTTGATTGGCTGGATGCGAATAACGCAAAGGTTGACTTTGTCATCCATCTTGGTGCCCGCACTGATACTACTGAATTTGATTATTCGATTTTTGAGAGATTGAATATCTCTTATTCCCGGGCAATTTTTACTGCCTGCACCCGCTATGATATACCGCTGATTTATGCTTCTTCTGCTGCTACATATGGCTTAGGTGAGTTTGGTTATAGTGATGATCATAAAATTGTTAATCGGTTACAACCGCTTAATCCTTATGGTAGATCGAAAAATGAGTTTGATAAATGGGCATTGGAGCAGCCTCAAACACCTCCTTTTTGGGCAGGATTGAAGTTTTTTAATGTCTATGGACCGAATGAGTACCACAAAGGCCGCATGGCTTCGGTAATATTTCATGCCTTTAATCAGATAAAAGAAAAGGGTGAAGTGAAACTTTTTCGCTCTCATCACCCTGAATTTGAAGATGGGATGCAATTAAGAGACTTCGTATATGTTAAAGATGTTGCCGAAGTGATTGACTTTTTGATGCGTGAGAAACCAGGCAGTGGGTTGTATAATTTGGGAACCGGAAAGGCGCGAGCTTTCTACGATCTTGCTGTTGCTACATTTAAGGCTTTTGGACTGGAACCACGGATATCATTTATTGATACACCGGTTGATATTCGGGATAAGTACCAGTACTTTACTGAAGCCAAAATGTCGAAGCTTATTGATGCGGGCTTTAACAAGTCATTTATGAACCTCGAAGAAGGGGTTAAAGATTATGTTGCCAACTATTTAATCTCAGGAAAAACCTATTGATTTTTTTGTTTTTCAGCTAGTTGTTGATCCAGGTCGATCAAAAAATTACGCATTTTATTTAGTGTACCTAACAACACTACCTTTTCCTCTATCTGATCAAAATCGCTTTTAAGTGCTTCTCTTGCCCCTTGAAGCGTATAGCCTTTGTTTTTTACAAGGTGGTAAATCATATGCAAGTATCTCACATCGCGTTCTGTGAAAAGACGATTCCCTTTTTTATTCTTTCTGGGACGAAGAACAGGAAATTCTTTTTCCCAAAACCGAATCAATGAGGTAGAAACCTGAAACATTTCTGCCACCTTACCAATTGGATAATAAACCCTTTTAGATGAAGTATTACTCATGGAATTAGTCCATTGATTGTGTGGGCTGAACAGAAAATTCAAGAATCATTTCATATTCTTCGGGGGTTAGATCATTGAAGAAGAAATGAATAGGATTGACAGGTCTTTTATTCTTATGCACCTCATAATGAAGGTGTGGAGCAGTGGATTTACCCGTGTTGCCAACAGTAGCAATTAGCTGTCCCCGTTTTATTTTTTCTCCTTTTTTTACTTTAAAATCCTGTAAATGACTGTATTTGGTTTGGTATCCAAATCCGTGATCAATTACTAGCGTATTTCCATATCCCCATTTTGACTTTGAGGATGAAATAACTTTTCCGTCACCGGTAGCATATACCTCTGTTCCAATAGGAGCCGAAAAATCAACACCCTGGTGAAACTTATTCACCTTATAAAAGGGATCCATCCTTACACCAAAATAGGATGATATTCGTTTTAAATCGAGATTACTGACCGGCTGAATCGCTGGAATGGCACTGAGCATCTCGGCTTTATTTTTAGCCATTTCATACACTTCATCATACGATTTTGATTGCACATATAACTGGCTGGCAATCTGGTCTAAACGTTTTGAAACACCTTTAACTAATTCAGAATTTTTGTATCCACTCAGGTTGTCGTAGCGGTCAACGCCACCATAGCCTGCTTTACGAACGGTGTTTGGAATGGGTTCAGCTTCAAAGATAACCCTGTAAATATTATCATCACGCTCTTGCATCTCGGCCAAGAGCGACTCCATAGATTCGAGTCTTTCTGTGAGAATTTGATATTGTAAATTCACAAAAGAAAGCTCACGCTTCAAAATACGCTCTTTGGGCGATCCTAAAAAATAAAAAGCTGCCACTACAAACACCAATGCAAAAGCAGCTGTTGCAAGTAAGTAGGAAAAGAAACGCATCATCCGTTGCCGCCATCCCGGCTGGTACTTTTCGTAGGAGAGCGTTTTGTGGTTGAAAATATATTTTGGTTCCGCCATTAATTTTATTGTGCTTTACAAAAACAACCCAACTTATTTGAGTACTGGGGCAAAATTAATTATTTCGGCTAACTTTGCAAGCTTTATTATAAAGGTTTTAAACTAAATATTGTTAACAACTGCCTCATTATGAAATCATCTGAAATAAGGAAGAGCTTTCTTGACTTTTTTCGTAGCAAACAGCATACCACGGTTTCGTCTGCACCTATCGTAGTTAAAAATGATCCAACATTGATGTTTACCAATGCTGGGATGAATCAGTTTAAAGATATTTTTTTGGGAAATGAAACAGCAAAATATAGCAGAGTCGCTGATACTCAGAAATGTTTGAGGGTGTCAGGCAAGCATAACGATTTGGAAGAGGTGGGCTATGATACCTATCATCATACCATGTTCGAAATGCTTGGTAACTGGTCGTTTGGCGATTATTTTAAGAAGGAAGCTATTGAATTTGCCTGGGAATATTTAACCGAAGTGGTTAAAATTGATAAATCGCGCTTGTATGTGACTGTTTTTGGTGGTGATGATCAGGATGGTCTTCAAAAAGACAATGAGGCATTAAATTTTTGGAAATCACATATTGAAGAGTCCAGAATTTTGTTTGGGTCCAAGAAGGATAACTTCTGGGAAATGGGTGAAACAGGTCCTTGCGGCCCTTGTTCTGAGGTTCATGTTGACATCAGGGATGATTCGGAACGAAAAGAAACAGACGGAGCCTTGCTTGTTAATCAGGATCATCCAGAGGTGATTGAAATCTGGAACCTTGTTTTTATTGAATTTAATCGCCTGGCCAACGGAGGTTTGCAGAAACTTCCGGCTCAACATGTGGATACCGGGATGGGATTTGAGCGTTTGACAATGGTATTGCAAAATAAAAAATCAAATTATGATACCGACATATTTCAGCCTTTGATTCAGGAAATTGCAAAGATCACTAATAGTCATTATGGTCAGGATAAGAAAAGAGACATTGCCATGCGCGTGATTGCTGATCATCTGAGAGCGGTAAGTTTTACCATTGCCGATGGTCAGTTGCCGGCTAATACAGGTGCCGGTTATGTAATCAGAAGGATATTGCGAAGAGCTGTGCGTTATGGGTTTACTTTTTTGAATGTTGAGGAACCTTTCGTACATAAATTGTTACCTGTTTTTGTTGATCAGTTAAGCGATACATTTCCTGAAATCAAGCAACAACAGGAACTGGTTACAAAAGTTATTTTTGAAGAGGAGCAGTCATTTTTGCGCACTCTTTCGCATGGTATTAAACGCTTTGAGGCCTACACTGAGCAAAATGTTAATCTTAAAACTATAGATGGGGCTTTTGCCTTTGAATTATTCGACACCTATGGTTTTCCGGTTGATTTGACCAAAATACTGGCTCGCGAAAAGTGGTTGGATGTAGATATGGCAGGATTTCAAAAGCATTTGGAAGAACAGAAAAACCGCTCCAGAAATGCTGCTGCAGTAGCTGCCGGTGATTGGGTGATTGTGAATGAAACCAGCCAAACAACCCGATTTGTGGGCTATACACAACTGGAGGTGCAAGCTCGGATTGTTAAGTACAGGGAAGTTGAGACGAAAAAGAAAAAGCATTTCGAGATTGTTTTGGATCAAACACCATTTTATGCTGAATCAGGTGGTCAGGTTGGAGATCTTGGAGTGCTGGTGTCTGATCATGAAGAGATTGCAATCATCAACACCATTAAAGAGAATAACCTGATCATTCATATAAGTGCTCAACTACCTGAAAAACCTGAAATGGTATTTACTGCAAAAGTAAATTCCGAGCTTCGCCTGCGCACTGCTAACAATCACAGTGCAACACATTTGATGCATGCTGCTTTGCGTCAGGTCCTTGGAACACATGTCGAGCAGAAAGGTTCTCTGGTAGATGCAGAACGTTTGCGTTTTGATTTTAGCCATTTCGGGAAGATGACAAAAGAAGAAATCAGGGAAGTAGAACGAATTGTTAATGAAAGAATAAGGGCTGATATTCCTAATGAAACACTGGAAAATGTGCCAATCAATGATGCGAAACAAATGGGTGCCATGGCCTTGTTTGGTGAAAAATACGGTGAGAACGTACGCGTGATTTCATTCGATCGTTCTTATTCAGTTGAGCTTTGTGGTGGAACTCATGTAAAAGCAACAGGACAAATCGGACTGTTCAAAATTGTTTCGGAAGGAGCAATAGCATCAGGAGTGCGTCGCCTGGAAGCTATTACCGGTGAAGTAGCCGAGCAGTATGTTATTGATATGCAGGATAAGCTGGAGCAAATCAAGGAAATTGTGAAAAGTACCGGTGATATTGTCAAAGGGGTTGCTCAATTGAATCAGCAACTTGTTAGAATAAACAAGGAATTAGAAGATTTGTTAATCGAAAAAGCCAATACGGAAGCGAAAAACCTGCTGCATAAGGCTAAAGAAATTGATGGAATTAAGCTTGTTACTGAAAAAATTTCCGATGCCTCAATGGATCAGCTAAAACAGATTGCAGCAGCTATGCGTTCATCGGCTGAAAGGCTGGTGGCTGTTCTTGGAAGTGTGAATAAGGATAAACCAGTATTGTGTTTATTTATTTCAGATCAGTTAGTTACAGAAAAATCATGGAATGCTGCCAATTTGATTAGAGAGGCTGCTAAACAAATTCAGGGCGGGGGAGGAGGCCAACCTGGCCTGGCAGCAGCTGGTGGAAAAAATCCTGAAGGATTGGATGCCGCTATAAATCAAATTATTTTGCATTTGGGCTTTTAGGTAGGAATAATTTACCGGTGTCAGAAGTGTTAATAAGTTCTGGAATAAAAGTATTGATGATATAATTCAAATAGTAGTTAAATCATTATTTTAGCCTTGTTAAATGTTTTTACTAATTTTGAAGTAATTAATCACGTACTAACTCAGCTTACCAATCGCCATGAAGCACTTTTTATTCTTTTTTCTGATTGCGATTTCGATTCAACTTGTTGCTCAACAAGAAGTTGATGAATATGAGTTACAGAATTTCTCCATAATAAGCCCGGTTCAATCTGAAATCAAACACGCAATAGGCTGGTCGTTGCAGGATAATGGCAAGTGGGCTTACAGCGAAAACAGAATTCCTTATACTGACAGCCGGACAAATACTACCCGTCAACCGGCTGTTGATGCACTTGGCCTGGAGAATTTTACTTCGATCGAACTCAGAAAAATAATGATCGACGAAAAACAGTATAATATGTTGATCAGAAAGTATAAAGATGGTGAGTTTGAATTTGACTATCTGGCAAAAGGATGGAAAAGTTATAACTCCTTAGCATTTTATGTTTTTCGTAGTGAGAAACTGTTTGAGTTACTTCCGGACGATCTCACATTCAACACTATGTATCTTGTTGATCTGGAATGTTATCTGGTGGATGAAATTAGAAATTTTGACGAAACGATGGTGTCAGGCCGACATAGCGGATTGCAAAAGTATGCAACAGGAGCAATGAAATCATTTCCGCGAAGTAAAACCGGATTTTCATTGGATTTGTTTATTCGTAGGATACAGGATATAAGATCCGGAAGAGTTGTTAACGATCGAAATATGATTTTTGCTGTTTATCCAATAAAATCAGGTGAGAAAGAGGTTGTCCGATTCAAAATGATTGATACCTACAGAAATGAAAACCTGATCAAAATGCAAACTTCTCCTGATAACTGGACTCGTTTGTTCGACAATTATTTCTATGAGATCCCTTTTGCAACTTTTCGCAGCTTTATTGAGGATTCAAGATCTTATTATGTGCCGGTTGAAAATGCATCCACAGCTTACACCTCAAATTACAATTGGGGAGTGCTCCGTTATCAGATAGGCGATTACCTTGGTGCTACAGAAGCTTTTTACAAAGCCCTGGAGGAAAATCCAAATGCAGATGATTTTATGTTGTATGCTTACCTGGGTAATTCGCTGAGTAAATCAGGCTTGTATAGAGACGCAGTATCCTATTTTGATAAAGCAATTGATTTGAAACCCTCAAAGGTAATGGACTATTCAAACTGGGTAAAGAACTATTTTAACAGAGGAGTAGCAAGATATTATCTGGAAGAAACTGATGAGGCTTGTGCCGATTGGAAAAAATCCTATGATCTGGGTTATGGTAGTGCCAGTGAATACCTGATCGAGTATTGTGGCCGCCAATACAAGAAATAGTTATTGCAATGCGCCTGATTAATAGAACATTAATTTTTTTATTATTTTTTGTTTTAGTTATTCCTGAGTTGAAATCGCAATCGGGTGGCCGTATATATGAGTCTCCCATACCCTCTTGGGAGTTTGGTGTTCAACTGGGGTTTGGTCAGTATTATGGAGATATCAGCCGGAAAAACTTTTTTCAGAAATTTTCAGGAGAAACGGGTTTTTCAGGTCAGATAATAGCCCGAAGACATTTTGACGAGCGATTTGGTCTTGGATTTAGCCTGCACAGGTCAGACCTTCGCTCCGTGAAGGATGATTTTTTGGATGGTACAGCTGCAAATCTGGAGTACAATGGTCGAATATTCGAAGTTGGAATACACGGATTTTTGAATATGTCGAATTTATTTTGGGGATACAACAAGCGCAACCTAAACTTGTATGCCACACTGGGTTTGCATTTCGGCGACTGGAAAGGTACCCTGAGAGACAGCCAGACTCAGAATATAATCGTAGAACATAACAGTAATACAACCGGAACAACCTTTAAATCGGGCGGCATGGTAGTTCCGGTAGCTTTGGGATTAAAGTATGCTTTGTCAGACAAGTTGAGCCTTGATTTCAACAACTCAATTCATACCGTTTTGTCGGACGATCTGGACTATTATGCCGACGGTTTTAAGCAGGATATACTGTTTTTTACGCATATAGGAATTGCTTATCAGTTGGGTTCCGGAAGGGCAAAACCAAAACCTGTTCGAAGCGGGATATCACCTGTTGATCCGGTTGAAATGACAGAATACGATCGGTTTGCAAGTGAAAGAACGGAAAAATCAGAAACTGTTGAACCCGCTGTTGTTCCAGTACTTGAGTTGGAACCGGCACAAAAATCAAAGGCATTTGAATTTCGGGTTCAGGTTTTGGCCAAACGCGAACAGATTGGTCATATCAGTAAAATTTATCCCAAAGTAAGTTTCGATTATCCTGTTGTTGAGAACAAGTACCAGGGGATTTATCGCTATTCTACAGGAAGTTTCTCCAGCTTCAAGGCGGCACAAAATTATGCCAATATAATGAGAAACAGAGGAATACACGATGCATTTGTGGTAGCATATCAGAATGATGTCCGCATCCCAATCACTGCAGAAATGAAAGACTAATCCTTAAGAGCGTGCTTGAATTTAGAAATAGCGAACAAATACATAAGAACATAAAACCTGCGGGAATAGCCGGATTTACTGTTGTTTTTGTTGTGTTTGTACTTAATTCTTTTCTGCTGAAGACTAGTTTTGGGCAATCAATCAATCAGCAGCATACTGCTCCAATGGTGTATAAGGTAAATTCAGTGCCCCAATTGGTAAATCGTGAAGCAAATGAATTTCCTTTAAGGATAGGATATACCCAAAAAACTGAGTTGAGCACTAAAAGTAATTCTGGTTGGTTTTTTTTGGCTGGTGAAAAATTGTATCAATGGCAGCTCCGGATTACCAATGAAAGCCAATCACCGCTGGTTTTTTACTTTGATAAGAATTTGAAGTCAGCCAATGCGAATCTTGTTGTAGAACTTTCAAATGGTACTAAAAAACAGTCTCAGGAGATGACTGTTTCCGACAGTTTGCCATTGGCTTACGGACCGGTTTATGGCGATCAAATAGTTTTTGAGCTCACAGTAGAAGATACAAATGCAGTATATCTTGCTCTGGATGAAATAGGTGTGCTTTATAAGGATGCTTTTGGTTTTGGTACATCCGGCGATTGTGAAGTGAATGTAAATTGTGAAGAAGGAGCTTCGCTGGTAAATCAAAAGCAAGGTGTTGCACGTGTTCTTGTGAAAAAAGGTTCGGGCTTGTTTTATTGCTCTGGTAGCCTGATTAATAATACGCGAAGAGATTTTGCTCCCCTGTTTTTAACTGCCAATCATTGTGGTCAAAATGCTACAGAAGCGGATTATGCCCAATGGATTTTTGCTTTTAATTATGAAGCTGAAGGCTGCGAAAATCCAGACACAGCACCTGTATTTCAAACCCTTACAGGAGCTCGCTTGCTTGCACAATCTGAGGATGATGTTTCTGTTGACTCTGATTTTAAGCTGTTATCTCTTCTGCACGATGTTCCGCAACATTACCGACCCTATTTTAATGGATGGAACAGAGAGAACTCGGCCACGGCTTCCGGTCATGTGATTCACCATCCTGATGGGGATATCAAAAAGATTTCTTCCTACACACTAAGGCCACTTTCGACTGCTTACCAAGGTGGCAGCGAAAATCCGGATGCACCTTATTGGCGCGTAGTTTGGTCCGAAACAGAGAATGGGCATGGCGTAACCGAAGGAGGTTCATCAGGTTCTCCTTTGTTTGATGATAACGAATTGATAATTGGAACATTAACTGGAGGCCTGGCATCTTGTGATTCGCCTTTAACGCCTGATTATTTTGGCAAGTTCTCTTTTTCGTGGAATAAAAATGGCACCTTAGCCAACGAGCAGCTGGCACCCTGGCTCGACCCCGAACAAACAGGTGTGATGCGTTTATCAGGTCTGGGCTATGATCCAGAAGTGTTGACAGCGTATTTTATGTCGCAGCATAGAAAAATTATTGTGGGACAGGAAGTGGGCTTTACAAATTTGTCCTCAGGAAATATTTTGGATTATGAATGGTTTTTCGAAGGGGGACAGCCTGAGCAATCGACCCAAAAAGATCCGGGAATGATTACTTTTCCTCGTTCAGGAAATTTTGATGTAAGGCTGGTGGTGTCCAATGAGTCAGTGAGTGATACATTAATTTTGGATGATTATATCAAGGTTTCAGGCAGCATCTATCCCAATCCGGTTACCTCAAGCTTTACCCTGGATTTTGGAAAGGAATTTCCGGAGAATCCGCAATTGATTTTGTTTGACCTGAGAGGACGGGAGATTGAATTTTCGACTGTAAAGATGGATAATAAATTGACTATCAATCCGATAAATCATCAAAATGGAATCCATTTTCTTCATGTGATCACAGCTGATCAGGCTGAGATACATAAAGTACTGATGATAAAATAATTGTGCCAGTTATATTTCTTCCGGATTTCTGGAAGAGGTATAATTACGCCATTTTTCGATCAAATTCTGCATATCTTGCGGCAGATCACTATCGAAGAAAAGTTGCTTGCCGCTTGTTGGATGAATAAAGCCAAGCGATTTGGCATGTAGGGCATGGCGGGGTAGGATTTTGAAACAATTTTCGATAAATTGCTTGTATTTGGTAAACGAAGTTCCTTTTAAAATTTTATCACCACCATACCAGGCATCATTGAAAAGTGGATGCCCGAGGTGTTGCATATGGGCCCTGATTTGGTGTGTGCGCCCTGTTTCCAGCTGACATTCCACCAGAGTAACGTATCCAAAATGTTCCAGAACCCGATAATGCGTAATGGCTTCTTTTCCATGACTTCCGTCTTCAAAAACATCCATTACCTTCCTGTTTTTCAGGCTACGGCCTATGTGTCCGCTTATTGTTCCGTTATCTTCCTTTGGCGAACCCCAGATTATGGCCTGATATTTTCGTTCGATGGTGTGCTCGAAAAACTGACGGGCCAATACAGCCTGAGCGAGTTCGGTTTTAGCTACCAAAAGCAAACCGGTTGTGTCTTTGTCGATGCGATGGGCAAGATAGCCAAAACCATTTTCAAGCTGCTGCGAAGTTTTCTGAAAATAATAAGCCAGAGCATTCAACAAAGTTCCTGAATAATTGCCATGACCGGGATGTACAACAAGATTGTATTGTTTGTTAATCACAATCACATCTTCATCTTCGTAAACAATTTCGAGCGGTATATTTTCGGGGATAATCTCAATTTCACGCGGTGGATACGAAAACACAACCGCAACTACATCATCAGGTTTTACTTTGTAATTTTGCTTTACAACAGTTCCATTCACATGAATATTGCCTGCTTTGGCTGTTTGCTGAATCTTATTTCTCGAAACATTTTCTATTCTGTTCATCAGGAATTTGTCAACCCTCAGCAAAGCCTGCCCTTTGTCGGCCACAAAGCGAAAATGCTCGTAAAGTTCGTTGTTTTCTTCCAGTTGTTCCGAATTGTTTTCGTCGGTTATTGTGTATTCCATATCAGGGTGTAATCACTAATTTTTGAGTGGCAACTGGCCTGTTTTGATGTACGATCCGAACAAATAATAATCCTTTCTTAAAGCCTGAAATCGAAATCTCATCTTGCCAGTTTTGTTCGTGAATAACACGGCCTGTCAAGTCATAAAAAAGTATTTTGGTTTGATGATCAGGAACTAAGCCTGTCAAACTGAGCTGCACATAATTTTGCGCAGGATTAGGATAGCATTTCAAAACAAATTCTTCTGGATTATCAATTTCCGGAATGTCGATAAAATAGGATGCGCCAACCACAGGACGCAGCATAATTGATCCGGGTATCATGCTGTTTCTCCATTGATCATCAGAACGGTAAAAATTATACTGACTGTTATCCAATGCGGCATCAAACCCGATGTTGATGCTTCCCATTTCTTCCTGCATCAGGCCAATGTAAAATATCCCGTTCATGATAACCGGTTCAGGAAATTCATATAAATGAAACTCATATATTTTATCGCTCCATTGCGGACGCTGCCTTACCAGCCTGTAAACTTCTTCACCAGGCATTCCGTTATTATCTTTCCACACCACGATGTCAAAAAACTTATTATTGGTGTTGTTCAAGGTTCTGTTAAAGAGCATTTGAACGCCTTTTAAAGTGTCGGGCACAACCATCCTGAATTGCACAGCCATGTGTGCACCAGCCGGTTCCAAACCATAACCCAATTCCGGTGTTCCGTCGTCGTAGGCAAAGTAGTTGTAAAAGCCCTGTTGATAAGTAATTGAATCGACAAGCGGTGGCTGATGAGTTGAGTCGCTGATATAATGAGTGATTTGATAGGAGGTGGAATCACGATCGAAATCAAGTGAAAACAAGGATTGAATATTTGGGCAGGCATGGGCAGCTCCACAACCAGTCTCGCAGGTTTGAAATCCATTTGTGCTAAAAGGATCCAGGTTACAATTCCCGCCATAATAATCAAAATATTGATTGCCAGCAATTTGTTTCACACTGTATTCGTATGTGGTATTATGCGTGACATTATTCAGGTTTGTGATAAAAAGCTCAATGCTTGGTTTTACAGCATTCGTAGGGTCAGAGCGATACTGTTTGTAAGGCATAGCCTGATACCTGCGCAGGAACGAAGGTGCCCGCTCCGAAAAGCTGAGCATCGGATAGCCTGTGTCGGAATGGCTGCGATTGCGGTCAAGTCTGATCAGATCAATATTCCATTGATCTACATTACTTCGGTTGGAGGGTAAAGTGTTGTCGGAAATGCTTCCATAATTGTAAAACCTGAATTGAAATCGCTCATTAAAATAGGATGTATCCGTAATCGCTATCAAAACCTGTTTGAAATAAGCCTGATTGTAAAAATAAAAGGAATCGAGCGACATTCCCGGCATGGCCCAGACGGTTTCCCAATTAACTGCCGGCTTAAAAACCGAATCACAAGGTAAGGTCACTTCATCACCCCAGGTGAGTATCCGGTTGCTGATCCAATAAAGATTTGTATCGCAACCATAGGGAGCAAAAAGTGTATCCAACGGATAAATAGTATCAATGTTATTGGCCAGCAGGTAGTCGTCCACCCAAACCTTTGTAGAGTCAACAAAGTCGAATTCAAATTCGCCGCTTGGAAAACCAAATTGTAAAACAAGACTGTCGTGAGCCTCAGGTTTATCGCCTCTTCCCTGTGGTTGATAGTAAAAGCTGAAATATACAGAATCAGCAGGGCTCAAGGATTGTTGTGTGGGTTCAAAAACAGAATCAAGCCGGATAAGTGCAGATTCTAACACATCGGCAATGAATGGCCTGGTGGAGGCATCTTCATAAACTTTTCCCTGCCCGTCAAGCACATCAAATGTTGCAGCATGGCGGTTTGGTGGCAGATAAGGAAAGTCTGCACTAATGAAAACTGCATTGGCTGGCCATTTGAGTTGATCGGTATTGACTTTTGTTGTTGAAAAATCTTCGAAAAAGGGAAGGTGCAGGGTGATTTCTCCTTCATTGTTTTTAGATAGCTCCGCATTTTGATTCTGATATGCAGGATTGATGGCAAGGCCACTCACTACTTCCTGTGCAAAAAGCTGTGCAGCAGTTTGCCCTATCAGAAAGATTAAAATTGCGGATAAAAATTGAATTTTAATTGCCATTTTATTCAAAGTGATAAATTTCGTTGATTAATTGTTGAAGGCTGTCGCGACTTAAACTGTCCGACTGCATTTGCAGGATAAGGTCTTCAAAATTGAAGGTTTTTTCGGATCGGAACCAAACATCAACCTTTTTTCCTAAAGGGGCGTAACTACCTGGTAATGAAGATGGGGAGCTGCGGAATACCCTGGAAGAAGCAGAATCATGATCCAGAAAATAAAATTCACCCGGATTTAACCCTGCCCTGAACAAAGTTTGTTTTACCTGTGCAGGCAACATTCCCGTTAGGAATGGCATGGGCGTGAGCGTGTCTCTTGTATTTCCGTTTCCAAGTATGAGCTCGACAGCCTGTCCTTTAAAAATGGGCGTGCCGGGCTCTATTACTTCATTCTGATATTGTTGCTCTATTACTGCATTTTTTGCAAAATGATCAATATAAAGCAATTGATGAACCTTAAGTCCTTCTTTCTCAAGTAGTACCATAGCCTGCCGGATTGAGAGATTTCTTAAATTTGGCATGATCACCTGCTCAGGCATTACGGCTATTTTTACATAATATATGTTTCGACCAGCTTTGACCTTTGAGCCGGGCAGTGGGTCTTGCTGTAAGACAGAGCCTTTGGGTAAATCTTTGATGTAAACACTATCAAGCAAAACAAAATTGAAAAGTCCCTCATATTGATCTTGAATCACCTGAAGGGCTTGTCCGGTAAAATCAGGAACGATATACACTTCACCATGTCGCGTGTATTTGTCGAGCGACCGAAAAATCATCCAGATCAATAAAATACTTAACAGTAGGATGATGGCGAGATGCAGATAGAATTTCTTTTTGAAAAGAAAACCGAAAGCCTTCATTTTTTTATAATTTAGCCTGACTAAGCAATAAGTTGTCTTAAAAACTACAACAGCCTGTATTTATTGTCTGTTGGCGGCAAAGATAGCTATTTTATTACAGCTTTTTGTTTGCGTTATAAGCATAGATTATGTCCATTATGTAAATGAAATTATGAAAATTATTGCAGTTGTTTGCGGGGGTGATTCCGGGGAGTTTGATATTTCGATGAAAAGCGGGAGGGTTGTGCTGGCAAATCTTAACAAGGATAAATACCAGGGATTCCTTGTTTTGATTTCAAAGAAAAAGTGGGCTGTACTCTTCGAGAATGGTGATGAAGCTGCTATTGATAAAGATGATTTTAGTTTTATTTATGAGGATCGAAAGATGGTTTTTGATGCTGTTTTTAATGCGATTCACGGAAACCCGGGCGAAAATGGAATATTGACCGGTTATTTTGATTTACTTGGAATTCCTTATACTTCATCCGGACACACGACCTCGGCCCTTACTTTTCATAAGGATTTTTGCAAGAGGGTAGTGCAATCACATGGCTATAGAGTGGCTAAGTCGGTTTTGATCAATGCGGGTGAAATCTATGATTCAGATCAGATCATCTCGTTTTTAGGTGGATTGCCGGTTTTTGTAAAACCCAATAATGGCGGATCGAGCGTGGGAATCACGAAGGTGAAGAAAATTGAAGAATTCAAGAATGCAATTCAAACGGCCTTAAAGGAAGATCATCAGGCTTTGGCCGAATCTTTTGTTCAGGGGCGCGAAATCGCCTGTGGGGTGATGGAGAATAACAAACGCTTGATAGTTTTTCCATTAACTGAAATTGTAAGCAAGAATGAGTTTTTTGATTACGAAGCCAAATATACCAAGGGAATGGCCGACGAAATTACGCCAGCACCCATTAGTGAGGAAGATGAGCTCTGGATCAAATCAACGGCTGCGCAATTGTATCCCATTCTGGAGTGTAGAGGTTTCGTGCGCTTTGATTTTATCCTTACTACGGATGAGCTTTTCTTTATTGAAGTAAATATTGTTCCGGGGATTTCTGAAGCGAGTATCTTGCCTCAGCAAGCTGAATTTATGGGGATAAGTTTGGCAAAACTATTTGATATGGCATTGGAGAATATCTGCTCCTGAGTGCTATTGTTTTTGCAAAAAGCTAATAAGATTCTGTGTGGCAAGGGCTCTGTGACTGATCTTGTTTTTTAATTCGGCAGGCATTTCTGCAAAACTTTGTTGGTATTCATCCGGAACAAAAACAGGATCGTAGCCAAAACCACCTTTTCCGGTAGGTTGCGTAAGGATTTGTCCACAGATTTTTCCTTCGAAGAGATGCAATTGTTTCTCCCAAAACAGTGCAATCACTGTTTTGAAGCAGGCTTTTCGGTTTTGTTTATCTTTCATTTCAAGGAGTAGTTTATCCACATTGTCTTGATAGCTGGCCTTTGCACCTGAATATCTTGCCGAAAAAACTCCGGGCATGCCATCAAGTGCTGCTACTTCAAGTCCGGTATCATCAGCAAAGCAATTTTCGGTTGTGAGGTCGAAGATATAACGGGCTTTTTGGATGGCATTTTGTTCAATTGTTGGAGAGGTTTCAGGGATATCACCGTGAAAATCAATGTCAGCAAGGCTGAGTACTTGAAATTGGTTACCCAGAATAGCGTTAATTTCTTGAAGTTTGTGCTGGTTGTTGGTGGCAAAAATCAGTTTTTTCATCGTATTGGCGTAACTCATTAAAAAAACCGGCTACCACATAAATTTCGCGGTAGCCGGCTTCTTAGCATTTGCTTAAGGTAATCTTACGGCTTCGTAGTTGGCCACATTGACCTTTGGTATTCTGGCATTGTATTTTTTATTGATTGCGTCAATAAAAGTGTTGGCAGCCAGCGCATTACCCTGAGGTGTGAGGTGAACACCATCTGTTGAGAAAGCATTTCCGGTTACAAATTCAGTGGTGAAAAGTACTCCATCCATTTTGATTCCGGTAGTTGATCCCTGATTTAAAAGTTCGTTCATATCTACCAGGGCCAGATCATGACTTTGAGCAGCTGTCTCAATAATCTGGTTATAGGCAACGATGGCAGCATCAATCTCAGATTTTTCATCGCGTGTAATGATAAACTGCCCGTGAACGGGTTTCATGCTTCCCCAATATCCACATTTCAGCGAATCTTGCGGGATGGAGAGTAGTACGAGTTCGTCAGATTCAATTTGTCTGATACGCAGCATTTCATAGCCAGGAGGAGTTGGAATGCTTGGATCCTGAATCACCATTGGGTTAGCTCCTAATTTGAAGCTGATTTGATGAGGCAGATCAAATTGTTCCATTAAGGCATTGTATTGTGCATATCCGGCATTGAGTTGATCAACCAATGCTTGATCCTGCAATACAATTGGATTATAAGGAACAGTAGTGAAATAAGGAAGATCAGTTATGTCGGGGATGTTGGCAATGGCACCAGCTGTTGCAGTAGTTTTAAAAGTGCCGATAATGGCCTCCATACTTGCAGCAAAGGTTCCAACAGCAGTGATTTCATCCGCTGCTCCACCAGCCAGGGCATAGGTTAATACATCATTATTTCCAATCCATAGCGTGAAAAATGTTGGTTGAATAAGACCAATTTCATCGATTACAGCATTAGATGCATCACTGGCAAATCTTGCATAGAAAGGATTGAGGCCGGCATAACCTGGAACAATTAAATGAGTGACTTTTGCTCCCGGAACACCGATATTATGGAAAGGGCCATCGGCAGCAACACTTGTGCCAAGCAAAATAGCCAGCTCCTGCAGCGTGGCATTCGGATTAGCCGGAACTGGTGCCAATGAAGTGTTTCCGAGGCAGTCTGTTGAATAACCCATTACGAGTTTTGTTCTCAAAGAAGCACCCTCGGTTCCAACTCCGTCTTCGCTGTTAATGTAAGGGATTTTAAAAGCTCCCTGACGACCAACTGCTTCAAACTGTTTGGCAAGGATAGCCGTGTAGGAATTTTCCTGTCCTGAACGGTATAAAGCCCCGCCAGCATAGCCTGCCGTAAGCGAATTACCGGCCGACATATAGACAGAGAAATCTGCATTTCCCTTTGTTGGTTCAAATTCGTTTATTTCTGGTTGACAGGCCCACATCGACACTGCAGCAACCAATACAAATAATATTCTCAATTTCATATTGTCATTTTTTTAAGATTAGAAACGATACGACACGCCAATACCCGGGATATAGGCAGCTGATTTGTAAGTGCCACCAAACTGATCAGGTTCATAGGTTTTAGTAGCCTGCAAACCATTTATCTGCAAGTAGGATAAATCTATACTCAGCTTCTCCGAAGGTGTAATACTTAAACCCAAAGTAAAAGCCAGATTGTTGAGACTTACCGTTTCGGGGGTAAAATATTTTTCGTTTGTCGGGCTTGGATCATAGTATCCGCCAATACGAAATGTGAGCAGGTCGCTGTAAACGTATTCGGCACCGATTCTTGGAATAAAGGTGTCCTTATAATCGCACTGGTTCTTTGAGTTTAAAAGCTCTCCTTTTTCTTCAAATTTAAATTCAAGCTCCTTATAAGTACTCCACATCACATAATTAATTTCGGCTGATACGAGCAGTTTTTCTGTTGCCTGATAGGATACACCAAAATCAAGGTTGGCAGGCATAGGAAGTGCTGCATCGAATTTGTTTTCGCTTGGGATATTGGCTTCCACAGCTGTTGGAACATTGAAGCTGGCATCGCCACCAGTGATTTCCATCATAATTTCTGAACGATAATTCAATCCAAGCGAAAACTTTTCGCTGGCATTATAGTACACGCCTGCATTAAAGCCAATATTGGATGTGCTGCCTTCAAGTTTCACATAACTATCAGAGCCATAATTCAGACCCTTTTGTAGTTCAACTGTTCCTGTTGCATAAACAAGTCCAGCACCAATGCCAAGTTTATCATTAATCTTATACGCCACTGTGGGTTGAAAGTAAATAGCCTGTAAGGCAATATTCTGAATGAGCAACCTGCCTGCCCAGTTGTCTTCCCACTTGGCGGAACTGCCATAAGGTGTATATACAGCCAGGCCTACAGACCATTTCTCATTGATCTTACCGGCACCATAAAAATAAAATGGAGTACTCATGCTGTTATCTGTTTCAGCAATAAGGTCTGATTCAGATTTCTGAAAGCTGATCCGCGAAATAATTCCACTTGCACCCAGTGCAAAGTCGGTTTTGGTTTGCATCATCGCCAAAGCTCCGGGATTATAAAACATCGAAGTGGCTCCCAATTGCAAGGCAGTACCTGTAAGACCCATACCTGTGCTTTTGTTACTTTGCAGGCGCACCTGGTAACCGCCGGCATGAAGAGTTAGCAGACCCATCACCAGTATTGTGGTGATAATAAACTGTTTACGCATATATTTGTTTTTTAATTTAATCGGCGCAAGGTACAAAATTTTTGATTGAAGCATTCTAATCATTCGGGCCAGCAAAAAAATCGCAAAAATACTTTTGTAAGATCACGAATTAAGTTGCCAATTTACAGGAAGGAGGCCATTGCTTTGAAAATAATGATTGGCCTTTGAAAAATGTTTGCAACCCAAAAAGCCTCTTGAAGCAGAAAGCGGAGAGGGGTGTACTGTTTTAAGAACCAGGTGTTTAGAAGTGTCTATTAATTGCTCTTTACTGATCGCATGATTTCCCCAAAGCATAAATACTACACCGGCACGAAATTCGGAAACAGCTTTAATTGCTGCATCGGTAAATTTTTCCCATCCTTTTCCGGCATGGGAGGCTGCCTTGCCCGATCGCACCGTTAAAGAGGTGTTGAGTAAAAGAACCCCCTCCGATGCCCATTTCTCTAAATTCCCTGTTTTCGGAGCTGTGATCCCCAGATCGGACGCCAGTTCCTTATAGATATTTACCAGACTTGGTGGAGGTTTTATACCTTCCGGTACTGAGAACGCCAACCCGTGTGCTTGCCCTGGACCATGATAAGGATCCTGACCCAGGATAACTACTTTTACTGCAGGTAGTGGTGTTTTGTTGAAGGCATTAAAAATCAATTTAGCTGGTGGAAAGACGTTATAATGAGACATTTCCTCTTTCAAAAAACTCTTGAGTTCACTAAAATAGGGTGCTTCAAATTCAGGCTGCAACACTTTATACCAACTGTCATCAATCTTGGGTTTGACCGGCATATATTTCTTAGTTTGAACAATATTAAACTTTGTTTTTTGTTTTTTAAAAGATTATATGTTACTTTGTAACAAATTTTGTAATGGATAATTAACTTCTGCTAAGGTATGAAAAAAATTGCTGTCCTAATTTTATTTGTTTTTGCCGTATCGCTTGCAGCTACTTCTTGCAAATCGACAAGTAAATGTGCTGCTTATGGTGAATCGCATAAATTTCAGCGCGAAACACGCTATTAATTGGTCGGACTTTTTTGTCAGGTGTCCGCTGTTTTAATAATTTAATCATGCAGCAGGCCTCAATGTATTTATTGATCTTACTCCTGGTTTTTTCAGGAGTTATTTTTGGTCAGGATCTTCAAAATGATGAGTTGGATGATGTGGCCGAACAGATTATTTATAATCGGGAACGAACCGGTAATGTAACAGCGCATAACCTGGGTTTTGCGATGAGTTATAAACCCGGACGCAATAAAAACGCTTTCACAACTACCCTTTTAAATATTGAGTTATTGACAATGAAATCACCTAAACAGTTGAAACTCATTAATGCTAATTACAATAATTCGAAAAGGTATGTTTATGGAAAACTGAATGATGTTTTTATTTTGCGTGGCGGTTATGGTGTGAAAAAGTTATTGAATCAAAAACCTTATTGGGGTGGTATTGAATTGAGGTGGCTGCTCGAAGGCGGGGCAAGTATTGCCTTTCAAAAGCCTTACTATTATTTTGTGATCAATATAGAGCAAGGTGTAAATGGTAATCTTGTGATTGATACCAAGCGTTATAACGAAAACTCAACTTCAACGCATGATATCTATGGCAGAGCTCCATTTACCAAGGGGTTGGGTGAAATTTCACTTCGCCCCGGATTGTATTTTAAGTCGGGTTTGAATTTTGAGTTTGGCTACATAAAAACTCAGATTAAGGCTGCAGAAGTAGGTGCTGCAATTGATTTCTATCCGCAGGGAGTAACGATCCTTGCTGACAAGAAAGATCAGAAATTTTTCCTGACGTTTTACATTAGTTTTGGTTTTGGAAAGCGGTTTAATTTCTATAGGTAAAGCTTAGGATTAGCTGGTTTACACAATCCAGCTTAGTTTTCCTGAAAGTGTAAGTCTCTATAAAGTTGTTTCCCTAAGATTTGAGATGTGCGTATTTGCATTGAGAAATGGTATTAAGCTTGGATATTTAATTCATCTTAGGTTTGGCAAATGGAGTTCTACTTACCAAACAGCTTTGTTATCAAAAAGTATATAAAAAAACACCTGCTGAATCAATATCAACAGGTGCTTTTTTATAATTTATTTGAAAAAGCTTATTCAATGATAAGCCTTTGCGTGAAGGCATTTGAATCATGGATTAATTTTACAAAATACAATCCTGACTTAAAGTCTTCGAGTTGAATTGTAACCAATTGTTTATCAATCCCAAGAGTTATTTCCTGTTCATATACTTTACTGCCAATGATGTTGTAAATTTCCAGACGAGCCTGTTGGAAGTTTGCCGATTCAATCTTTAATTGAATATAATCGTTGGCAGGGTTTGGATAGAGCTTGAAAGCCTGTTGGAATTGTTCCTCAACAGAAGTTTCGTTAGCTGTTGTAAAACTCCAGGTTTCGCTCCAGGCTGTTGAATCCAGGCCTTGAATTGCTTTCACACGCCAGTAGTAAGTTGCAAGCGGATCGAGCATAAACATATGTTGCCAGAAGTTATGTTCAACAACTTCAATCTCTCCATTTGGAAAATCGGGTGCTTTGTCAAGGGCAACCATATATTTTTGTGCTCCATGAATCTCGTTCCATGCAAAACGTGGCACGCGGGCAACTTCGGTAGCATTGTTAGCGGGTGCTGTTAAAACAACTGTACTAATTGTGTTAAATTTGAAAGCAGGAGACCAGTCAGAAACACCACCAGCATGACGTGCATTCACTCTCCAATAATAATCCTGGCCAAATGACAGACCAGTTATGTTGTAACTTGCCACATTAGTTTCATAGGTATAGGCATCTAAAAAGTCCTGATTAGGAGCAATTTGGATGGTATAGCGTGCTGCACCGCTTATTGAATCCCAGGTTAAGGTAGGATCGAGAACAATTTCAGTGGCATTATCAGCAGGAGTTTTCAAAGTTGGATTAGAAATTACAGTGAAAGAGGCAGCAGATGACCAATCTGAGGTGGCAGCGGCATGTTTTGTTCTCATCCTGAAATAATGATTTTTGCCGAATAACAGATTGTTAAGCCTGTATTCCAGGATGCTGCCTGCCACTGTATAACTTTTCAGGTATTCACTGTTAAAGCCATCGCCCTGATAGGAGATTACGATACCACCGTTTCCTACAATGTAGCCACTATTTTCATCAAACAAATGGATATCGCCTAAGTCGTTTCCTGTTCCACTGGCAGCAAGTTCCCAGATGGTTCCGTTAAATACAGCTAAATTTCCGTTGCGGCCAACCAAATATCCTGTTTCAGCATCCAGAAATTGAATGCCTTGCCAATCGCGGTTTCCCAATATTTGTTCAGTCCAATCGGTGCCGTTAAAATTGTACAAGCGACCTCCCTTGGCACCTGCCCAAATATTGTCGGATCCAAGCATCCAAACACACAGCATATCTCTGTTTCCGGTTGAATAAGTTGTCCAGTTGCTGCCATCAAAAACAGCACTGTTTCCTGAAGCTCCGGTAATCACAATATTTTCACTATCGATTCCATGAATAGAAAAAAGGTGACCCGTAAGTCCCACATCAATCTGGTTCCAATCTGTCCCATTGTAATGCATTACAGTACCATTGTTACCAACGGCATAACCATCTGTTTCTGAAACAAAGAATAATGCATTCATGTCCTCGGTTGTTCCTGATTCCACTACTGACCAGGAGTTGCCATCAAAATGGAGTAATTTACCACCAACTCCAACTATCCAGCCTGAATTAGCAGAAGTAAAAAAGACATCAAGTAAATCACTGGTCACTGGGCTTTCAGCTCCTGACCACGCATTATTTTCATATTTCACTATGGTTCCAGATGCTCCAACTGCCCAAGCAGTTGTTTCGTCAACCTCAAACACTCCAAATAGATTATTGCTTTGACCCGAACTTTCGGTACGCCAACTATAAGCAGTGTCAACCTCAATATCATATCCGGTTACGCCTGTTATTTCATTCCATTTAAGTAGGGCATCCGGATTTTGAATGGAGGCATTTGCCGGTGAGGTAATGGTAACTGTTTTTACTACCGTGAATGACCAGGGTGTTGACCAATCTGAGGTGGCGATACCATCATTTGCTCTAACGCGCCAGTAATAGGTTTCATTAAAATTCAGCTCCGACATTTCATAGGCCGTAACACTTGTTTGAGGGAAGGATACCGGATTATCAAATGTTTCATCCTGCGAAAGCTGAACTTCATATACAACCTCTGTTCCTTGTCCGGCAACAGCATTCCAGTCAAGCAGTGCATTAGGCATCTGATTAGTGGCTCCATTTGCTGGTGCTTTCATCTCGGGTGTGTAAATACGCTCCTGTGCTGAAAGTTGTAATCCAAATATGAGCACTATGATTAAAACGGATAAAAATCTTTTCATTGTTTACTTGATTTTGAGGTCAATATTCAATTAATAAATGAAGAATTTCAGGGCTTTACTTGCGTTACCACTGTCGAGCCTTAAAATATAAGCTCCACGTTTCAGCTTGTCCATATTCAATTCGGTCTGGTGGGGTCCTTTGCTGAGGTTGCCAAGGTTCTGCGAAATAATTTGTTTTCCTGAAAGATCAAACACCTGATAACTTACGTTTGCATTTTGTAATATCTCAAACTTCAAAGTTGTAAAGGTATTTACCGGATTGGGATACAGCGCAACTGCCAGTTCGTCAGGATGATTGGCAAGTATAGGATTTTCTTCTATTCCAACAGGTTTTCTGAAGTTATTACATCTGAAGAAACCTCTTCCAAATGTTGCAGCATAGATAATACCATAGTTATTTGTGCCAGGATAATGTAGTACAGTAGTGTCAATATTGATCAATTGAACAGTATCAGCAGCTTTGTTAATCCATTGCTGTTTAAGGTCGAAAACAGGCACGTCACCCATTTCGCTTTGTTCGGCAACCCAAAACGGACTGCTGGTAAAAATATCATCAGTGATAAAGATTCCGTGTTCGGTTCCCAGCATGGCCTTCTCAGGATTGCTCATCTCAATGATAGAGGAATAAACGGGCATTTTGGGCAAATTACCCTGTTTGCTCACAAAAGTTGGTTCTGCATCCAAGGCATTTGTTGTCATTAAAACATAATGCTCATTGCCATAGTTGGCAAGCGTAATCATTACATTGTTCGGATTATTGGGGTCAACAGCAATGGAAGTGATTGATTGACTGATAGGATCGGAAGTTCCGGGAATGTTAACCGGTAATTGACGGGTAGCAATGATACATTGTGGGCTTGACACATCTGCCAGATCAAAATTATGTGCCAGTGCAATGTTCGAAATACGAAATAGTTTTCCATCTTTGGTTCCTACAAAGAGGTGGTTAGCATCCTTTGAATAAGCAATGGATTGAGGAACACCTGAGAAATTAACACTTGTATTAGCGATCTCGAACCATTCGGGCTGAACTCCAAAATTCAACAGGTCTTTGGTCATCCAAATCCTGTTAGCTGTGGCAATAAACAACCTGGTCGAAATTATATCTTTAATTCTAATCGAATCGCCACTTTGCAGCGATGTGGGCAGTGTATAATAGAATGGATGTTCAAAGTTTGAGCTCTTCACTTTTAACACTTCACCAGCTGCATAATTTTTTCGGGCATGAAAAGTTATTGAATCTCTGCTGTTTTCGTTGTCATAGCTTTCCCATAACGCAATAGGAGTTATGAATGATGTATTACTGATTTGATCAGACAAAAACTGCGTAGATAGCGTGAAGCCCATATCTTCGGTCCGGTCAATACTTCCTGCTTCTGAGCTAAGTACCGCAGCATCTGGATTGATGGTCGAAACGACTGTAGAACCTCCATTATCCGGGCTGGAAACAGTGTAAATGATTTCACCTTGTTTTGAGGTATTTCCAGTGGAAGAAACATAGATTGTACCATTATCCTGAGATCCGCCAACTACTCTGTTTTCCTGTCCGGTAGGGGCAACGGTGTAGAACCTGGAAGTGATGAAATTACGATTCGCATTTTGGAAAGTAAAATTATCACCGGAAATAGTACCCTTAAATATCCCTGCATCAGTTCCAATATAGATCTGATTTGGCGCATTGGGGTTGAATGCTGTAATATGTTGTCCTCTATGTACATAGAGAGGATTCAGATCGGAAGCAAAGTTGTCTGATTTAGTCTCCCATGAATAGAATCCAACTTCAGTAATTTTTTTGCCCTGCCAAAGGTTAACGGCATTTATCAGGATGCGGTCAGGATCATTTGGGAAAACAGTGATACAATTATTGTAGTTTCCATAGTCTTCATAAACATTTTCTGATGTAGTTGCCGGAAGTATTACATTCCAGGTGTCACCTTTATCAGATGATGCATAAATGCCTAAATGAACACCATAAATTGTAACGGCACTGGCATATAGCTTATTTGGATCTGAGGGAGCAATGGCTAATTCGAGACGGCTAACGCCAGATGCAGGTAATGAGATGGAGTCGCCAGTTGAGCGATTTACAAAAGCATTTACATCACCAAGCTTGGAGATATAACATTTGTTATTAACGCTGGCAACCACAATGCCATCATTACCAACTTTTACGTCTGTGGCATTCAAATTCAGTTCAGCACCATCCTCATCTGCTGCAACCGTCCAGCTGTTTCCACCATCAGTCGATACCATCAGTCCGCTATTGGTTGCTGCAAACACATGGCCTGCTTCATTCACGGCAAGTTCGTTTACAAATGCCCAGGAAGCAGAATTATCATTAGCAACAGGCAAAGTACTTTCGAGCTGAACAAAATTTTCGCCATCAGTTGACTTGAAAACTCCCTGACCTACCAGCCCGGTAGTATAATTATAATCGATTAGTCCGTTTAGTTTCTGGGCTTCGAATCCATCACCTGTTCCAACATAAATGTCTCCATTGGGTGCCTGAACCATACAGCTCACTAACATATTGATATTACTTGCTCTCGTCCAGGTTATTCCATTATTCACTGATTTCCAAACTCCGCCACCACTTGCACCAATCAATATATTGCCTTCATTTCCAGGTTTGTTGTCGAATAAAATGGCTTTTACCTGTCCGCCAAAATTATCGGGGCCAAGATTAGTCCAGTTTAAGGCTTCGCGATTGCGGGTTTCGGCCATTGCCCGGGTCTGGTTTATCGCTTCTAACACGTCTCTGACATCGATAGTGCCATTATGTTGGTTAGCTCTCAAGCTTTTTAAATAGGATTCGGCAGTGTACTGCTGATCTTTTTGAGGTGCCTTGATATCCTCATTTTCCGGGGTTCCGGCTAAAAGACTTGTTCCGGCTAAGAGTGTGAGTGTCAATAATAAACTTAACGGTAGAAATCCTTTTTTCATATCATGTAATTTTGATTATATTTCAGTTCTTTGACTGTTTCAAATAGTGGCACAAGTTACAGCAAATAATGAAACCTGCAACACTTAAAATCGGTTTTTCTTTAACAATCCTTAACGTTTGTGCTGGTTTTATTTAACGCAACAAAGATAAACTTAAAATTTATTAACGCAACAGTATTCCAGTTTTCGGTTAATGGCCTTAAGTTTGAGGAGATTACAACCTGCTGATTCATTGCTGGCTATTGGTTTTTGGGAGATGATCCGGACGGTATTTACTCAAAGACTAACGAATCATTAACAACTAACATTATTTGATAGTTAATATTTTTGCCATGATCCCGGAAAACTATTTGCGGTGTTTTAGTGATGGCCCAGTCAACTGCCCGCCACATCGAGTCGTTATACACGGCTGTATAATATAAGGTGTCGATATTTTTTACTGTGAACTCGGCGGACGAAACGGGCACGTAATCGCTGGTTACATCCTCATAATGGTAATGCCCGATAAATGGTGGCGTACTTAAACTCAGCTCTTTAATAGCAAATAAACTATTCGGATTTTCGGAAAACATTCTTCTGTAAACTTTGGGTATTCTATTTTGCTTGAAAAGATGACCGGTATTAGGGGGTAGTAAGGCCTCGAATTTTCCGTTGTTGTTTTTAGCGACTGCAAAATAGAAACTGCCGGTAGTATCGGCAAGATAGGGGACATAATCAATCGTTGCCGGAATACCCAACGATCTGAGTAGCATGGCTTTTAAATAAGCCAGGTCCTGATAGTTTCCTTTTTTGCTTTGAAGTATTTCGTGCAGCTTTTGTGGTTCCGGAACCCGCAGATATCGCTTGTCGAATGAAAAATTATTATCCACATAGACATCAATAAACGTGATGAGTTCGGATGGATCGGTCTGGTTCTTCATGGAATCGATTATCCAACCAAAATTTTCCATAACAGACTTCCTCCAATCATGTAAGCTTTCATTGCCAAAACGGTAGGGGAGTACGTATTCAAAAAAATCATTTGCTGAGTAAGAGGTTGTCCAGGAAAAGGACCTGCTCAATAAGGCCAGATCAATTGTATTTATTAAGAGCTCTGCGGTGATTGTATCCTTGTCAAGTGTATATTTTTTGGCTTTGTAGCGGATGCCGTTTTTGTTGTATTTATGATCATACCACCATTTTTCCTGGGCTTCGAATGATTCAAACTGTGAGGGTTCAAAACGGAGGCTGCTGTCGTTATTATCAGTAATTTTGTATTCTACAGCATATTGATGTGGAAGATGTTTTATCAGATAATAAGCTGATTGTAAATATAAACTGTCATCTTGATCAATATACTCAGCAATTGTTTTTGTAAGTTCAACACGATTAAATCCGGTTTCTGAAATTGATTGAACTACTTCAGCTGGTATTCCGGGATGATTCGACTTGAGACAGGATTGATTAAATAAACCAGTGCATGATAAGACAAAGATTGTCAACAAATTTAATAATCTGGTTTGCATGGCAAAAAAGTTGGTTTATATGCCTCTCAGACTTTCTGAAGGCATCCAACCTACACTTCCATTCGCAATTTTTATTTCTTTCCATCCATCCACTTCATCCAACAAACTCACCTTGGTTCCTTCGTGGAGAACGAACAGATCAACGCTCGAAGCAGATGGGGAACTTTTTACCGTGATCGTAGGCGTAAAAACAATGGCTTCGTTAACCGATTTAGTGTAATAGTACTTTTGTGAAGCCATTCCAATAGTTCCGGTAGTAATCAGCAGAAAAATCAATCCCAGAAAGAAAGCTATCTTGCGTGACGAACGGTTTTCAGAAACGATAAACACAAAAGTCAATGCTAACAAAAATCCAAGCGAAATTAATGAAATGATCGCCCACCAATCGGCCGAAAACATTTTGTAAAAAGTATCCCACCAATTTTTAAAAAACAATTGCGGTACGGGTTCTATTTTGTCAACTATTCTGCTGTTGGCGATGGACAGATTGTGCATGATGTCGGCATCATTTGGCGAAAGCTTCAGTGCTTTTTCATAAAACAAAATTGCAGCTGGAATTTGTCTTAATTTGAAGTGGGCATTACCTATATTATAGAGGAGTTCTGCCGAAGTATGTCCAGATTCGTAAATTTTGTTGTAAGCGACCAAGGCTGAATCAAAATTTGCTTCATTATATTGTTGATTGCCAATTTTGTACAGTAGTTGATAATCATTTTCTTGTGAATAAACTGATGTAAAAGCAAACAATAGCATCACCATAGCAAATCTCAGAATAGAAACAGCCACAGGAAATGATTCTTGTTTTGTTCGTGATGCTTTAAAATCAGCAAAATATGATGGCAATATCCTCATCCTGAATAGTATATGTTTGATACTAACCATTAGCGTACTGTTTTTTCAATTTTTGTAATGATCTCAATTCCATTGCTATAAAGCTCTTCCATTTTTTTGCCAGATTCCCCTGGAGCAAAACGAGCAAATTCGCACTTGTTTAAGGTATCAACCAATTCATTGATGATTGCCTCAGGAGCGTCTTTTTCGTTCAGAACTTCTGCAATATAGTCCAGTGCCAGTTTTGAAGGTTCTATATCAAACTTATCCCTGACATATCCCCACAAAGCCTGGCTGATCTCAGCATAAAACTCGTTCTGATTTTTATTCTTTAAATGAATATTAGCTTTTTTGAGTCGTTTCCTGGCAATTTTTGTGGCTTGTTTATTTCTGACACGTTTTAGATTTTTATTGCGTTTTTTGTGCTTAAGCGTTAAAATCAGACTTCCTGCAAAAATCAGTATCATAATGACAAGAGCAGCCAGATAAGTAAAGGAACCAAAAAAGAACTTACCAATTGGCCTGAGGGTGAGCGTGTTGGTTTTTATGTGTCGGATATCACTACCGATATACTTGACATCTGACTGGCCTGGGATAAAAACACCCTGTGCGGTTTCCTCACCGCTTTTTTCAACAGTAATGGTATAGGCAGGTGTTTTCAGGTTGATATAAGATTGTTTTTTAGGGTCAAAATAGCTGAATTGCACTTCGTTAAGAATAAATTCACCTGCTGTTCTGGGTATCAGAAGGTATTCAAATTTTTTTGTGCCGCTGATGCCATTTGCTGATGTTTTGATGTTGTTTGTGATTTTTGGGTCATAAACCTCAAAATCGGGTGGGAAATTTAGCTGAGGCAATTCGGCAAGTTCTATGTTTCCTTGTCCGTTCAGGGTGTAGGTTAATGTAATGGCATCATTTGTTTTTAGCTCAGTTTTGTCTATTCCGGAACTTATTTCATATTGCCCGACAGCACCGCTGAAATTCATTGGTTTGCCCTGGCTCGGGAGTGATTTTACCTCTATGGAGAGGGGTTCAGACACAAGACTTTTTTGAACATTGGCAATTCCTCTGTTAAAGAAAGGATCGTTAAAAAAGCTTTCAAACGGATCTCTTGATCGTTGCCGGCTTGTTTGTGTCCTTACCTGGGCAACACACTCAAGCTCCATGGGTTCGATGGTTAAGTTTCCGGTTTTTTGAGGAAACAAAGCCATTTTTCTGATGTCGGCAACTGTGTATTCTACGCCATTGATAATCTCTGTTGATTGTTGCAGGGCTTCTTTGTCGCTTAACAAATCCTTTGTCCAGAAGCCCGGAAAGGCAGAGAGTTTTGTCACTGAAACGGAAGATACCGGAACGCGTGTGTAAATTCTGTATGTAACAATCACCTGCTCACCTGTAACGGCTTCTCGCTTGTCGATGATGGCTCTTAAAAATAAATCTTTATCTGTAATTCCCTGACTTTGACCCTGATTGGCTGTTCCTGATGAAGCTGACGAACTGCCTTTAACCACTTTAACGGAAACTGGCGAACTTTTTATAGTTTTTCCATCCACAGTAATTTCGGCTGAGCCAATTTCGAATGTTCCTTCTTTTGTGGCAGAAATGATATAGGTATAGGATTGTGTGAAATTTCTGGTCATCTGACCATTGATTATCTGAATGCTTGAGCTTGTTGAGCTCATCGGGCCGGAAAGTACACGCCAATTTGCGAAATCAGGGCCTTTAAATCGTTCCCCTTCTGCATTAAGTTCAAAAACAACCTGAAACTGCTCGCCAAGACCAACCTGACTTTTTGTGCTTACTTTAAGCATTACTTCCTGACTGAATCCTATCAAAGGAATCAGCAAAAAGAAAAGTAAACTCCTTATTTTTTTCATTTCAAGCATTCATGCAAGTTTAATCTTTTTTACAAATATATCACCTTTCCGGCTGGCATCACCAATCCTTATCTTTGCTGATGCGCGCAGCCGATTTCACTTTTTGTTCGTTTACCTTATCCATTGTCTTCTTTTCATTATTTTGCAAAGCTTGCAACATGCGCTCAGCATCTTCTTTTGTAAGCTGTTGTGGCTGTGGTTGCTGTCCTTGCTGCTGTTGTTGGTCAGCATCGGCTTGTTGCTGATTTTGTTGCTCATCCTGCTGCTGATCCTGGTTTTGCTCTTGCTGGTCCTGATTTTGCTCTTGTTGTTCCTGTTGTTGATCCTGATTCTGATCTTGCTGCTGATCCTGATTTTGCTCCTGCTGTTGGTCTTGCTGTTCCTTCAGTTTCCATTGGGCATATGCAAGGTTGTAGCGTGCGTTTTCATTTTCTGGTTGCAACCTTAAAACCTGTTTATAAGCTTCGATGCTTTCCTGATATTTTTCGAGGCTCATCAGGCTATTGCCCAGATTATAAAGTGCTTCAGCCTCTTTCTCAGTTTTTATGCTCATCGAAGCTGCTTTGTCGAAGTCCTTTGCCGCTTCTTCAAAGTTTTCCTGAACATAGCGCGAAGCACCCAGATTGAAAGCGGCATTGTTGCTGCTTGGATTTGTTTCAAGTGCCTTACTGTAGTTTTTTTCGGCTTGCTGATATTCTGAATTTTCAAAATCCTTATTGCCTTTGCGAATCAATTTCTTATCGCTCTGGGCTGAAAGTTGCGTTGAGCCTAAAACTAATATCAAGAGGATGACCAGCTTATGCATGATTTTCCTTTCTATCGAAAATGTTAAACCATTTTTCCCATTGTTTTCTGGCCGTCGAAATTACGGCTTCCAAAATCAACAAAATCAATGCCAGACCTATGAACCATTGAAACCTGTCTTCATAATCTGTAAAAACTTTTGCTTCAATCTCAGATTTTTCAAGCTGGTTGATTTCGTTAAAGATGGCATCCAAACCTGACTGGCTGTTATTGGCTCTTACATAACTGCCATTTCCGGTCGTTGCGATTTGTTGCAACATGGGCTCATTCAATCGTGTGATGATCGTACTGTTTTCTTTGTTTTTCCTGAACCCTGTTCGTTTACCGTATTGGTTATAAACCGGAATAGGAGCGCCTTCGGCCAATCCCATCCCTATGGTGTAGATGTTAATTCCTTTATCAGTCGCTTGTCTGGCAGCATCAATCGGATTTTCTTCGTGATCTTCTCCATCAGAGATAATGATAATGGCTTTGTTGTGGTCGTTTTCGTCAAAGGCAGCAGTGGCTGTATTGATAGCTTCACCGATAGCAGTGCCTTGGGCATCAATCAGATTGGTTTCGATGGTCGAAACAAACATCTTCGCAGCGGCATAATCCGTTGTGAGTGGAAGTTGTATGAAAGCCTTACCGGCAAAAAGAATTATCCCAATCCTGTCGCCCTGAAGTTTATTAATCAGTCGGTTAATGGCTTGTTTGGCATTTTCGAGTCGGTTTGGAACAATGTCTTCTGCCAACATTGAGTTGGAGATATCCACGGCAATGAATAGGTCGATGCCTTCCCGTTTCACTTCTTCGAGGCGGGCCCCGGTTTGTGGATTGGCGAGTCCGATAATCAGGCTGGCAAGAGCCAATACAAAAATGAAAAACTTAAGTCGTTTTCTTCCCTGAGAGTTTAAAGGCATAAGTGTTTTGAGCAGTGCAGGCTGTGCAAACTGTTTCAGGAGTTTTTTGTTGTGCCAGCTCACCCACCAAAACAGCAAGAAAAACAAAGGAATTACTGCCAGTAAATAAAGGTAGTCCGGATTTTCGAATCTGATCACGTTTGGTTCCATATTCCTTTATCCTATTACTGATTTGAAAATGGTTTGTCTCAAAATAAATTCCACAATTAACAAGGAGAAAGCTAATAAGGCCAGCGGCAGAAATTTTTCGTGCTTTCTTTTAAATTCGGTCACTTCAATTTTTGATCTTTCAAGCTGATCAATTTCCTGGTAAATTTCTTCGAGTTTTTTATTTGACGTTGCCCTGAAATAGCGTCCATCTGTTTGGCTGGCAATATTTTGCAACAGTGCTTCATCAATCTCAACTTTCATATCCCTGAGTTGGATTCCAAAAGGTGTTTGCACAGGATAAGGTGCAGTTCCAAGTGAACCAACACCAATGGTATAAACCCGAATACCAAATACCTTTGCAATTTCGGCAGCAGTCATTGGGTCCACCGATCCGGCGTTGTTTACGCCATCCGTAAGTAAAATAACAACTTTTGAAATGGCACGGCTGTCTTTTATCCGGCTTACAGCTGTGGCCAGTCCGTCGCCAATAGCTGTTCCGTCTTCAATCATACCACTTTTGATGTCTTTAAACATATTCAACAAAATGGTATGATCTGTTGTAAGCGGCACCTGCGTGAAGGTTTCGCCACTAAATATTACCAGTCCGATTCGGTCGTTCGGCCGGTCTTCGATAAAGGTGGAGGCAACCGCTTTGGAGGCTTCCAAACGGTCAGGTTTAAGGTCGCGTGCTAGCATACTTCCCGAAACATCCAGTGCCATTACGATATCAATTCCTTCGATAGTCATATTTTGAGACGAAGAGCTGGTTTGAGGTCTGGCAAGTGCAACTATCAGTAAACCAATGGCTAACCAGCGAAAGGCAAAAAGGCAGTGCCTAAAAATTACTTTCCAGTTTTTTGCCAGCGATGCCATTAGGCTGAGGTCAGAATACTGCAGAAAGGCCTGCTGCTTGTTGGCTGCAAACACATACCAGACAATGGCCAGCGGAATGATTAGCAAAAGCCAGAGCAAATCAGGATGGGCAAAGGTGATATTTTCGATCATAGCTGCGCCTCCTTTTCTGCTTTATCATACGTATCATTGTCTGAAATATTGGCATGACTTTCTTTCACAAAAGTGACAATACCTTCCAGACAGAGGTCGTGCTCCAAGGCTGAGGGTTGCATCTTGGCAAATTTCACTAAATCAGCAAGTTGCAATGTGTGTTCTAATTTGCTGCTCGCATCACCATTGATTTGTAATGGTTTGATTCCCTGTAGGATTTCAGGTGTTGTCATTTCAACTGCCGGCACATTAAATTGATCTTCAATATAAACGCGAACGATCTCGGTTAGCTCTGAATAATAAGCTTTTACTTTGCCATTTTGCCAAAGCTTTTTGTGTCGCAATGTATCCAGTTCGTCCAAAGCTTTGACATAGGGAGGAATAGCCGGTTTTTGGAAGATTGGTAATGCTTTTTCTTTGCGTTGGCGGTAAACAAAAAACCAAATGATGAGAGCGATAAGGACTGCCAAACCAAAACCACCAATAATCCAGGGGATTACTTCGGCCAGGGTTACGGGTTCTTTTCGCGGGCCAATGATGGGTTTGAATGTAGTTGTTGTGTCAATTTGTACCGGCATCACATACACCTGAAGTGGTGGTGTGCTGGCTTCGAAATTAATCGAATCACCGCGGGGTTTAAAGCTTAACTTAACAGGCGGAATCTGCTGATAACCGGTATCGAAAATGGTGAGCGTCAGCTCCTGACGCATCCACACATTACCGTCATTGTCGAGCGGAATCTGTTCTATCTCACTTCTATCAAGGATTTCTATTCCAGCAGCAAGGGTGTCCTGAAAGTCGGGCCAGGCAACTTCAAAACCTTCCGGTGCTTTCATGTTGATTTCCAGCATCAAACGTTCTCCGGGTCTGAGCGAATCTGCGCTAATCTTACTAATGGCTTCCACAGCTTGTCCGTTGGTTTTTAATCCAAACACAATAATCAGAGCCACTGCCATTATTTGTTTTGCAGCTTTCATCTTCTGGCCTCCCTCCGTTTAAAAAGTTTCATCAGAGGTTTCACATAATCTTCATCAGTGAACAGCTGGGTGTTATCCGTTCCACTTTTTGCAAATAACAGATTAAGTTCCTGTGATTTGGCCAGAATTTTTTTTCCGTATGCATCTCTGAATGCTGCTGAGGAAGTATCGACCCAAATCTCTTTGAAAGTCTCAGGATCTTTGAGTTTTAACAAGCCAAGCGATGGAATTTCCAGTTCTCTTTTATCTGTGATGCGCAAAGCTACGAGGTCGTGTTTTCGGGAAGCGATACGAAGGGCATGATCAAAGGGCGAAGCGGTCATAAAATCGGAAATCAAAAATGCTGTGGATCGTTTTTTGATTGCGCTTGTCAGGAAGGCCAGGCCTTCAGATATGTCAGTTTGTTGGTGTTGCGGTTCAAAACTGATAATTTCGCGGATGATTCTCAGGATATGGCTGCTGCCTTTTTTGGGAGGAATGAATTTTTCTACCTGATCGCTAAAAAATATCACTCCTACTTTATCATTGTTTTGAATGGCCGAAAAGGCCAGTACAGCTGCAATCTCAGCAGCAAGCATACGCTTCAGTTGCCTGCCTGATCCAAAATTGTTTGAACCTGATACATCCACTACTAACATCACTGTGAGTTCGCGCTCTTCCTCAAAAACCTTGATGTACGGATGGTTGAATCTGGCTGTTACATTCCAGTCGATATTGCGGATATCATCCCCATACTGGTATTCTCGCACCTCGCTGAATGCCATACCCCGCCCTTTAAAAGCACTGTGGTAATGTCCGGAAAAAATCTGATTGGACAAGCCTCGTGTCTTAATCTCTATCTTTCTTACTTTCTTTAATATATCCGTTGATTCCACGATTTTTTGATTTGCGTTAGTAAATGCCGTTTATTGAATTTTTATGGCACTTCAATCGTATTCAAAATCTCGTTAATGATTTCTTCGGAGGTGATGTTTTCGGCTTCAGCTTCGTAGGTGAGGCCGATGCGATGCCGCAGCACATCGTGAGCTATTGCACGCACATCTTCCGGAATCACATATCCCCTTCGTTTGATGAAAGCGTATGCTTTGGAGGCTAATGCCAGATTGATACTTGCACGAGGCGATGCGCCATAGCTGATCATATTTTCGAATCTCTTCAGGCGGTAGTCTGCCGGAAAACGTGAAGCAAAGACAATGTCGGTGATGTAATTTTCAATTTTTTCGTCCAGATAAACTTCTCTGGTTACTGCTCTGGCTTTTAAGATCAATTCAGGGCTGATGGCCGGATTGGTTTTTGGCAATTCATTGGTGATATTTTGCCGTAGAATTAATTTTTCTTCTTCTTTTTTGGGATAATTGATCACAACCTTCAGCATAAAACGGTCAACCTGAGCTTCCGGAAGGGGATAGGTTCCTTCCTGTTCAATTGGGTTTTGGGTTGCCATAACCAAAAACGGATCTGGCAGGGTAAAGGTTTCATCCCCAAGCGTAACCTGACGTTCCTGCATGGCTTCGAGCAAAGCACTTTGCACCTTGGCAGGCGAACGGTTGATTTCGTCGGCCAAAATAAAATTGGCAAAAATAGGACCTTTGCGAACCACAAATTCTTCTGTCTTTTGGCTGTAGATAAGTGTTCCAAGCAGGTCGGCAGGCAATAAATCAGGAGTAAACTGTATCCTGCTGAAATCGGCTTTGATAACATTGGCCAGGGATTTGATGGCAAGGGTTTTTGCTAATCCGGGAACACCCTCGAGCAATATATGCCCATTGCCAAGTAATCCGATCAATAAGCGTTCGGTCATGGCTTTTTGACCAATAATTACTTTATTCATTTCCAGATTAATAAGGTCAATAAATTGACTTTCCTGCTGGATTTTTTCGTTCAACGCACTAATATCGGTCTGCATCATATTATTTTTAGAGGTTATTTTTCGGAATGCAAATATAACAAAGGCCTGAGAGTAGTCGCGTTAAAAAAAGTTAAACAGAATTAATGTAAGTTAAAGAAATTAAGCATGTTACATTCTTGTTCAAAACTATTTTTGTCCAGATATTTTAGTTCTTAATCTGTTGAGTACTGCACTTAGTAAGTTGAATAATCGTAAATTGCGCTCCGTTTTAGCTTAATTAAATAGGCTAAGTTGCTTGTTTGATAAAAAATAGTGAAATTATGAAGTTTACTGCTGCTCAAATTGCTGCTTTGCTTTCGGGCCTCGTCGAAGGAGATGAAAATGTATCTGTATCAAATGTTTCGAAAATAGAGGATGGGAAACCAGAAACAATAAGTTTTTTGGCCAATGTAAAATATACACCTTATATATATGAAACAGAGGCCAGCATTGTGATTGTTAATAAAGACTTTAAACCTGATAAGCCGGTCAAAACCACTTTGATAAGGGTGGATGATGCTTATTCTGCCTTTGCAAAATTGCTTGAAGTGTATCAGCAATATACTGGTAATAAGACTGGTATTTCATCTCTGGCATTTTTTGGACAGGATACCGTTTATGGAGACGATCTTTATGCCGGGCCTTTTGCCTGTATTGGCGATAGAGTAAAGCTGGGCAACAATGTAAAGATTTATCCACAGGTTTATATTGGTGACGATTGTCAGATTGGCGATGATAGCATACTGTATCCCGGGGCCAGGCTGTATGCGGGTACGGTGCTTGGTAAATCCTGTGTAATACATGCGGGAGCGGTTTTGGGCAGTGATGGTTTTGGTTTTGCACCGCAATCGGATAATCAATACAAAAAGGTGCCGCAAATCGGGCAGGTTATCCTGGAAGATTTTGTGGAAATAGGAGCCAATACAACGATCGACAGGGCAACGCTGGGAGCCACAGTCATTCGCAAAGGTGCGAAACTGGATAATTTAATTCAGGTGGCACACAATGTAGAAATTGGAGAAAACACGGTGATGGCAGCGCAAACCGGCATCAGTGGCTCAACCAAGATTGGTAAAAGCTGTATGTTTGGTGGTCAGGTAGGTCTTGCCGGACATTTGACAATTGCCAATGGGGTAAAGCTGGCCGCACAATCTGGTGTTGGAACGAGTATCCGCAAAGAGGATGCAGTGTATATGGGTTCGCCGGCTATTCCGGCCGACGAATATAAACGTATTTATATGCATACCCGACGTTTGGATCGTTTGATGGACAGAGTGCAGCAACTTGAGAAGCAACTTTCTAAAATCCAGGGGCATAATTCAGAGGTGTAAGTTTGACTTAAAACACTTACTTTTGCGCAGACTTTTACACGCACTTAATGCTTTTGTCAATAACTTATGACAGATAATCAATGTACAATAAAAAATGTGATTAGTGTCGAAGGCACCGGACTTCATACCGGCCAACAAGGCAAAATCACTTTTAATCCAGCTCCGGTCAATCATGGAATCAAATTCAGACGCACTGATATTGAAGGCCAGCCAATTATAGAAGCCGATGTTGATCATGTGGTTGATACTTCACGTGGCACGACCCTGGGGAAAAATGGTGCCAGGGTTTATACAATCGAACATGTATTGGCTGCCGCAACAGGTTTGGGT
>Ga0334884_1001340_pt1 | contig 37162 bp, 24 predicted proteins | sample GraSluR1_MG_7_FD_207215 | JGI IMG/M metagenome (GOLD analysis project Ga0334884, IMG submission 207215) | Sludge microbial communities from methane-producing bioreactor in Wageningen University, Netherlands - Granular Sludge_12_05 R1 | ecosystem: Engineered > Bioreactor > Anaerobic >... | reverse complement strand
GCACGCCTAACGCTATGATATTAAGCAACTTAGAGGTTCTGAGCCTCAGCGTTCATCATAAGCATAGATGCCCGAAAAACCCTAAAATAAGCCATTTTGCCAGTGGGGGTGGTAAAGTCGGGTTAATTTTATCTACTTCTTGCTTGAAGTTCTTCTCTTCCGTGCCTTCCTTGATGGCTCTGGTTCCCATACCTCGGATTACAAAGGAGACTCCATTATCAACCAAAAAGCCAATCAACTTACGATCGTCATAGCCACGATCAAAGACATAGGTGCCCTTGTTACGAAAAGCAATTTGCTGATCCACAATCTTGTCCTGCAGAACCTGCTTTGCCGAATCCAGCTCAATACTTGGTGAGAACAGAATGCTGCTGGCAGGCAATAGGTTATAACCATCTTTCTTGGCAAGCATGGCGAATATATTCATCAGCAAAAAGCCATTTGTGGACTTGGACTCACTGCCATTATGAACCTTTGCACACCCTTCCATGCTCTTCGCATAAGGTTTGGCGATGTCGCTATCGTCCACAATAAACAATGTATCGTCGGTTACCTGGGGGCGAAGCAGGTCTGTGAGCTTGTTCTCAATGTCTTCGGCCAGGTTTTCTCTTCTGATGTTGCGGTATAGGCGTTCGCTGGTTTTCTTTGTGCTGATGCTATCCTGGATAAACTTAGCAATGTTATGAAGAGATGGCTTCCCCGTGCTGCAAAGGCCAGTAAGCATTTCCTTGAAAAATCCTCTAACCGGTTTATGGTAACCTTCGCTAACTCTTTTGCTGAAGTTTGATAATTCTGCTTGCACAAAACTGCGGGTTTCATTTTGTTGTTCGGTCATGGTGGTGGTCTCCTTTTTTGCTTTTCATGATTCAAAGATTGAGCCACCGCCTTTTTTGTAAAGTACTTTCTTTCAGTAGGTTAAAGTTAATTTGGGGCTCGCAAAAAACTTATCCACATAGGTAGATTCTGCGATAGGCAAGCGAAATTGGCATCGATAACACAAAAGTTCGGCAATACCCCATGATAGTGCCAAGATCAAGCTCTCTTGCCGGTTTAACGCAGGATATTTCGAGACATGCTCATTTCCGTTGGAGAAACTCGCCAGTTTGATGGCAATCTTCAAAACCAAATACCTTGACAAATAGGCGCAATAACGCTATGCAGCGCAATGCTTTATAGTTATCCACATCCGATTTTTTGGGGGAATGCCTGTTTTCGTAGTGTGGTGAATCCGGGGCCAATGATCTGAAGCTATGAAGGAGCTTTGCTCAAGGGCTTATTGAAAGCAGTTCCTGTAATGCTTTGTTGAGAATGCCAGAGATTAGCCAGATTTAGAGCGCCATTTCCGGATCATAGTGCTAGCTGTGAGCCCGCATATATCTGCGGATTCTAGGATATAGATGTGCCTAAAGCTAAAATATCTTGACAAGGATTTAGGTATAAATTGCAATGCACGCATACGGGATCATCCCGAAGGAGCTCATATGAAACACATAGCGCGTGTCTATTTGCCGTTTCTCTTGTTTTTATGTTTGACCTTGCCATTGGGTGCAAAGCAAGTGTGGCCTCAGGCTGTGCCCCTTGTTGAAAATGAAAACATGAAATTTGAGGGCCATGGCTGTATCTTGAGCGATGGATCATACGTCCTGGTCTGGAGTGATGTTAAAGATCTTGTTTTCAAAATTCGGTCTATGCGTTACTCAGCCACACACCAAGAGCTGTGGGCAGAACCAGTTGTTTTAGCCGAGGAAGGGCGTATTAGCGAAGTCAAAGCCAGTTCTGATGGAGGTTTCACACTGCTTACTATTGGGAGTATAGCACGCATCCAAAAGTATAACGCCTCCGGTCATGCCCAATGGGACGGTCTGGGCTTCCTTCTCGAGACCTATGGATCAAACTACAGAGTGTTAAGCGCTGAAGATGAATTCGGTGGGTTGTGGGTGTTATCCTGTGAGGATGCTGGCATCTTGCACTGTCGCTATGTGACTCCTGATGGCACAATGACCAATACGCAGGGGCTGTCATTATCTTATGGTAGTTTTGCGATGGGCCTCACTCCCTGTACTGGAGGAGGTGCCATAGTGAGTTACTATACAGGTCAGCAAAACTGGCTTGCTAAAGTTTCAACTGATCTCGTCATTGATTGGCAATACACAATACCGGGCATTAATACTCAAATGGGTGTGATACTGATCCCGGATACACAGACCGGGTTTTATGTGATCGGAAGAAATCAGGGCTTGCGAGTGTGGCATTACGATTATGATGGGCAAAGTTTATGGGATGAGGTCTTATCACTCACAGAAGATTCAAGCAGCTACTCAGAAGTGATTACCCAAACCTTAGCTGATGGTACAATGCGGGTGGCTGGTATTAGTAATGATTATCTACGCTTCCGAAGTTTCAATGCATCTGGAGATTTGACGACTGAACTATACAGTTTAGAGATGCCATCGACGACTTGGAGGAGTCTGGGTTGGTACCCATATCAAGGGCCAAACAACCCGGCATTTATTAGCCTCGTCAGAACTTATACCGGATTTAACTACGAGCATTGCCTGATCAGGGTGGATGATAACGGCTTCATCGACACACAGCCGGCGCTGATTACGATCGTGCAGAACGCGAATCACACTGCACCGAATCCTTGGTATTGCATAGTAAATGGTGAATTGAGATGTGTGTATCAGAGGTTGTTTTATGATCAAGCTCAGATCGAGGTGACCAGTATTGATTGTAATCTCAATCTGACAACACAAGTATTGCGCGGGGGGCCATTTGGATACATTAGCGATATCTCTCTGGCAGTGAGTGGGCAAAGTATCCTTGGGGCATGGCTGGATTTTGATGATTTAAGCTCATATAACAATAACTACAGTCTCTATCGGGTGCGCTATCAGCTCTATGACTCCTCCGGAAGTGAGCTTCTGCCGGAAGCTCAGGTTATCCCAGCTTCCGGCACTTATTCAAAGAACAGGATGCTGAAGTCTATCTCTCTGCCCGGGGGAGATGTTATCCTATTTTGGCTGGATAAAAATGCCCAGTTAAAGATCATGGGTCAGCGGATATCTAGTTCCGGATATCCGTTGTGGGAACCTGAAGGCAGGTTGATTATCAAGCCGCCAACATCACCCGCTCTGAATAATTATGCCCTTACTGAATTTGGAGGGGATGTTTATGTAGCATGTACTACAGGCCCACAGATCATGCTGCAAAAGCTGGTTGCCGGACATGAGCCAATGTGGGGAGAGCAGGGGATATATATTGTTGACAACAGTCTCGCAGGAGGGGATCTCGTCCTGCTCAAACTCCAGAGTGATTTCCTAGTCTATGGTATTCGAACTCCCTCCATAATATTTGGCTATGGCTCATTGGGTGCATTGCGTTTCGATCAAGAAGGTTCGGCCTTGCCAGGCTTTGGTGACTATGGCATGATAATTGAAAGTGTTCAGAGTGCTGTGACGATAGACTACAAGTCCAGTTATCTGAGTTCAGAAGGAATGGTCGTGGGCGTCGAATATGGATATTACCATACGAACCCCTATGGTGATGTATCGATAGTATTCCGAAACAGAACCTTTAAGTTATTAGGTCTTGATGGCCAGATAACCACCTATGATCTGGGAGTGTATGGGGCTTCTGGATCTGTGATAGGTAGTGACACAGATGGGTTTTATGTCCGTTCGCGAAGTTTCAGTACTGCTGCACTCTCTAAGTTCAATTACACAGGAGATTTACTTTGGAGTGAGGCATTGTCTCTGGCATGTGATGACGATGATTGTGGCAACTTGGGAGCCTGGCAATTTGAGAACGACAAATGGTTGGGTATCGGGCTTGTGAGGGCAGAGAACTCAAATACCATTCCAAAGTATTACAGCTTTACCAGTAGTGGTGATGTGGAGCTGCCCTCCGACTGTCTATTGGATGATTGGGGCTTGGCAAATGCCCTGTCAGCCCAATTGTTGTCAAACGAACTATATGTGGGAATGGCGATGAATGGCTCATACTCAAACGTCCACACGCATCTATATATGCAAAAGCTGAATACCATTCCTGTTTCCAATGCAGATCCAATATCTGTTCCGACCACCCTTAAGATGAATAACAGCTATCCCAATCCCTTTGACCACGAAACACGGATTCCGCTGCAATGTGAAAAAGCCGGCATGGCGAGTCTGGCCGTGTACAATCTACGTGGACAGAAGGTGAAGGAACTACACAATGGCCGGCTCGAAAAGGGCTTGCACACTGTCATGTGGGATGGGACCGATGGTCAGGGCAGGGCTGTGGCCAATGGAGTCTATGTTCTGAGGTTGAAACCGGCCAATGAACGAGCCGAGGTTTCCAGGATATTGAAACTGAGGAAGTGATTTTACCTGGCCATTTTAAGCAATATGCCCAAAAGAAGGGGCTTCAGGCATAGGGATGATTTTTCTCTTGCCAGAAAGAGCCCCTTGATAAAATTGGCAAAAAACTAGTGGAGTTTACAATGACGAAGAAAGATAACTACATCAATACAGATGAACACGTACACGATTGCAATTGCGAAGGGGAAGACTGCTCTTGCGAAGACCATTGCGAAGCAGAAACCAATATCATCACCCTGGATATGGAAGACGGCAGCCAGAAAGACTTTGAAGTTCTGCAAATCATCAACCATGAAGGCAAGAACTATGTAGCTTTAGCCGAACCGGATTCTGATACCTATGACGTCCTGCGCTTTGAAGAAGTGGATGATGCCCTGGAACTCAGTATCGTGGACGACGATGAAGAATACAAAGCCGTTACCGAAATCTTCAACGATATCTTCAGCTCGGAAGAGTTTGACATGGATATGGATGAGGAAGAGAAGGAATAAGTCCCTTATCTTGATATTGCCATACTAAGAGTCGGATTTCCGACTCTTTTTTTGATCTTGACGAAATTTCCAGCCACGAAAACCCTGTTTGGACACCAAGGAGTTTGACAACTATGAAAGCAGATTTGATCATCTACAATGCGCGTGAAATCGCCACCATGAAGAGCGGAAGCGCAGCAAAATGCGGTTCAGATATGAACGATGCCGGCGTAATCAAGGATGCCGGAATGGCCATCAAAGACGGCAAGATCATCGCCATCGGTGCCTCAAGCGAGATTCAGCAGAACTACAGCTGGGACACTGCCATTGATGCCGAAGGCAAGACTATCACTCCTGGTTTTGTGGATAGCCACACGCATCCGGTCTTTGTGCATACCCGAGAGGATGAATTTGCCATGCGCCTGGCGGGCAAGAGCTATGTGGAAATCGCTCTGGCCGGAGGTGGGATTCGCAGCAGTATCGCATCCACCCGCGCTGCATCGGAGGAAGAGCTCTATGAGCTGGCAAAGGGGCGGATTGCCCGGATGATGGCCCAAGGCACTACCACTCTTGAGGCCAAAAGCGGTTACGGCCTGAGCACAGATAGTGAACTGAAGCAGCTGAGGGTAATCCAAAGTTTGAACGAAAGCCTGCCCATCGATATCATCGCCACCTTTATGGGAGCGCATGAGTTCCCAGTGGAATATAAGTCTGACCACGAGTCCTATCTCATAATCCTCTGTGATGAGATGATCCCGGCTGCCAAAGAGCAAGGAATAGCCGAGTTTTGCGATATATTCACCGAAGCGCACGTCTATAGCATTGAAGAATCCCGTCGCGTGCTCAGTTGCGCGGCTGACCACGGGTTCAAGCTCAAGATGCATGCTGATGAGATCGAAGCCATCGGTGGGGCAGAGCTGGCAGCCGAGCTCAAATGCGTATCTGCTGATCATCTAGGTGCAGCATCAGACGCCGGTATCCTGGCCATGAAAACCACCGGAGTGATCCCCGTCTTGTTGCCGGCCACCCTGTTTTCGCTCAGGTTTCGCACTTATGCCAGAGGTCGCTACATGATCGAGCAAGGGCTTCCCGTGGCCATTGCCACAGATTACAATCCCGGTAGCTGCAATTGTGACAGCATGGCTTTCACCATGAGTCTGGCCTGTTTGCAGATGGGCATGTCTCCGGTTGAAGCCCTTTCTGCTGCCACCATCAATGCCGCACATGCTTTGGGGAGAGGGGATGTGTGCGGTTCTCTGGAAATTGGCAAACAAGCGGATCTCATCATCTGGGATATCCCCGGCCTCAATTTTATCCCTTACCATCTGGGTTCATCGCACATCAGCCGCGTCCTGAAACTGGGCAAAACCATCTGGCAGGTAAGCTGAGCATGACCCCCAAAACCGAACTTAGCAGCTTTCGCATCATCGAAACCATCCAGGAGTCGAAACGCTATCTGGTGCACAAAGCCGAAACCCTGATCGATCACAAGCTGGTCTTGATCAAAACCGCGGTTCCGACTGCCGCGCATGATACAGCTTTGCTGGATAGCCTGAGAAGCGAAGCTGAAGCGGGTATGAAACTCCGGCATCCGGCGATCCGAGCCGGTTTGAAGGTCTTTGAAGATGCCGGCCAGGTCTTCATGATAGCCGAATTTGCCGAGGGTATCTCGCTGGGGCGCTATCTCTTAAGTCATCCCAGAGGAGTTCCCTTTGACTTGGGTTTATCCTGGGCCAAAAGTATTGCCGAAGCCCTGGCTTTGGCCCGACGGCAGGGCGTCAATCATCTGAATCTGAATCCATACAATATCATCATCAGCCCTGCCAATCAGTTACAAGTCATCGGCTTTGGTAAAGCACGCAAGGCCTGGAAGCACTCGGAAGGGAATTTCAAGTTCCACTTTCCCATAGTTTACACTCCGGTCGAAGAATTCAAAGGTTCCTTGATCCAGGCCAATTCAGACCTATATTCCTGGGCAGTCGTGGTCTATCAAATCCTCACCGGCTCCATCCCCTGGCGCGTGGATAGCTTCATGAGCCCAGAAGAGCAAAAGGAACAGTGCCTTACGCGCGCTGTGCAACAGCCTGACGCTTGTCTGATTCCGGATTGGCTCTACAGCATTATCCTGGACTGTCTGAAGCTGAATCCGGCAGATCGCGTCAAGGATCCGGCCATCTTAGTAGAAGCCCTGAAGAAAGAAGGCCGGTATGTGGATTATTCAGAACTGGAAGAGTTGGCCGAGCAGAGCCGCTTGCAGTTAGAAATACAGGAAGAGCTTGACGCGCAAGGTGTAACAGTGCAAGAGCTCGAAACTCCGCAATCTGAGCCGGAAAGCCTTGTACCTGAACTTGAGATAGCAGAAGAGCCGGCCATGGAAGCGCCCACTCCGGATTTGCTGATTGCTGAACCAGAAGAGCCTACAGAACCTTCAGAGCTTGAACCGGATGCCGATGCTGTGCAGCCTGACGATGAAGAGCTTAGGATTGCAGACCTCTCGTCTGCACAAGCAGCATATCCAGAAGAGGATATTCAACCACTACCAGGCCCGCAACTCGCAGAACCTAAAGCGATTTTGAAGCCGGAAAGCATCGAACAGCTTGAGATCAAGCATCTGATTGCCGATACTGAAGAATCAATCTCACAGAGCCCGAAGCCGACACCAAGCGAAGCGAAGCAGGCCCCGGAAGAGCCTCAGCCGCCGCAAGAGCAGGCAACTAAGCAGGATGATCCTGCGCAGTCAGAGGCCTGGTCTCAGCCCTCAAGGCCAATCGAGACTAAAGCTGAACAGCAAGAGCCGGCTCAGCCCAAGCCTGCTGTTTCCACCCCAAAACCGGAGGCCAGGCCCATCATCAACCATGTCCCTGCCAGCGCTCCCGCAGAGGATTTGAGCGGGATGCAAAAAGCTTTTAAGATCATCATGTTTGCGAGCCTGGCGATCCTTCTGTTCCTGGCAGGCAGATATTTCCTCAGCTCTCGTCCAGCCGGGCTTGAGCTATCCGAAAAGAGCCCGGAACCCATCGAGGAGCCATCTGAAGTATCTCTACTGAAAGAAAACATCCCCATCGATATGATTCGCGTTCCAGCGGATACCTTAGTCATGGGCAATATCTCTCCCGAAGCCGATGACGATGAATTCCCTCTGCTCACGCTGGAACTAAAGTCCTTTCTGATCAGCCCCATGGAAGTTACCCAAGAACAGTGGATGATGGTCTATGCCCAGAATCCATCGCAGTTCAAGGGGGATCAGCTACCGGTGGAAAACGTGTCATTCTATGATGTGATCGACTATTGCAATGCCAAGAGCATCAAGGATGGGCTCACTCCGGCATACGATATCTACGGTAGCGAGATCATCTGCGATTTTGATGCCGATGGTTACCGACTGCCCACTGAAGCCGAATGGGAACTCGCCGCTAAAGGCGGGATCGGAAAAGGCTACGCGCTGTACAGCGGGTCAGTGATTGCTGAAGACGTGGCCTGGTTTAACGCGAATTCCAGTGCCAAAACCCGTCCGGTGGGTGGCAAACAAGCCAATGAACTGGGATTGTATGACTTCAGCGGGAATGTCTTTGAATGGGTGTGGAACTGGTATGCTCCTTACACCTATCGCGTGGCGAGTCTCTATTCCGGCCCTCATAGCGGCACTGATAAAGTGATTCGTGGCGGTTCCTGGTATCACGGAAAACACGAACTTCGCGTGACTAACCGCGAATACCTGAAGCCGTTCGCGCGCAACGGATATACCGGATTCAGGGTAGTGCGCAGCCGCTAATCTGACCTCTCTCTCAATCCGGCACAGATAGACAGGCGTAATCCCTCATCCTGCTTATTGAGATACGGTCATGATACGGTCATGATCCGGTGATCTTCATGAGCGTATCATGACCGTATCATGACCGTATCTCAATAGGGATGACAGGGCAAAAAAAAGGATTCCCGGTAGGGGGATCAACCGGAGAATCCTTTAGCTATGTGATATTATGGGTTTGTCTTAGTTTACATTAGTCCAGAGCTTTCAAAAAGCTGGGTACATCCGTCCGCAGGGGTTGGATGCGGTTTGTCTCCTCGGCGCTGGCTTGTTGTTTCTTTTCTGTATCCAAGGCGGGGTCGTTGATATTCAGACGTTTGAGGATGTCGCTGATCTCATCATTGGGAGTGCGGGGATTTTCGATGCTATGGTTCTTGATCGGGTTTTGAGGGGTAAAATCCACGATCTTGCCTTGTTCGTCGTCTTTGGAAAGTCCGGTGGCGATGATGGTTACGGATATCTTTCCGGCCATGCTGTCATCGAAGATGGTACCCATGATGATGTTGGCATTTTTGCCGGTTTCGTTCACGATTACGTTTGATACTTCCGCGAATTCGTCCATCAGGATGTCGTTTCCGGCAGTGATATTCAGGAGCAGAGATTGGCAACCGGCCAGGCTGATATCGTTGAGCAGGGGATTGTCAATGGCGGCACGGGCAGCGTGGATGGCGCGGTTTTCACCTTCAGCGATACCGGTACCCATCAGGGCATAGCCCATGTTTTGCATCACAGACTTCACGTCAGCAAAATCGACGTTGATATAACCGGTGATGGTGATGATATCGCTCACCGCTTTTGCCGCCTGGTACAGGACGTTGTCAGCCTGATTAAAAGCCGCGCTGAGCGTGGATTGGCCATATATCTCGCAAAGTTTATCGTTGGGAATCACGATCAGAGTGTCCACGTATTCGCGCAAATGGCGGATGCCGCCTTCTGCGTTATCAGAGCGTTTACGGCCTTCGAAGGGGAAGGGCTCGGTAACGATGCCCAGAGTCAAAATGCCCATTTCACGAGCGATTTTGGCGATGATGGGAGTAGCTCCGGTCCCGGTTCCACCGCCCATTCCGGCAGCTAAAAAGACCATGTCAGCCCCTTCAAGATGGCTTTTGATCTCGTCTTTGGATTCTTCAGCGCTGCGTGAGCCCGTTTCAGGATTCGCACCTGTGCCCAAGCCGCGTGTGAGCTTTTTGCCCAATTGCAGTTTCATTTTGGCCAGAGACTTAGCCAGGTCTCCGGCATCGGTATTGGCGGCGATAAATTCTACCCCGCCCAAATCGTTGGTTATCATTGTGTTAATCGCGTTTCCGCCGGCTCCGCCGACGCCGATGATCTTGATGTTGGTTCCAACTTGTGCCGGTCTTTCGTCAAATTCAATCATTGTTTCCCCCTATTAAGTGAAATCCTTTATTATTTTCTTTAGCTTATCTACGAATTTTCCGGTTCCGAGATTGCCCAGATTAAAACTCTTGGTTTGTGGCTCGTGTTCGAAGCCCATGGCATGGTATAAAATGCCGACGGCTGTGGCATAAGCCGGATTGTCCAGTTCCGGGATGTGTATGGTGAGTTTTGTGAGATCCGGCCGTGCGATTTTGACGTGCATATTGAAGGCGCGATAGATGGCCGTATCGATGGCTTCCAGATTTGCTGTGCCACCGCTGAGAATGATGCCCGCGGTCACGAGTTCCGGAGTATAAAAATCCTTGCTGCGGTTGTAGCAAATGGAGAGCATTTCTTCCACGCGGTGCTGAATCACGTGGCTTACCAGGTATTGAGATCGGCGGGTGGAAGCCCGGCCACTGATGCCTTCGACTTCCAGTTCGCTATTTTGCTCGGCTTCATTGGCGATCGCGCTGCCAAATTGCTTTTTGATGTATTCGGCATTGGCGATGGTAGTTTTGAGCCCGATGGCGAGGTCTTCCGTGATGGCTCCACCAGCCATGGGTACTACCAGTACTCGTTCCAAAGCGCCACGATTGTAGATGGATATATCGCAGCTACCGCCTCCGATGTCCATCAAGATGGCTCCCAAACGGCGTTCGTCTTCAGACAATACGCTGTGACTCAGGGCTACGTGATTTAGCACGAAGTTATCCGGATCGATATCGTATCCTGCCAGCTCGATGCACTTGGCGAGATTACGCAAAGGCGTGAGCTCGGAAAGGATGGTCAGTACCTTTGCCGTGAGGTGAAATCCGTTCATATTGATGGGATTACGGATGTCATCCTGAGAGTCAATGATGTAGTCATGCGGGATGCCGTGCAGGATCTTATGGCGTTCAAATCCCTTCTGGATCTTCACGCTATTTTTGGCATCGGCGATCACTTGTTCCACGTGTTCCAGAGTGATCTCACCGGGTTCATTGGGAGTATCCGTGGGGATCGAGATGCGTCCGTCACCCAGTTGGGTGCGGATATGCTCGCCACTAACGTTAGCATAGATGTTTTCAGCGTTACAATCCGCTGCCTTTTCAGCAGCAGCCAGGGCTTTCCCCACGCAAGAAGATAGCGCTTGAATATCCTTCACCACGCCTTTTTCAATGCCTTCGGAAGGGCAATTACCAATGCCTAAAATTTCAAGTTTATCATGTTCAGAGCATCGGGCAATGATGCCGCGAACGGAAGTGGAACCGATGTCCAAAGCGGTAATTATGCTTGATTTCATTTGTCACCTGCCTTTACCACTACCTGGTTGTCGAAGCGAAGGTCCACGATGCTGGAACGGCTGATATTGCCGTTGTCCTGCACGAATTGATAGCGTTTCAGCTGAGTGGCCATGTTTTCTTCGCAGGGAATGATTCTGGTGCCATATCTGGCATCAATGATGTTGATCGTGTTGTCTATCATATAGTATTCAGAGATGATATGCAGATACTCCGGAGCTTCCTTCAGCACGCGTTGATGCAAGGCCAGAATGCGTTTCAAATCCGGTTTTTCAAGCTGAGTGCCGGTCTCAAACAGAGCATCGTTGTAGAATGAACTGTAGATGGGCAGATCCTCTCGATAAACATGCGAGTAGCGGGCTAAAACAACTCCGTCCTGATCGATCGGATAAAGATTGCCTTCAAAGCTCTTGACATAGAGCAAGCCTTCTCGCTCGGAAATCTGAAGGCTGAGTTTATTCAAAAGGTGTTTGCGCACCTTTACGTCCTTGACTCGGGAAATGCTCTTTAGGTCGTTTTGAACCTCTTTTTTGGAGATGCGAAAGAGATTGGTATCCAGATACTTGTTGCTTGTTTGCTGGATCAGAGAATCCGGCACGGCCAGATTTCCGCTGACGCGAATCTCCTGAAGCTCAAATATGCTAAGGTGTCTCAGCGCGTACACCACTCCCGAGCTGAGGGCGACAACCGCCATCAGGCTAAGGAGAAAGAACAGGTAATACCTGCTGTTTCCACGGCGCTTTCTATCTTTCATGTCACTACCTTATTGATATTCATGAGTTTGAGGTGTTAAACCCGAAACAGGTGATTCGACGCGCAAGCTCATAAGTTACTACTTTTTTTGGCTTTACTGTTTGTGTCAATACCTTTCTTTAGTTCTGCCAGGATTTCTTCACCATATTGCCAGATATTACCGGCCCCGATGGTGATCAGGATGTCTCCCGGCTGTAGTAACTTGATGGTATCCCGTACAATGGAAGCATTATCCTGTATGGTATGCACATTGTGATGTCCGCTTTGAATGGCTACATCTGCAATCAGTTTTGAGCTGATGCCGGTGATGGGCAATTCCCGCGCAGGATAGATGGGAGCCAATACCAGGCAATCGCAACTGAAAAAGGCTTTACCGAACTTCTCATACAGGTCTCTGGTGCGGGAATACAGATGGGGTTGGAACAAAGCCACAATCCTGCGGCTCACGCTATCTTTGAAGCCTTCCAATGTGGCGATGATCTCGGTGGGGTGATGGGCATAGTCATCATAGATGGTGATTCCGGCGGCTTCACCTTTGAGCTCAAAGCGGCGATACACACCGCTGAAAGTAGCCAGCGCGTCCTGGATGCTTTTGAAAGGCAGATCCAGCTCAAGGCCGATGGTGGCAGCCAAAAGAGAGTTTTGCACATTGTGCTTACCGGTCACGTTCATGCTGATCGAGCCCAGCTTGTAACCTTTGAAGGAAAGATCGTAAGTAGTGGTAAAATCCTTCATCACGATGTTCAAGGCCTGCACGTCCGCTTGCCGGGAAAGGCCGTAGGTAACGATCTTTTTGTTGATGCTGGGGAGGATGGCTTGCACTCCGGGATCATCCAGACAGGCGATGACTGATCCAAAGAAGGGTACCTTGTTCGCGTATTCGATGAAGGCGCCTTTGATGTCATCCAGGTTACGATAGCAATCCAGATGGTCTTCATCCACGTTTGTGATGCCGGCGATGCAGGGTGTGAGCGAGAGGAAGGAGTGATCATATTCATCTGCTTCCACCACGATGTACTTGCCGGAACCCATCACATTGTTGCTACCAAAGTTCTTCACTTTTCCGCCCACGATAATGGTGGGATCAAGGCCTGCTGCTTCTAAGACCAATCCTGCCATGGAAGTGGTGGTGGTTTTGCCATGGGTGCCGGAAATGCCGATGGAGAAGCTCATGCGGGTGATTTCAGCCAGCATTTCGGCTCTGCGGATCACCGGGATTTTCATGGCTTTTGCGGCCACGATTTCGGCATTATCGTCTTTTACCGCAGAGGATTTGACCACCACGTCCGCGTCCTTGATCAAAGCTGGATCATGTCCTTCGGCCACCGGGATGCCCAGGCTTTCCAGATGCGCGGTGAGATCGGTCTTTTTCATGTCCGATCCGCTGATTTCCAGGCCTTGGTTATGCAGAAATTCAGCGATTCCGCTCATGCCGATGCCACCGATTCCGATGAAGTGTATCTTTTTGGTTCTGCCAAGCATGGTCTACTCCTTAGTAAAAGCTCAAAATATCGTTGATAATGTTATGCGTGGCGTTGTTTTCGGGCAAGGCATTCATCGCGCGGACATTGAACCAGTTTTCCACGGTGGATATACCGGCAAGCAAGCCTTGGGGGCTAAGCTCTTTCTGTTCGATGAATTCTGCCACGCCTTTGTTTCTTTGCGCCAAAGCATTGTAATACTGATGGTTCTCGGCCGCTGTAGGTAAGGGGATCAGGATGGCCGGAAGCCTGGCTGCTTCAAGCTCAGCTATGGTGAGCGCGCCGGCTCTGGTGATGGCCAAATCTGCTTTTTGCATCATTTCGGCCAGATGCGGTGAAAAATCAAAAATGTGGATGCCAGGAGTGTCTTGAAAGAGCTGCGCAAAACGTTGATAGCTGTAACTTCCTGTTTGCCAGATGATCTGCCAATCCTGTTGCAATAAGACGCTTGCGATGGTGGAGACAGCTTCATTGATGGCCACTGAGCCTTGAGATCCGCCAGTGATCAGGAGTGTGCGTTTGCCTTCCTTGAGACCGATCTGCTCCAAACTGAAACCGGCCTTGCGCTCGCGATTGACGATGGGAATACCAAAGTTACGCAGCTTGTTCAGAGGCAGGTATTTGCGGCTGTCTTCAAAAGAAATATAGATGCGGGTGAGGCGTGGAGCAAGGTATTTGGTGGTGATCCCGGGATAGGAATTGCTTTCATGCAGGAAGCACGGAATCTTTTTTGATATGGCGGCAATCGCGACAGGCCCGGCAACGAAACCACCGGTTGTGATGACGCCATCACAGTCTTTGAGCAGTTTTCGGCAAGCAATAATACTGCCGGAAAGGTAATAGGGAAAGAGCAGATTGGCCACTGTCAGTTTGCGGTAGAGCTTTTGCACTTTGATCGCGTGGAAAGGGTAGTTCGCGTCCGCGCTGAGCCGTTCTTCCATGCTGCTTTTGTTACCGATAAAGACGCACTCATGCCCACGCGCCTTCAGTTCATGGGCCATGGCCAGGGCAGGAATGATGTGACCGCCAGTACCTCCGGCTCCAAAGGCAAACTTCATAGTGTCCTCCGTTGCGCGCTGATGTTCAGGATCACGCCCACGGCCACGCTATCCATCAATAGCGCGCTTCCGCCATAGCTGATGAAAGGTAGGGTGTTACCGGTGGGTGGTAAAATGGACATGGCCACTCCGGTATTTACCAAGACGTTGGAATAGATGTTCAAAGCCATCCCTGCTCCCAGAAAGCGGTAATAACGGTTTTCCTGTTTGTTGGACATGCGCAAGGCGGCAAAGAAGAGCAGGCTGTGCAAGAGGAAGACCACCATGGCTCCCAGGTATCCGGCTTCTTCACCGATGATGGTGTATACGTAGTCTGTACGGGCTTCCGGGAGATAGTAATGCTTGGCGCGTCCGCGTGCGATTCCGGTGCCAAACAATCCGCCACTGGTGAGCGCAACCAAGCTCTCGCGCACTTGATAGTCTGCATTCGCGGATTGAGAGAGATCGCGTTCTTTGAAAAAAAGGCTATATTTTTTGAATGTCTGCATACGCTGCATGCGAAAGCTGTCTCCCTGAGTGATAATCAACATCCCGGTCAATAATCCCAAACCCATGATGATCAGAATGATGCGCTTGCGGATTCCGGCATAGAGCAGCATACTCATCAGAGTTACTCCGGCGATCACGATGGCCGAAAGATGTTTGCCTACAAAGATCAAGACAAAGACGAGCACTGTAAGGAGAGTGAGTTCCGGAAAGTTTTTGGGGAAATGCAGAATGTTTTTGGTCTCGAGTAGAAGGTCGTGCTTTTTGTCCAGGACGTTGGCAAAAAAGAACACCAAGGCTACTCTGGCAAAGAATGAGGGCTGGATGCTGATCAATCCCAGGCTGATACCGCGGGTTGCGCCCTTCACTGTCGTTCCCTTTAAGAGCACCAGCACCAAAAGGAAGATTGAGAGGTAGACGAAATAGGTATTGGCGAAACGCAGCTTTTCAAAATTGAAAAAGTAGAGGATGAAGACAACGGCGATTCCGGAGATGAATACAAAAATCAACTGTTTATAGAAATAGGTCATGGAGCTCTGCACGGAGGATATGTCCACCATGACGATGAGCCCGATGATTGCCAGCAGAATGTAGCTGAGCAAGATGGTCTTGTCAAAACCAACGATGTAGGTGCTCAACCTATTCTTTTTCACGCTTAAGTTCCTTTACGATAGACTTGAAGGTTTCACCCCGATGCTCGAAGTTTAGAAAATGATCAAAACTGGCACAGGCCGGGCTCAGGACGATGTTGTCACCCATGGTGGCATCATCAAACGCGGCCCGCACACAGGCTTCAAAGTCATCCTCAAAATGCAGCGGCAGTTTTCCCAACCAGGCTTGTCGCATGATGTCCTGGGTATCCCCGGTCACATAAGTCTTCACAGCATGCTTTTGCAAGGCTTCGGTGAGCACAGAGAAGTCTTCTCCCTTATTTGAGCCGCCCAGGATGATGCGGATAGGACGTTCAAAGGATTCCAGAGCGCTTCGGACGGAATCGCAGTTTGTGGCCTTGGAATCATTGTAGAAGGAGACACCGTTGATGCTGTCCACAAATTCCAGACGATGGGGGAGAGCTTTGAAGCTCTTGCAGGCTTCCATGGCCTGCGTCATATCCAGATCAAGCGCTTTGATGCAGAGCAATGCTGCCATCGCGTTTAATTGATTGTGGGGGCCTTTGATGGACAGTTCGAAGATCGACAGCCGATTATCACCGATGCTGATGAACTTATCATCTAGCTTGGCTTCAGTGGCGGGATGGGTGAGCGAGAAATAGAGCTTTCGTGCAGCTATGGTGGATTCCTGGCGGGCAATCTCTTGGGAGTCCTTGTACAGAACGGCATAGTCTTCCGGTGATTGAGCACCAAAGATGCTCATCTTGCTCCTGCTATAATCAGCAAAGCTGGGATAGCGATTGAGGTGATCGGGTGTGATATTGAGCAGCACTGCTACATGAGGCGCAAAGCTATGGATGAGATCCAGCTGGAAACTGCTGACCTCCAATACGATATACTGCAGACCGGGCTCATGGATGGGAAAGCCACAAAATGCGTCTCCGATGTTACCGGCCAGGATGCAACGGGTACCCAAGTTTTCCAGTAAATGATGAATGAGGCTGGCACAGGTGCTCTTGCCATTGGAACCGGTAACGGCAATCACTTTGCTGTCAGCTGCTTTGATGCGGAAGCCAAACTCAATCTCTGAGATCAGTTCAATGCCCCTTTCCCGCGCTTTTTGGATGATGGGAACATCCAGCGGGATGCCGGGACTTACGATCCAGGTCTGGCAATCCAGCAGTTTGTCCGTATGACCTCCAAATTCGCAATCAAAATCACGAATCAGATCTTTTGCAGAAGGGATTTTGTCCTTCCACAAAACATCGCTCAGAAAGGCTGTACCGCCCAGCTCTTTGATCTTATAAGCAGCGGCTATACCACTACGAGCCATACCCAGAATGCCATACTTTTTGTTTGCATCAAACATCATGTATCCCTTACTATCGTAGTTTTATCGTGCTAAGGCCTACCGCAACGAGGAGGATGGCCACAATATAGAAACGCATTACAATCTTAGTTTCGTGGATGCCTTTGAGCTCATAGTGATGATGGATGGGAGCGCAGAGGAACACGCGGCGACCGGCACCGAACTTTCGTTTTGTATATTTGAACCAACTGCGTTGCAAGATCACGCTAAAGGTTTCCCAGATGAAAATGAAGCCGATGATCACCAGGAAGATCTGCTCTTTGAGCAGTACGGAGATCACTGCCAGAATGCCACCCAGTGCCAAAGATCCGGTATCTCCCATGAAGATTTGAGCGGGATAGCTATTGTACCACAAAAAGCCGATCAGAGCACCCATCAAGGCTGCGATGAATACCGTCAATTCACCGGCGCTGGCGATGAACTCCAGGTTCAGATACTCCGCAGCGATGAAGTTCCCTTTTAGATAGCTCATGATCCCCAGTCCCAGAGCGGAAAAGGCCAGGGTTCCGGCAGCTAATCCGTCCAGACCATCGGTGAGATTCACCGCGTTGGAGCTGCCGGTGATCATAAAGATCGTAAACGGTATAAAGAGGATACCCAACTCCAGATACATATCTTTGAGAAAAGGGATTTGCACTGCAGTGATGTGATCCCCCATCGAGGCACTGTAGTAGATGGACAGCGTTAGGATCAAGCCGATCGAGATCTGTCCCCAGAGCTTGTAGCGCGGGATCAAACCCTTCTTGGCCTTCACGAAGTTCTTCAGATAGTCGTCCAAAAACCCCAATATTCCCAGCCAAAGGGTGCTGAGATACATCATCAGAATCGCGTAGTTGGTGAGGATATTCCAGAGCAGGGAGGCAACCATCAACGCGATCAGGATGATCAAACCGCCCATGGTGGGAGTGCCGGCCTTTAGTCTGTGCTTTTCCGGCATGTCTTCGTCGATGCTTTCCACTGCCGCTTTGCGCTTTAGCATGCGGATAAAGGGCGGACCCAAGAAGAGGGTGAAGACCAGGGCAGTGATAAAGGCTCCGATGGAACGGAAGGTTACATAGCGAAAGACATTGAACAATATGGAGTAATCTGCCAGGGGATACAAAAGGTGATACAGCATCAATCCTCTCCTCGAAGTTTCGGTAACAGCTTGTCCAGATGAATGCCGTGTGATGCCTTCACCAGGATCACCGCATTGGATGGCAGGGTGGGAAACTCCTGCAACAACTCATCTACCAATCTAAAATGCTTATCCGGAGACTGACTGTAGGCCAGTGAATGCTCGCCCACAGTGTAGGCCTCATCGTGAGGGATTTCGGACAGCATCGCGCCTACCATGTCATGATACATACCGGTTGTGCTGCCTAACTCCAGCATATCTCCCAAAAAAGCGATATGCGGTAAATCGGGGTGGAAGTCTTTCCAAAAGTCCAGGGCTGATTGCATTGAGATCGGATTCGCGTTGTAGCAATCCACGATCAACCAGCCGTCCTTACGCGGTTCCACCTGCATCCGCATTTCCAACGCCACGGGGTTCTTGATGGCCGAGTTGATCTCATTAGGGCTCAAACCCAGATGCAGAGCAAGAGCAACTGCAAAAGCGCTATTGATAATATAATGACTTGCAAAATATGGTAGATCTATGCGCACGTCAGCCAATCGGTAGCTTTGACCTCCCTCGCTTTTCTGCACGTCAGATATGGCAAAACACGCCTCAGGCGCGAAGCCCACGGATTTTCCGGAATGACGATAGGCATCGAACCTCGGGTCATCAGCAGGATACAAACGCAAGTCCAGAGGGCGCTGGAAGAGCTCGGTCTTTTCCTTATACACGCCATCCTCGTCCCCAAAGTATTCCAGGTGTGAGGGACCGATGTTGAGGATGAGACCCGCATCCGGCCTGATGGTATCAGCTAAAAGGGCGATCTCACCAAAGTGATTGGTGCCGATCTCAAACACGGCATAGCGATGCTGAGGCTCTACGCGTAAGATAGTCTTGCATAGCCCGATGATGTTATTCTCGTTCTTTAAAGTCTTAAGCGTAGGCGCGCGGCTTTCCAGGATATTGGCTATTAGTTCCTTGGTGCTGGTCTTGCCGGTGGATCCGGTGAGCGCAATCTTGTATGGTTCAAACATCAATAGATACTTCTGCATGATCCCGGCCATCAGCATAGTTGGCGCTTCAGTGAAGTGGTATCGGGGATGGCTTAGCGTGGGATTGCTGCCAACGGCATAGCAGGAAGCATCTTCCAAAACGGATTCGAGATAATCGTTTCCATCAAAGCGTTCACCCTTGATGGCGAAAAACATGGAGCCGGGTTTGATGTCTCGGCTATCGGTGGAGATGTATTGGTAGCATGTTCCACCGGGATTGAAGCCAGCTGGGATATCTGCGCCTGCCAGAATCTTGATCAGAAGTGGATCCAGGGGCAAGATCAGCTCATTATCAGCTTTGCTGGCAAGGATGCCGGTCAGGGCTTCAGCTGCCTCTTTCCGGTCGTCAAAATCATAGCGAATGCCGCCAATTTCCTGATAGTTTTCATGGCCTTTGCCACAGATTAGCACGATGTCTCCGGAACTTGCCAGGCGAAGGGCAGCCCGAATGGCTTCTTTACGGTTTCGGATGATCCACCATGGCAGAGCAGGTTCGCGATCCCGCGCGATGTCTGCCACGATCTGATTTGGGTCTTCCGTTCTGGGGTTATCATCTGTGATGATCACGGCATCACTGTGGCGAAGAGCTGCTTGCAGCATCAAGCTACGCTTGCCTTTATCCCGATCCCCACCGGCACCGATGATGCTGATGATGCGGCCGTGGGGCAGCTTCCCAATGCTCTTAAGCAGGTTGATGATCGCATCCGGAGTGTGGGCGTAATCCACATAGACTCCGATGCCCCGGTCATTGGGCACAGCCTCAATGCGTCCGGGCACAGAGTGAAGCCTGGGAACCAGCGCTGTGAGCGCCTGCGTATCGCTTTCTTCGATGAGTAAAGTAGCCAGAGCTAAGGCAAGATTGTCGATGTTAAAAGCTCCAATCAAGGGGCTGTTGATGCTCAATTTCAGCCCCGACCCACCATAAAGATCGAACTCAGAGCCATTGAGAGTTGTCTTATCTGCACTTATCTGCCAATCCGCGTCATCCCCATGACCCACGCAAAGCAAATGCCCGGAGCTCTCGCGGATTCTTTGCGCGATGATCTTCCCATGTTCATCGTCAATATTAACAATGCACTTGGCCGAGTTTGCCAGCGCACGCTCGAAGAGCAGGTATTTAGCCGCGAAGTACTCATCCATATCTTTGTGAAAGTCCAGATGATCGCGGCTGAGATTGGTAAAGAGACAGTAGTCAAAGTTTAGGTTATACACCCTATCCAGCGCCAGAGCGTGGGATGATACCTCCATCACCACATGCCGCACACCGGCATCGGCCATTGCTCTGAAGATCTGATGCAGCTCCAGGATGTCCGGCGTTGTGTGATTTGTGGCAAAGTGTTCATCATTGATCTTATAGCCCAAGGTGCCGATCCAGCCACATCTACATCCTTTCAGGCGTAGCAATTGATAGAGCATCAGCGAAACCGTGGTCTTGCCATTGGTTCCCGTGATGCCGTAGAGCCGGAAGCTCTCCGTAGGCCTGCCATAAAACTCTTCGGCATATATAGATGCAGCTTTACGGCTGTCGCTTACTTTGATTGCAGCTTGATCGTCTTCTCCGATGATGATGGACGCGCCTTTGGCCAATGCTTCAGGGATCAGCTTGTGACCGTCAAAGGTAGCGCCTTTGATGGCAAAAAAGGCATCCCCTGCCTTGATTCTGCGATGATCATAACAAGGGGTGGGAAGCTTACAGTCAGTATCCTGCAAGCGGTTTTCCACCAGGAGATTGTGGGCCTGTAACAGCTCAAGGTAGCGGCGCGTCATAGCGAAGCCTCCACCAGGCACACGCTTTCGCTACTGATGCGGGATCCGGGCAGCATGGACTGCTTACGCACGATTCCGGAACCATTGATCTTGATGCTTACTCCGTTTTCTGAAGCTACCAGCACTGCTTTGCGCAAAGTGAGCCCCACCAGATTGGGCATGGTTCCCGTCAGGATTGCTTCTTTCTCCGGTCTGGTTCCGGGCCCCAGCTTCAGGGTAATGGGATGGTTTTTATCCACCGAGATACCTGCTTTGGGGAATTGATCTACAACCACGGAAGCGCTATCCGGGCCCTCCACTTTGTAGAGGAAGCCATAGCGGTTTAGTGTATGTTCTGCATTATGTATATTTTGGCCTACCAAATCCGGCATCTTCAATGAAGTTTGCATTAGCCGTTCATTATAGGGCAGGATGTCGCAATCAGGCATAAAGAGTATATTTTCCACTATTTTGCGGAAGGTGGGAGCCGCGCTCATGGATCCAAAGCGATAATAATGCGAAGGCTCATCATAGAAGACCACGATCACCATCTGCGGATCTTCAACCGGGAAAAGACCCACAAATACGGCATTGTATTTGTTGCTGGAATACCCTCGCGTGCCTTCCACGTTCTTCTCTGCGGTTCCCGTTTTGCCACCGATGCTGATATAATTCATCTTGATATGTCTGGCTGTGCCATCATCCACTACTTCCTGGATGTATGAGAGCATGGTGTCACAGGCAGCTTTGCTGGATACTTGTCTCAGCACAGAGGGCTCAAAGCTTTCGATGATGTTGCCGTTATCATCCCGATAACTATCGATGATCGTGGGCCGCATCAGCTTGCCGCCATTGCCCATCGCGGCATACGAAGCAGCCAATTGAATAGCTGTCACGGAGATAGACTGGCCAAAAGACAGCGAATGCAAGGAGTATCCATCCCAGTTTTCCAGTTTGGCAAAGAGCCCGCTGGACTCTCCAAAGAGATTCAGCGCGCTTTTTTGTCCAAATCCCATGGAGATATATTCTTCGTATAACCGTTTGCTACCAATGCGTTCAGCGATTTTGGCCACTCCCACGTTGCTGGATTTCGCGATGATGCCGCGTGGATTGAGCGGGCCATAATTGTGGGTATCCGTAATTCTTCTGCGTCCCACCTGATACTGCCAGCATTCGATCAACTCGTTTGGTTTTACCAGTTTATGCTCCAAAGCGGGTAGCATCGAGATCGGTTTCAGCGTGCTTCCCGGTTCAAACATGAAGCTGGCAGGGATGTTTGATCTACTGCGCACGATGTTTGGATCATCCACCAAATCTGTATTTGAGACTCCGGCCAAAGCCAGGACTCTACCGGTTTTGGGATCCATCACCACCGCGCCACCGTGTAAAGCGCCAAACTTTTCCACGCCTTCATACAGAGCGTTTTCTACGATTTCCTGCACCTTGGCGTCAATGGTGAGATACACGTTGTGACCGTGTTTAGGCTTTTTCTCGTGCAAGTCCGGATAGGGAACCCGGTTGCCATTGGCATCCAGCACGATTTCCCGCCAGCCATAATCACCGGCCATGTACTTGTCATAGGTTGCTTCCAAACCGTTGATGCCGGCAAGTTTATAGAGCGACTTACTGTCGGTCACCGGGTCATAACCGCTGGATTCCTCGCGCACCGAGCCGATCAGTCTGGCTCCAAGAATGCCTTTGGAATGGATGCGGCGCATGGACGCAAAATTGTGCACCAGTCCCGGCAGACGTTGCTCGCTAAAGTCCTTTAAAATCAAGTCCAGTTCAGACTCACTGATCTTGTTTGAGATCTGAATGGATGAAGTCCTGTTGCCCATGTTCAGGCGTCTGAGCACCGCTTCTTTGGTGAGCGAACTATTTTCACTGATTGCATCGGCAATTCTTCCGAAAACAGCTTCACGAGAGAGGTCATTGCGATCCGCCCAGGTGTTAACCGCGCCACGATCGATATCGATCTGGTAATAACTGATGCTGCTGACCAAGAGATTGCCTTTGGCATCATATATCGAGCCTCGGCGAGGAATCAGAATCTCTTTGCGGGGGATGTATCTGACTCTGCGCATATGGGCAAAATTGAAGGGATCCAAAATCTGGATCGAAAAGAGATAAGCGCTCCACACCAGTGCTGCCGCGCCAAAGATAATCAGTAAAAAGTAATAGCGGGATTGCATGGCTTAGTCGAGCAGGATTTCCACGTTTTTGGCTTGCGCTTTGGATGCGATCAAATCGATAATAGTATAAGAACTCTCGGTCTTGCTGGCAGCAGGTTCGTGCACATAGATCACTCGGCCTTGCTCCTTTTCGGGCACAAAGTTGCTCAGTTCCACGCGCACCAGGGAGGCCAGATGCCGTCCGCTTTTCAGGTCATCATGCTCCACCAGCAGCTCGGTATTGATGTTTTTCTCGGCGTTATAGCTCTTTTCCGCTTCGGATAAGCGTCGGGTATCAGCTACCACCCGGTTGTTATTGAAAAAGCTTAAAAATCCGCAAATCGCGGCGAAGATGATCAGGATGATAATCCTTCCTCTCACTCTCATTGTTCCCCCATTAGTTTTTCTGCTGCGCGCAGTTTCGCGCTGCGTGATCTGGTGTTCTCCTTTGTCTCGGTCTCAGAAGCCGATAATGGCTTCGTGTTCAATATCTTAAGCTGTTTTTTGTGGTCACACACACAGTGAATCATAGCCGGAGGGCAGATGCAGCCCGTTGCGGCCATGCGAAAGGTGTTTTTTACGATGCGGTCTTCCAAAGAGTGGTAACTCATCACCACGATTCTGCCACCGGGATTGAGCAGATTGATCGCGTCGCTCAGCGCGTAACTGAGCACGCCCAGTTCGTCATTTACGGCTATTCTGATCGCTTGGAAGATGCGAACTTTGGTTTTCAGGGATTCTTTGCTACCGGTTCCTGCTACAGTTTCGATCACTCGAGCCAGCTGAGCTGTGCTGCGGATTTCGCCTTTTGCCCTTTCTTTGTCGATGGCTCTGGCGATCCTGCCGGCAGCATTTTCTTCACCATAATCTTTGAATATCTTGCTTAGGGCCTGCACGTCGTAGCTATTCACGAGCTCTGCCGCGCTGAAGGCCTGGCCGGTATCCATGCGCATGTCCAAAGGCGCGTCACGGTCAAAACTAAAACCCCGCTCCGTGCAGTCCAGTTGATGCGATGAAACTCCCAAATCAAAGAGGATGCCATCGATTCCTTTTACCTTATTATAGGCAAGCGCGGTGCGCAGCTGTCTGAAATTCGCGTTTATCAAGACGGGATCATAGTCTGCGAGCACTTTTCGCGCCTCATCAATGGCCTGAGTATCCTGATCAAAGGCGTAAAGCCGGATCTCAGGCTGCTTCTGATACATTGCCAAAGCATGGCCTCCACCACCCAGAGTGGCATCCACATACAGCCCTCCGGCTCTTAAGTTTAAGAGCTGAAGACAGGTATCTGCCATCACCGGGATGTGGTATTGACTCATAGTTGATAGTCCTCACTGCTGAAATTGCTGCGATGCGCTTCCAGCTTGCTTTTGCGCACTTTGGCATACACTTCGGGATTCCAAAGCGAGATATAGTGCCCTTCGCCTTTGATGATCACGCTGTCTTCGATGCCCACTTCGCTCAGCAGCATTTCGTGGATGCGCACTCTTCCCGGGCCTTCCAGTTCCTGCTCCGTCATGGCAAAATCAATCAGTTGAGTCCGCAGTTGCTTGGCTCTCTCGTCTCCGGTTTTCAGGCGTTCCAGGGTATTCTTCCAGCAATCGAGAGGATAAATGGCAATGGTATTATTCGGGCCCAAGGTCAGCACAACGCTTTTGAGCGCTTCTTCCGCAAATTTCTTCTTGAAACTTGCCGGAATGATCACCCGTTGCTTGTGAACCGAGTTCTCGAAGATACCTAAAAATTCACCGGACATACGCGACACCTTTTTTTTGTAGTTTCAGTCTAATTTGAGCTTTCCCGCATCAGTTCTTGACTTTCGGCTTGCTCGCTTTGAGTATTATTGAGTTTTTATGAGTTATTCTGACATCCTGTGCGACCTATATGACACTCCTCTTTTCTTGTCAAGCTCAATTTCGCTTTTTTCAGATTTTTTTTTCTGAGTCTTGCTTGGGATTACGGGTTTCCCGCAGATTAACGCAGATAAAAAGCGCAGATTGGCGCAGATGGGTGGGTGGCACGCGGACTAGCCTCCCTGGGAGTTGTAAGCGCTCACTCAATTACGTGAAGCCAAGCCGGTTCCGCTCATCTCTCGAGTCCTGAACCGGAGCTGCTAATCTTGGGCGCTTTCGACTTCCAGCCACGGGAAGTTAAGAAAAAAGATAGCACACGGATTACGCGGATCGCGCGGATTAGCCTCCCTGGGAGTTGAAAGCGTTCTCTCAATTACGTGAAGCCAAGCCGCTTACTTTCATCTCTCGAGTCCTGAACCGGAGCTGGTAAGTCAGGGCGCTTTCGACTTCCAGCCACGTTTAGCCAGGCAGAAAAGATGGCACGCGGATTACGCGGATCGCGCGGATTTTTGGTCTGAAGTGTTCGGTGTCGCATAACGCATAACCCTTAACGCATAACTCTTTGAATCCTCTTTCCTCTTCCCTCTTTGTTAATTTTTCAGATGCAAGCTCAGATCTCCCGATCCAGATACTGATAGCCCGGCACTTCCGGCAAGAGTCCGGCTTCCACCGCGCATTTTACTGAACGGCAAGGAAGTTGCTGCTCCAGGATCTGGGCTTTAGTGATGGTTTTCAGGTTTACCTGCTGGGGATATTTGGCCTGCATTGCCCACAGCATCTTGATGTAAAGGCTGTACCAGGAGGGCAGGCGCAGGCTTTCATCCCGGTCACGCAGGGTATTCAGATACATGCGAAAGTCATGCCGATAAGCCTCGCTGGGCTCGATTGCCTTGAGCTGCTGTGAGATCATCCGATATTCGTGATTCTGCGCTTGCACCGGCATCTTTGGCGCTTTACGCATCAGAGTACGTTTGATTCCCGGATGATAGTAATAAATCGCGCCATCCAGCTTACCTGAGAATCCCTTAATTCCTTGTCTTACAATAGCTTTCATGTTTTCCTCCTGTTTTTTGTGCCATTATTCCTGCTCCCTTCAGACTGTCAATCACTTCTTTATCCCCCCTTAATCAAGCGTTAATATTTAACGCTTGATTAACGCTTGATTAAGACTTGATTAACGCCCTCAAACGAGAGAGAAAGACGTAAAACATTGCCTCCTGCAGAGTTATAGCTGCGCTGGAGAGTAACCCTTTTAACTATACAGGCAGAACCTTGAAAGAACCCTTGAAAGTAGTGAATAGGAGTATGATGAACGAGATGATTCAGATTCGGTCATTAGTTAACCCTGCAATGGGGATTTCTGAAGTTGAGTTCTCCAAGCTGGAGATCGTAGCGGAGCTTTCCAAAACTCCGTAATGCTCTTCTCGTAGCATCGGAATGTTCTTGTAGCGGAGCTTTCGAAAGCTCCGTAATCTTTTCTCGTAGCATCGGAATGCTACGTTACTGGTTATTCGTATCATCGGACTGCTACGTTGCGAAAGAGCGCTTCGGGTAAACCCTCACCTCAAACTTCAAATGACCCTCACTCGAAAAATGGGGATAACCTTATGTGGTGAGGAGATATCATGGACTTTGTTTGGACTTGGACATCCGAGGGTATGGACGTCTTTTGTATCACTGTTTCTTCAAAGTTAGGCCGATTTTGGACTGGATCAAGACATTCGAGAGTAGGGCTAAAACAAGGCGTGTTTAAAAGGGCGCAATTGAAGTGACAAAAACCCATAATGAAATCTATGCCAAATCCTAATCTTTATCCATAGTTCAGGCACTTCGATCCAAACCAGGAATTTTCTGCAAACTGAGACCACCAAGGTGCTCTTTCCGGAGGGGCAGGATACTCCCACTCTCATCAGCCAGTTCCTTACCTATGCTGATGGCTATATCGATGGCTGTGATGCACAGGCTGGCTGTCTGGAGAGGTTTTCGGAATATGATATCGGCAGGAACAGAGTAAAAGTCCGGAGGTTCTCCTTCTAATGAACTACTACGATCAGCTCATGTTGGAATACTATCGGGTCCTCAATAATGCCTGGAAGACCGAGATCAAGGATGCAGCACGACTTGCCATCCAAATGCTGAGTGACATGCCAAGAGCAGAGAAGCTCAACAAGAACACCATAGATAAGCTTATGGGCATCATCAATACGCAGTTGGGAGATAGGTCGCTGCACTGGTCAATGAGCCCACCAAAGCGATAATAGACCGCTGTATGCGGCTCGGACTGAGAGACACCCAAGTGCAGGCCCCCACCAAGACCAGCATCGGTCTCTGGGGCATAGAAGATCAGCATCTCTCAACCACTATCCAGAAGCAGCAGTTATTCTGGATCGGGAATCACTTTGAAGCCGATGTGAGGCAGAACTTTGCAGACACACTCTCCAAAGCCATCGAGCAGGGCTATACTAAAGAGATGCTTGCCGATACTCTCAAAGACCAGTTCAATGACCTCGCCAATCGATCATCCCACTACTGGCAGGGATTGGCAGAGCATACTGCTCTCCGGATACGAGAGTTCGGGAGGCTGCAAGGCTACAAGAAAGCCAAAGCCAGATACTACAAGCTCGTAGTGATCCTGGATGATCGCACCAGTGACATCTGCCGGGCATTGGCTGCTCAAGACAAGGTTTACCCCCTAAACGATGCTATCGAGGTGATGGATAATCTAATGGCTCTGGATACAAAGTCTAACAGCTTGGACGATGCCCGGGAATACATCAAAGCACTGGCACCCTGGATCAAAGACGATCAGATCGAATATGACTCAGAGATGAACCCAGTCGGTGTCTCCGGAGCGCATACACCCTTCCCTCCGTTTCATTGGAAGTGTAGAACAATGACGGAGATAATGGGCTAATCTGCCTTAGCTCCCACAGTCCCTATCTACATCGTCATAGATTTCGTCTATCTTGGCCTGATACTCAATCGTCTTACTGAGAGCAGTCACAATCCGGCAATAGTAGATGGGATCTTCCATAATTCTGCCTTTCCGGTCTTTGAGGTATTTATGCAGCACTTGGTAACCACCGATGTGATAATTCCATGCTTCCGGACTGACACCCTCAAAGTACTTGTCCTGATTTATGTAAAGCCGTCTTTGTGACTCTTGGTAGATCACCTGTTCCACTCTGTCGTTATCGCTGTTACCCTGGTACTTTGCAATAGGAGTGTCCAGTTCGCTGCTTTGCATCAGGTGCATATCTGCTATCGCCTTGCCAAGTTCAGCCACCTGCTGGAAAAGCTGTGAGTCTTTAGTAAAGGGGATACGGGGAAAGTCTATCTTGAGATACTCGTCATATCGCTGCCGGTAGGTATTACTGTAAAGGATGCCATAGATATAGTGGAAGATGGTTTCTGCTGAGATGCCCAACTTAGTGAATGCCGTAAGCAGTTCGGGTTTGAGGTTAGCCTTGGTTTCCTTCGCAGCCAGGAAATCATCCGAATGTGGATCAGGATGTAAGTACAAGGGCAATAACACTCCACCACCCCGATAATAGATGTTGTTATCAATTAGCATAGAAGAGACAAAAGCCAGGTTCCATAACTGCCCAGAACCCACTACCTGCCCCTGCCTGCCCAGTATTAAGCCTAAATTGTCGTTGTAAAAATGCTGCATGACCTCATTTCTTGGCATGCTGTGAAACCCTCTGCACTTGCCAGTGTAATAGGTATGCCTGATGTCGAAAGGTCTATATAGAATTGGTCTAATGTTATCAGAGTTTAGACCAGAGTCTTTTAAATCTTTCTGGGCTAAATCAATCTTCCAATCTCGTGAATCGGTATCCAAATCATATGCTATCCGAGCCGACTCTATATCGAGTTTAGCGAACTGATTTATCGTGTTTAGCATTTGTTGTCGGCTAAACTGAATTGTCAGATTGTCCCTTGCTGTCTTAATCCCTGCGCTATTCAGAGGAAAGATATCTGTCACTTTATTCCAAGAGAGATACTGAGAGTTTTCATCAGATAATGGCTTGAACAGGTAAAAGGGTTGCTTCGGCTCGACTTGAGTGTATTCAAAGCTATCGATGTCATTATCATCCAAAATGTCATACTTGGTAGCTCTACGGCCGTAAAGATCAGCATGATAAACTCCTTTACTGGCACTGCCATCTTTGACCATGATCAGAATGGCTACACCAGTTCTGATGTCAAAGACATTCTCGTCTTTACTGCCATCTGGAGCTTTCTCTTTCTTTGTGCTATTGCCGTGCAAATCCAGGATGTATATCTGGTCAAAGGTATGCATCAGGCTTTGTCTCATACCCTTGAAGGTGGCATTATCTATGTAACTGTGGTTCGTGACCATAGCCACTATGCCTTTACCGGCTTTATGAATCTTCCATTGGGCAAAGCGGATAAACTTCACGTAGTCATCTTGCAGCATTTTGGGATTCGCTTCTCCCAAAGGCAATCCATCTACTTTGAAATAACTGGCAGCCCCATTTAAATCCTCTTTAAGAAGTTGCTCTGTCCATTCATTGGTATTCTCACTATTAACACTATAGGGGGGATTGCCCAGTATCACCAGTACGGGTTCTTCTTGTTTCACCTTGTTCGCAAGAACGCATTCTTCCGTAATCTCTTGTGCGAAAGAAAGCTCTGATTGCAGAGGCACATCCTTTTCCAGGGTGTTCGTCAGATATAGCTTGAAGCGCTCATCATCCGTAAGCTGATAACCCAGTTCATCCAGCAGATAGCTTATTTTCAGATGACCCACTGTGTAAGGAGCCATCATCAGTTCCAAAGCATAAAAATGCGGCAGAACGTGATTCTTGATCATTTGTTTGATACTGCCGGAACCGTACTTGCTTGTGTATTCCTGCACGGCAAGTTGAATAGCTTCTGCTGGGAAGGTAAGGGTACCGGCAGCCGGATCAAGCAGAGTCACCGCACTGTCTGCCAGTCCGTCTTTGAGGTTAAACTGAGATTTAAGGATGCTGTGGATGGATTTGACGATGTAGCGCACCACAGGTTCGGGCGTATAATATACTCCCCGCTTTTCCCTGAGGGTCGGGTCGTATTCTGAGAGGAAGGTTTCATAGAAATGAATGATGGGGTCACTGCCTTTACCTTCTTTATAATACGCATGCAGGATCTTCTTGATGTCTGTCACGCAGAGGATTTCGGCAATGTCGTCGATTAATACCTCAAGCGCTTTGGGTGGATCATCGTAGGAGATAAACTTAAAGATGCTTTTCAACACACCGAGCGTATTGGGGATGTATTTGTAAATCAGTTCGCGGTTAAAATCACCTTCGGATTTGGTGCGGGCAGCAAAGATGCCGTAGGTGAGGGTTTGGGCGTATAGGTCAGCAAACTGCTCATGGGTCAGTTTATTGATCAGCAGTCGTTTGAAAGATTCATAGAAGCCAAGGAGGACTTGTCTGCCCTGTCTCTCTTCCTCAGCAAGTTCAATTGCGATTATCTCATCCCTTAGAAACCGTGTTCGTTTGGCAAGTTCCCTGGCTAGTGACTTGGGATTATCTATCGCAGGAAGCGAAAAGGCAAAGTAACGTTCTAAAAGGTAACTAAACTGCTCTATCTGTTCCAGGGGAGGTGCCTTGTGCAGAGTAATGGCATTAGCGGCTCTGCCAATAACGGCGAAACAAATCAAAACTCCATGCTGATACAGTCGCCACTCATAGAAATTGGTCAGGATAAGATTGGGGAAAACTCTCAGATAGCGTTTCAACTGCTCTGAAGTTTGGATCTGGTCAAGATGAAACACGCTGGGGGCTTTGGCTTCTATGTATCCGGTTATTCTGTTTTTCCCATCCCAAACCCGGAAGTCTGGATTTCCCGCCTCGGTTGCTTTGGGTAGAATTGTTATGTCAGGCTTTTTCCTATTTGTTGCCTCAGCATATTGCAGGAGCAGTGTTTTTACATGCTCATAAAAGCTCTCTTCCCGGGCATCACCCTTGTTCAGAGTGGCTTGCAGGTTAGCAAGGTAAGTCTTGAATATTGCTTCCGCCATAGTATATATTCCTTCTTGAGATAGCCAAATGCATCATTATATCAGCTTGTTTTCTCAATCAATCATAAAAATCAGCCTGCTCATCTCAGGTCAATGAAAAAACTCAAACCTGAATGCAATGTCATCATCTGATGAAGCACTACATCGGAGATAATTCATAGCTACTGAACATCCGAAAGCTAAAAGTGAAAGTACTAGTAAGCCTCACTTATTGCACAATCTGATCGCAGCTTTTGCATTTACAATCTAAAGTCTTAGGTCTTTCTAGTTGCAGAAAGAGTAACCCACTTAAAAGCCCGGGTTGCCCCGGGCATTTCTTGACTTCTTTTGATACTATTTCATCAATAACATTCTGTTTATCAGTGAATTTGTTCCAGTTGACAACCTGTAGAAATAAACACCACTAGAGACGAAGCGTCCATTCTGATCTGTTCCATTCCATACAATATTATGCGAGCCTGTTTCTTTGTGTTCGTTTATTAATGTCTTGACTCTTTGTCCTTTGATATTGAATACTTCCAAAGTTACATCGCCTGGCTCAGGCAGATAGAAATCAATAGTAGTGTTCGGATTGAATGGGTTGGGGTAGTTACTGATTCTAATAGCATTGGGTATACCAGGTGTTGAATGACTATTATCGGTCGTGTCTGATAGCCTATTGTTGATTAGAGCATTACGGTTACTCAGGTAAGCCGAGACAGAGGCTGGCTTCAACCATTTTAGTTCTCCGACAAATGAGCTCTTATCAGAGTTTTGTGCCATTAGCAGATAGGCATACCCAGCATCAATAACAGCAAAAACTGAATCGGGCAAACTTGGAGGATTTAGTATCAGGTCTTCAAAAAACTGGATCGCTTCAGGATAATCCCCTGATTTCATTTTGCAGAAATTCGCTAGATAGTCTGCAATTTTTGCCAGAGTGGGGTCATCCCTCAGTGTAGGATATGTGGTATAGTATAGCTCCAGAGCATCATAATTTTGGTTGTATTTCTCGACTAAGATTAGCAGCTGTTTAGAGGCCTCAATACAGACCAAGGTCTCTGGATACTCTTCTATTATCTGTTTCAGTTTTTGCTCTGCCACTATATAGTCCATATTATCAGCAGCAGCCATAGCCTCCTCTAACAATTGAAAAGCTTCGTCTTCCAGTAACTGTAAAGGTATTCCTGGCTCCCAAATTGGTAGGTACGTATAGGCAGGCTCAGGAGATAAGTCCCGGGATGGAACAAAATCGCTTGACCAATTGTTGTTTGAGATGTTGATTTGGCCTGGTGTTCCAAAGAATGGATCCCATATACTTATGTACGGCTTGGAATGATTGAGGCTATATACTTTGTTACGATACATATGAGTAAAGATCGAGTTAGATTGCATCAGAATCTGTTCCCGTTGATTATCGTGAATAGTTTGTATTGGATATGCGTCTTGGCCAATGAGACTCCAGCTGGAAAAATGTCGAGCATCAATACCATACCCCCCCCTATTATCTCCATGTCCAGAACTACTGTAGTTGTAGGTCATCTTATTGTGGCCTATAATGCTTGCATTGGTATGATACAGCATGATTCCATTCCCGTTGAAAGACATTTCATTGTCCGATATGATCCCTCCGGTGCATTCGTACAATTCTATGCCACTGTAATTATGATGTATGTTGTTATCCTGAATCTTTAGCTTCGAATAGCCTGTAACCTGTATGCCCGCTATTGTTGAATTGCTTACTTCGGTATTTCTAATCCAGCACAACAAATCAGGATCAGGAACTGTCTGAATGGCTTGCAACCCGGAAAACTCGAAATTGCAATAGTTGACACTCAAGTGTCCAATGTGGTGAATCACATCTGACCGAATGAATGTGCAGCCATTATATGCGACCTCAGTACTGTTGATTTCAATAGGAACATTGATAAAAGTAGCGTTATTAAAGGTGACACTTTGAGTGTTGTTGCCATACTTCAGTAAACCAAGACATGTATCATTATTCTCCGTTCTGAAGGTTACATTGTTCCCCACTATCAAGGTTGAGTTCGAACATAAACGGAGCTTGGATCCTATCTCAAATAGAACAGTAACGTTATCGCCGAGAATCAGAGTCGAGTTATTAAAGTGCGCATGAGCACCTTTTTGGATACGCAATGTACCGTTTGCTACAGTCATAGTGCTGTTGTTCAGGGTAAAGCCACTGCCGATCAATGCTGTATTGTTTGGTTCATTTGAGAACACAAAGTCCCTTAGAAAATCCCCATGTAAATATAGTGATCCGTATGCATCTAAACAACCAGCTCCTAGGAAGTGGGGAGGGATGGTTGGGTTCGCAGCAATCAACTCATCAAGATTATGAGCACCCATTTTGATTTGCCTCTCAACCTGGGGGGGTGACATCCAAGGGTATAAGGACTTGATTAGACACACAACTCCAGCCACCTGAGGGGCAGAAATTGACGTGTTTTGCCCAATAGATAACCCGTAACCAAGGTCAGTGAATGATCCTGATCCTACATCCAAGGTATGATGGATGCCTGGTACAATTATGTCCCATCCAGGAGCGTTGATATCAGCCTGGTACGCATCTGGATCTGAGTTCCAGCTTTCATTTACACTCGGATAACGTGTCCTTATCTCCCAATCTGGATTGTAGTCACCGACACAGATGTAGCCATCCAGCAAACGGCCGTACCTAGAAGCCTCGCTTCTGTGATTTTTGACATAGCCTCTCGAATTCACGATAGTCACTCCCATGCTAATCAATTCTTTACACGCTTCAAGAATAAATTCAGACCAACCCTGGTTGTAGCTCCTGGATATCACCGCTGGACTTAGTTCCGGATGATGACGTAAGTAATCTAGACAACTCAGCATGGATGTATAGCCCCTTCCAAGAATCATCGTTTGTGGGGCGACACCCACGCTACTGAGATGAGTCAGTTCGTCTTCAGGCAAGTTCTCCTTGCTGGCAGCCATGGCACCTACGCAATTTGTGCCATGGTATTTACTATTCCACCAACTTGGGTAGGTAGATGGGGTAGTTCCTGCCGGAGGTGCCTGGCCATCATTTGAAGACTGAGGATAGCCTGGGAGCCAACGATCCATAAGATCGGGGTGTGTGGTCCAGAATCCTTGTGAGTCTAAACAAATTGCCAGAGTGTTTTCTCCTTCAGTATAATCCCAAGCTCTGTAAGTATTGTTATACTCAGCCAAGTGATGCCAGAGTGATGCATGTCCATGAAATGCCCATTTATATGGGAATGGTCTATTAAACTCATTTACCTCTACTGGATTCGTGAGATTATAATACTCTTCCCATAAGTCACATACATCATGAACTATTTGCCAGTTACCAAGTGGATCCTTTTCCTGAAACCTCGAGAATATCCTCCAATTGCGTTTATCATCCATATCATTGTACATTGGCCAGAGAGTGTCCTCAGGATGATAAATTGTATCAGAATACAGATATTCTCCGGGGACTGAGTTTACTTCTGGGTTCATGAAGTACTCTACCCGAGTTCCCAGCCCAGCTGTTGCCTGTATGTATGAGCCCACTTCATTCTCAACATCAACCAATCTGGATTCGTCGAAGTAAAGAACTATTATATACTTCAACCAAGAAGACCAACTTAGGTCATAATATTCGAAATCAACTGCTCCTAATGCAGCGTTAAGGGAGTCTACTGCTGCATATCCAGTAATGACGACTCCATCTTCAACCGTGGGATTTAAGCTATTGGGAAATTCGATCACAATTGAGCCATTGTTGAATTCCCCGGAAACTCCATTAAGTAACACAAGTGCTGGTATGCACATGATCAGCATCATGATGTACTTCATGATAACCTCCTTCTTCAGTGTATTGCTATGAATTTTACCGGTTTGATATTCTTATGATTGCGTGGCTTCGCGAAATACACTCCGGCGCTTAGCGCTGCGCCCTTGTGATTACGCAAGTCCCACTCCGCAGTTCCCTCCGAGTCCAGGCTTATCGTATCCACTCTTTGGCCACGAACGTTATAGATATCCAGTTCAAGCGCTTGCTTGAGCGAGGCCTTGAAGGTGATCACACCTTTCAAGTTGACCGGATTGGGGTAGGCAGAAAGGGTGTGCGCAGCAGGGACCGCGGTCGCATCAGCATTGGAAACCGAGAAGTCCACCGCAAACGCATACAGCACGCCATCGCTGATCATGAACAACTGATCTTCATGGGAGAAGGTAATGACGGGCAAATCGACATTCACTGTGGGAGCAGGAAAAGTAAATGTATGTGGGGCAGGAAAATCCAGGGTACACAAAGCACTGACTAATATGTAATCTTCATATCGGGCCGAGATTGTAACTATTTTGTCATTAATGCCATCAATGTGAGGTTCAATGGGGCCGAAGCCAGTCCAGTGGGTAAATTCTGGATTATCCTCCAGGGGGCTGTGGTTCATGTATAGATAGTTCAAATTATCATAATAGTCATGATAAAACCTTAGTATTCTATCATCGCCAAACCTGACCAATCTGAATAAATGCTCGTCAACTGATACAGGAGGGCCGATAATAAATACATGCAGTGAGTCAGGACTGGGGAAGTGACACTCTAATAATGCACTATCATATGCCATACCGGGAGTTCCGATGTAAAACCTGTCGTGGACAAAATCACAATCCTGACCATAGGACGGTCCGATCACGCTCACACCAAACCATGGATCTGTCATTATCATAGTAAACTGATGAGTCCCCTGAGAGTCAAAAATGAACCAGGTTTCCACGGTACCGTCTTCGCATGTATCCTTAACATACATGAAATGACCGGTGGGCATGGCATATACCCTTTTTTGCTGTATTGGACTACTTTGGTAATCCGCTCCATCCAGAAGTGTTTGACTGGTGTCGCTGGCAAAGTCGTAAAACTCAAGCCTGTCATCCAAAGCAATAACCAAGTGATTCTCAGACACAATATCGATCCGGCTCCACCCAATAAAGTCAGAGCTAAACTGCGTTTCATCAATAATTCTGTACTCAAGGTCATTGGCGTCCAAGCGGATTACTACCAATCCTTGGGGGTCGTATCGCGGGTATTGATAGATGACGTAGTATTTCCCAAAACGCTGAGTGCTGATCTCCTTGTGAGCTGTGCCCTCGATTCCCGTAATGCTACCAATCTGCACTACATTGGTCAGAGTATTGCTTTGCGAGAGATATTGAAACCCTGTTATCTCTATGCTTCCATTATCGGCATTCATCTTATAGAATTGCAGGTCGCCACTCTCGAGCTTGATCACGTCGTCATAAGCATGCGAAAAGCCCACAGCATTAGCCAGGCTAATCTCAATTTGTGGCTGTTGAGCGAATAAACCTAAGACAGCCATCCAAAGGATAACTGTCAATACACCGGACATCACGTCCTTTACTTTCATCTGAGCCTCCATCCAGCGATACCACTGCTTGCGATTAGTAATTACGCTATGGGTACTGTATATTTATTCTTCCATAATGCAATCACCTTTTCACATTTATTGTATCCCCATATCTATGTCAAGAACTCTTTCTATCAATTTATGTCGCATCCTTATGCATCCGTATTTGTGTGAATACAGGGGACTGCTTTCATTGCTCCGGATCGATGATCCAGTAAGTTCAGGAGCATAAATAGAAGCGAGACCGATGGATCTGATCCCCATGCATCACGATTCCATTGTTTTATAGAGTATGGCGGATTTGCGAGAATATCATCGAATTATTTCAGCTTCTCGTATTCAACCAATGCTGGGACAAACAAAGTGTCTCCACGAATGATCTCGAAGTCCTCAACCCCATGCAGAAATAGGTTCCTCCTACCAATTGCTGAAGTTAGAAGATTCCTTTCTTGTCCGTATAGTTTCAAACTACGATATTCAAGCTGTTGACGCTTCAGATGAGCTACCGCCAATAGAAGCATTCCTGCTGATCCACAAGTTGGATCATATACCGAATCTGGAGCTGCCCTCGAGGTAGAATCCCTGTACCCTTCGGTATCACCATATCATCAGAATCCGAGTGGTCAGCGATGTAGGGATCATAGGCAGGACTTGCAGGTAATAATGAACTGCGTAGAGCATTCAAAGTCAACGCATCTACCGTAATGGTTCTGGGGATAACATAGGTCCCCAGAGCTGAACTCAT
>Ga0334884_1001339_pt1 | contig 37175 bp, 19 predicted proteins | sample GraSluR1_MG_7_FD_207215 | JGI IMG/M metagenome (GOLD analysis project Ga0334884, IMG submission 207215) | Sludge microbial communities from methane-producing bioreactor in Wageningen University, Netherlands - Granular Sludge_12_05 R1 | ecosystem: Engineered > Bioreactor > Anaerobic >... | reverse complement strand
GGGGAGCCAATGACTTCTTCAAGCGCCGTCCTTCTCAAACAGAAGGACGGCGCTTTGCCTTTGCCCCCAACCCCAGACACCTACCCCAAAGACACGCAGCCCCCCACAGCTCCACCGAGAACGGCTTACTCAGAGCACCGCGACCTACCGCCCACGGAAGGGAACACCCTGCACGGCGCGGAATGCCCGGCAGACCGAAACCGGCACCGGGCCGCGGCGGCGGGCGAGTGGGGCGGCGACCAGGACTGCTTGTGAGGAGTGATGGGAAGGGTTCAGGGCGTGGCCGGGGAAGTAGACAACGCTGTGGGTCGCCACCCGCAGGCGATGGCGGCGGCGCCCGGCAGCCGGCGGGCCCCACCACACTGCGCTAACCAGGAGACCCGACGCGATGCGCCTGGCTATCCCAATAGTCGTGGCATTCCCTGCCCTGTTGCTGGCGGGGCTGCTCCACGTCGACGCAGCGGACGCTCCGTGGCGCGTCACGCTGAAGGACCAGGTGCGTACAGACCTGCCCGCCCTGTCCCATCACGGCAAGACCTGGAGCTGGAGCTACGAGCGAGACCTGAAGGCCGACCCGGCTGACTGGCTGGATCGGGACACATCCAGCCACAGGATGCGATGGAAGAGCTTCGAGGCCGAGGCGGACATCCACCGCAACGGGCTGTACGGGAGCTACATGGGATGGGAGATGGAGTTTCCGTGCTCCGTGACCGCGCTGGCGGTGAGTGTGGTGGTGGCGAACTTCGCGGACTCTGTGGTCCGGCAGGCCGCCATCGAGTACTCCCTCGACGGCCAGGACTACGCCTCGTTGGCCGAGGCCAGCTACGGCGCGGACAGGACGACGATCAGCGGGAGCCTGCAGTTCGGGGAGCCGGACATCAGCCGCGTGTGGGTGCGCGTCCGACAGGCCGCGGGGGACGCGAACGCCCTTCAAAGCGGCGATGTGGTGTTCCAGCAGGTGTCCATCGCCGCCTCGGGCCCGGCGCGCGCGTTGTCGGAACGCGAAGTGCAGGCGGCGCGTGAGCGCATCGCGCAGCGGCGCGCGCGCCGCCTGGAGCGTGAGGCCGAGCTACTGCACAGCGCTGGCCTGCAGGCTGAGGCTGTGGCGGCGTACAACGAGGCGCTGCTCACCGACATTGCGGTGAAACGGGCACGGTACTACGTTACCGGCGAGCTGCCCGACGGGCGGCGCTCCGGGCGGGTGTCGGCGCTTGAGCGCAGGCTGGCGGCGCTTGAGGAGCGGTTCCTGGACCTGTACCACGCCAGCTTCGGCCCCACCAGCGCACCCCGTGGCAACCGTACGCCTGTGGAGCCATCCGCGATCGCGAAGCGCCTGGCCGCGGATCCGCAGGCTCTTGAGGACGCCCACCAGGGTTACATGGCCGCGCTCGCCGATCTCAGCGAGAGAGCCCAGGCCGTGCGTGAGGCGCAGTGCAGGCCACTCGCCTCGCTACGCGGCCGAGCACTGCGGCCGGGCTATGCTCCCGAGGGCTCGGCGCCCACCCCGACCTTCACCCCGAAGCCGGCGGCGGTCCTGCGGCCTGACGGGACCGCGACGGGTCTTCTCTTTGGTCTCCCCCATGAATCGCGGAGCGTGCCCGGCATCGCTGCCCTGGAGGTGGACTACATCGCGGGCACCTTCGACAAGTACCACACCGACTACGCCGTGTCGCCCCTCGCGGACGCGCAGGCCCGCAGTCTGATGTCTCAGGTCATAGTCCCCTGTGCAGTGCATGGTAAGATGTGGTGCGACATCCCCTGGTTCGACGGCCGCAAGGGGGACGCCGGACTGGTCCGACCAGAGGCGCGCGGCCAGCAGTGGATCGGGCAGTGGCTCTGGGGGCTCGACTTCCACCATCCGGACGTGCGCAAGATGCTGGAGGGGTATTTGCGGACGGTCGGCGAACGCTACCGCGCCGATGAGAGGGTGCTGTTGTACACCACCGCCTGGGAGGCGATGCGCAACGACGGGCACTCCGGCGAGTGGGGGAAGTGGGAGACGGGCGGACGAACGCCCGCGGCCATCCGCGACTTCCGGGCCTACCTTCAGGCGAAGCTGGGCAGTGTCGAGAAGCTGAATGAGGCCTGGCGCACGAGCTACGCGAGCTTCGACGAGATCGACCCTCCGGTGGATGTCCACCACGGTCCGGCCCAGGAGACGGCCGGGCTGCAGGGGGCGCTGGCGGCCGGGAACTGCCCACCTTTGTACTACGAGTTCAACCGCTTCCTCCTGGACAGCTATGCCGACTACCTGGCATGGGCCTACCGCACGCTCAAGGAGATCGATCCTACCACGCCGGTGAGCGTTTCGCCGTCCTACGGCGCTCTGGACGGCTTCCTGTGCGTGGGGCGCGACAGCTTCCGGTGGGCGGAGAAAGCCTGCGACATATACGGGAGCGAGTTTCAGTCGCCGATGGAGGAGGTCTTCCACTACTCCATCCAGCGGGCCCTGGGCCGGAGCACCGGCACCTTCGAGCACAACTTCGCCGACCCCGAGAACTGGAGCAACCCCACTGAGGACGTGTTCCGAGCAGCAGCGATGCGCAACCTGTGGCGCATGGTTGCCTGGGGGCGCACGGTGGTTTCCCTGTTCGGCTGGGCGGACACCTACGGGGGCACATCACACAACAACATGGCGGTGTTCGAGTCGGGCTACAACCTCCTGCGCCTGTCAGGCGGTGTCGTCGGCCCGGTCAAACGCCGCCTGCGGTCCATGGAAGACGTATGGCTGGAGGCGCCCATCGTGGCGCCGCGGATCGCGGTGCTGCATTCGCCGACTTCTAGGATCTGCGCGTGGCCCCCGGAGATCACCACGCGGGCCTGCCAGGGGCTGCACAGCGTCCTGCAGGGCGCGCAGTACCACTACGCGTTCGTGCATGAGGACCACCTGATCTCGGGTCGCGAGGACCTGTCGGCGTTCAAGGTGCTGGTGCTGCCCAACAGTACCCATTTGCCGCCCGGGCCGACCGAGACCATCCTGCCGTGGGTGCGGAGGGGAGGCGTTCTGGTCATCAACGGCATCGCGGGGGGCTTCACACCGTACGGCCAGAAGGATGGCTCTCTCATGTTGGCGATCTTTGGGGACATCGGCTACCAGCCCTGGACCATCGAGGGCGTGCTGGGGCGTACGGGCTGGATGCTCGGCATCCACCGGCTGTTACCGGGCGCGCGAGACGTCGGCTCCAGCCCCGGCAAGGTCCTCCTGGCCGAGTACGGCCGGGGGCGGGCGCTGCTCGCGCCGGCCCTGGAGGACCTCTGGCCCGGCGGCGCTGCCGTTCCGGAGATGCTGGCTCTGCTTGGCAAGGCTGCGCCCCGCGACATCTGGCTCGAGGGTGACGCGCTGGAGCTTGTGGTCCGCTCAGGCAGGGGGCACAGCTTCCTCACGCTCATCAACCCCAGCTCGAACCACGCCGCGACAACTCGGGTGCGGCTGGCGAAGCCGCCGCGCGAAGCCTTGGACCGTGGCATCGAGGGCGGTTTCGCTGTGCCTGTGCGCTCTGACGCGACGGGTGCTTACTTCGACCTGGTCCTGGCCCCCGGCGAGGGCACCCTGATCCAGCTTACGCCGTGAGCCCGGAGGTCGGCGGTTGAGAGTAGTCCGGCGATGGACGCGCCGGTGGCGGGGGGCGCCCCCGCAATCGCGGTGGGCGGCTCACAGGTGCGGCCGGCCCGAGCGAACCGACGGGAGCCTTCGTCCATGCAAGCCATCGCAAGCCACAAGCAACTCCTCCTTGACGAGCGGTTCGTGCAGCAGCCCCGCAACATGGCGCTGACCGTCAACCCGCCGACGAAGGCGGGGAGGGTCTACGTCTCCAGCGGCGCGCGGGCACAACTGCGCCTGACCGTCGGCGGATGACCGCTTCATGCGGCGGGCCGCGGGAAGACCTGACTTCGTGTCCCGATGGGGAGCGCCACACCGAACTCACACCGGGGCTCCCGGAAGTGGGGGGAGTTCGGTGGAGACTGTGCCGCCACTACCGTCCGCCCGGCTCCTGGCCCACGATCCAGACCTCGTAGTCATCCAGTATGAACGGTGGCGTCAACCTGCCGTCGGCGGGATAGCCCAGAGAGAAGAAGCCATAGGCCACGCTGTCCATCTGCGGGTTCATCCCCTCTGCCGGGCGGAAGCGGGTGGTGTCCCAGATGCGGTGCTCCGGGGCGAGCGGGCCGACGCCCGGCCGGGCATAGTAGTGGCCGACACCGTCCTCGTCGAATGCGAGGGCCAGGGTCCACCATCCGGCGTGGGGAATCGGGCCGGCGTCCTCGTCCGGGGCCACGCCTGTGCCGATCCGCAGGTACCAGCGCGGTCCGGCCTCGGTGGCGTCATCGCCGGCCGGCATGTGGCGGAGCCAGATGCTCGGGTAGTAGTACCCCACGGAGTTCCCCGGCCCGACCATCTGCTGTGAGCGAGCCTCGTGGCGGAAGCCCACGTTGGCGGCCCCCGGCGTCCACTCCTCGAAGGGCGGCATCCAGATCCGCGCCATGAAGACCGGCCGGTCGGCACGGGTCAGAGTGCGTCCCAGGCGCGAGGTGTAGTCGCGGTTGATCAGGTCGTCCTGGTTGGGGTGAGCGTCGGTGTCCCCCTCGGTCCTGAGGGACAGCGCTCCACGACTGCCCTCCAGGCCGCCTGCCGGAGGGACCACGCGCTCGAGACGCCTGGGCGCACCGCGGTAGGAGCCGGTCCAGTACCCCTGAGTGTCACTATTGGCCGCCGGGTCGAAGGCCCAGTCCTCCCGCTCGAAGTCATCGCACAGCACATCCAGGCGGAGGTCTCGCCCCAGTGGTCCGGCCGCGTCGTCGGCCCCGGTGGGCAGAGGCAGGAGCATCGCGCCCACCCCTGCAATGAGTGCCGCCAACACTTTGGTGCAGATCCCGGTATCCATGTTCCCGATCGCTCCTTCCGACGGTTCGCCCCGCACGACCTGCCGCCGGCGCAGCCCTCCGAGGGCGAGTTCAGGGAGATGATTCGCCAACAGGCGGCCGTGCGCCTCCGGCCACCGGTGGAAGCGGTCGCAGTCGCCGCTGCAGCGGCCGCAACGCGAGAGGAAGGGATCACGGTCCCGGTGAATCTACCGGGTACCACTGGGCGCGGCAGCGGCGAGGCGGGCAGGGCAGTGGCTGCGAACGGAGGTCTGTTGATGTCTACGCGAACCATGGCCGCATTTCTGCTGATGGGGCTTGTGGCCTCGGCGGCCGCTGAGCTGCAGGAGCTTGTGGTGGACCCCTTCACGGATGCCGGCGGGTGGCGGGTGGGCGGCGCACGGGTGGGTTACCGGTTGGGTCGCAGCGGACTCGAGACGTCGCGCGAGAAGTCCCCTCCGGGATGGGACAGTGCGCTGAAGCTGACCTGCGACTTCGGCGAGGGCCGTTCGCTGGTCTCGGCGTACCGCACAGGGCCCTCCATCCCGGGTGTCTGCCACCAACTGGCCTTCTGGCTTCAGGGCGTTGGGGGGGGCGCTGATGTGCGGCTGTCGCTGGAGGACGCGCGGGGTCGGTGGTTCGAGCGCGACCTCGGTCCCGTGGACGGGACGGACTGGCATCAGCTACGGGTGGAGGTGGGTTCCGGGGCCGACTGGCGGGCGCTTCTGCGGCGAGGCGAGGAGCCCCTGCCGATCCTGCACCCGGTGAACCTGCGGCAGGTCGCCTTCCGGCGCCACGTGGGCGCCGAGGAGGCCCAGACCTACTACCTGGGGGCCCTGACGGCGCGCAGTGACGTCGTTGCCGCGGATCATGTGGAGGCTGCGGTGCGGACCGACCGCACGGGAAACCTCTTCGAGTTGGGAGAGGCCGCCCGGACGACGGTGGCCCTGGCCAACTCGGGGCAGGAGCCGGTGACGGGTCGACTGGTGCTTCCGCAGGGCGTCGGCGAGTCCGTGGATCTGAGCCTTCTGCCGGGCGCTGCGACGGAGGTCACTGTTGGCCTTCCGACGGATCGTCTCGGCTCCCACGCTGTGCGCATCCTCCTCGTGACAGAGGACCGCACTCGGGAGTGGACGGCACGCTATGCCGTCACCCGGGCCCGTCCCGAGCGCCCCGCCGATGTGGACGCCATGTTTGGGAGCTGCGGCAATTGGGTCGGTTTCCGGGCAGAGCAGCGGCCCCTGGTGCCGAAGCTGAACCGGGATGCCGGGATACGGTGGACGCGGTTCGGGATCGTCTGGCCCCTGGTCAACCCTCGCGAGGGGCTATTCGCCTGGGACATGCCGCGGCGTGTGGACGGGTCTGTGGGGAGGGCGCTGTCCGCGCTGGAGACCGGGCTCAGCCGACCCCACGCCGAGGCGCTCAACTGCTCGGATGCGGTGACCGTCGCGCTCTGGACGCGCTGCACCGGCGCGAATGGCTCCTGGCAGTTCCTGGTGACCAAGTGGGAGAGCGGTGGCCCGCGCAACTATGGGGTGTATCTGCACGCGCAGACCGGCGAGTTCTGCTTCACCGGCACCTTCACAGCGCTTCCGGGCCGGTGGTCGGACTTCGGCGCGGGCGTCCGCGGCTGGGGGGACACCTGGCGCCACTGGGCCGCGAGCTACTCGCGGGAGGCGAGGGAGGTGCGGCTGTACGCAGACGGTGTACCGGTGCGCCGGTACGAGGTAGACGGCGGCGACCTCGCCATCAATGAGGGGCCGCTGACCCTGGGCGGCGGCTTCCCGGGCGACATGGATGAGGTGATGATCTACCGCCGGGCGCTGACGGACGGGGAGGTCGCCGCTCTGGCGGCCGGGCAGCCGCCGACGACGGAGGGACCGGCGGCATGGTGGGACGGGGAGGGCGAGGGGTGCGTCGTGGGGGACCGGTCGGGGAATGGACTGGACATCGTCGTGGGCGAGCCCCACAACATGGACACCGCCCGCGCGGCGCTCTCGGTCGGCATCAAGACGCTGGGGCAGTTGACGGGGCCGCCTGCGTGGGCGGCCGGCCGAGTCGGCGCATCAAAGCCGAAGCCGGATGCCTGGGCGGCGTATGTCGAGGCGGTCGTACGGCAGTACCGTGACGTCATCCAGCACTGGGAGATCTGGAATGAGCCCAACAATCCCGTGTTCTGGAAGCCCAAGCCGGACCCGCGGGAGTACATGGATGTTCTGAAGGTGGCCTACGAGGCGGCCAAGCGCGGCAACCCGGACTGCACCGTGCTGATGCCCGGCCTGGCGGGTCCCTGCGAGGGGCGTTACGGCATCGACTTCCTGGACGCCCTGCTGGAGCAGGGAGCGGTGCGGTACTGCGATGCCATCTCCCTCCATCCATACCGGCACGGCACACCAGAGGAGACCGACCTGGAGGGTGATCTGCGGCACATCATGGAGGCGACCGAACGCAACGGCGGGCGGCGTCCGCTGTGGTTCACGGAATGGTCGTGGCCGACCCAGATACCGGGAGGGTCAACCGAGGAACGCCAGGCGCGACTGCTGGCGCGGGCGTACGCGATCGCGCTGGGAACAGGGGCCGTCGAACGGCTGTTCTGGTTCCGGCTACACGACTCGGGGGACGACCGGTTCTACGACGAGGACAACTACGGCCTGTGCTATTCGGATCTGACGCCCAAACCGGCCTACTTCGCCCACAAGACGGTGTCCGAGCTTCTCGAGGGGGCGCGACCGGAGGCGAACTGGGAGCTGGGGCCGCGGGCCATGGGACGCTGCTTCCACACCCCCCGAGGCCGGGTCGCCGCGGTGTGGTGCCCGACAGGGACGGAGACCGTGGCGGTGCGGGTGGGCGCGCCGTCAGTCCAGGCTGTGGACTTGATGGGGAGCGAGCGGACCGTGGCGGCCCGGGAGGGGGTCCTGATCCTTGAGGTGGGCGAGGACATGCAGTACCTGCCGGGGCTGCCGGAGACAGCAGCGCCGGTGGGCGCGCTGGTAGCGACCCGTCCCATCAAGCTGCGGCCGGGCGAGGAGGGCATGGTTCCGGTCGCCGTCACGAACCCGTTCCCGGCAGAGGAGCGGGTGGTGACGCGTCTGGAAGGAACCGAGCGCACGTTCTCGGCTCCCGGTGGCGGCAGAGTGGAGCTTGCACTGCCCGTGCGAGTGCCCGACAACGCGGCTGTGGGCAGGCTCGAACTGCCGCTGGAGGTGCGCTTTGCCGGGCTGGACTTGAAGCCGACAGCGCGGGTGGGCGTCCGGGGCGCCGCTGAAGACGCGGGCCCGGTGGGGATGTGGCACCTGGACGAGGGGGAGGGCGATGTCATTGCCGACAGCTCGGGCCTCGGCCACGACGGGTCCGTTGCGCAGCCGGAGTGGGTGGAAGGCAGGCGCGGGAGTGCGCTGCGCTTTCGCGGCGAGGCCTGTGCCGCGATCCCCGATGCCCCGGCCCTGAACCTCAGAGATGAGGTCACACTGGCCTTCTGGCTCAGACCGGAGGCAGATACCGGCACGTGGCAGTTCCCGCTGACGAAGTACCGGGAAACGGACAAGCTGCGCAACTACGGGCTCTACCTGTGGCCGGGTCGCCTGTCCCCGTGCTTCTCGGCCTCGCTGGAGCGCGGAGCCGGCCGCAACAGCGACGTGGTATCCCTGGACCGCTTGACCATCGGCCGGTGGCACCACCTCGCGATGAGCTACTCGATGTTCGATGAACTCGTGCGTCTGTACGTTGATGGGGGGTGTGTGGTGGAGTGGCGAACCGAAGAAGGGGCGATGTTGACCAACAACGAGCCGCTGCGCATCGGGACGGCAACCGCCGGCGTCATTGACGAGGTGGTGGTCTACCCGCGCGCTTTATCTGCCGAGGAGATCCGGCAGTTGATGTGAACGACGCCGCGGGGCTCGCCTCCTCCGTGGGAGCGCGGAGGGCCGCGAGCGGCCGGTCGCGAATCTCGAGCCATGCCCTGCATCCATGTCACGCGAGGGAGACGGACAGCCATGCGCCTTGCGGCTGCGCTCGGAATGTGGTTCACGACCCTCGCCCTGGGAGACGATTCCATGACGCCCGCGGACAAGCCGACCATCACCGGGGTAACGAAGTCGGGCCCGACGCTGCTGTGGCCGGTGGAGCGAACGGAGGGGCAGACCTGCCGGTACGGGCTGGGCTTTGTCTTCCAGGTCGGGCCACAGACCGCAGCGGTCTCGGTGAACCTGCGGACCGCCGGAGTCGGCCACTGGGACTTCGAGAACGGCAGCGACATTGTGGTCTTCGACGATCTCGCTGCTGTCGCGGCGGGACCGCCCACGGTCTGCGCCCGCAACACCACGGACACCGACCCGGACACGGGCAGGCGGCGAGTCGCGGTGCACTACCCGGTGACCCCGGGTTTTTGGCCCCTCGGCGCAAGGCGTGGCGACGACACCGAGCATCCCGCCGCCGGGACGGGCTTCGGATTCTCACAGGTCCTGCAATTCGACCTCAACGATGAGGGCTTTTTCAGGTGGGATGACCCCTACGAGCAGTCGTGGTTCGTCTATCAATTCGCCTGGGACGGCGGCAGATTCCGGATCACCCGGGCGGAGCGTCGCCCACGGGGGGACGCGCTGTCGATCGGAGACGGCCCGTGGCGGTTGGTGGGGCCCGGGATCGCGTGCGCGATTCCCGACGGCGATGACCTGCTCTACCCGGTCCTGGCGAACGACGGACACCGGAACGTCTCGGGGGTGACGCGCTGGCGCAGCGGCCCGGAGGGCTGGCGGCCGATGGCGTTCTACGGCATCTCGGGCGGGTACGAACCGAGTCTCGTGCGCGACGTGGACGGGGCGCTGCTCTACACCGCCCGGGACGCAGACGCGGACGGCAACTCGGTGCGCGTCTGGCGCTCCGCCGATGCGGGAGACACCTGGCAGGAGGTGCTGCACGAGCCGAAGCTGCGCTCCAACGCGCCGATGGTGCTCAACCGCGCCGTGGACGGGACGCCGTACCTCGCCGCGAACCACCCCACGGGGTTCCGCAACGTCTCGGCGATCTGGCCGCTGAACGCGGAGCGCAACGGGTTCGAGCCGCCGCTCGTCACCCGGGACTGCGACGCGGACTTCGGCGCGCCGCCGGAGAGGACGACGTGGTTCGCGGATCATCCCGTGGGGGCCGTGGTGCGCCTTCGGGACGGCCGGTGGCACGGCGTCCTGGGCTACCGCGCCATGGCCTTCAGTCTCGAGGGGGTGGGTGGCGAGACGCTTGCGCCGCAGACGGGGTGCTACATTGAGGAAGTGTCGTCCACCGGTCCGCCGCGGGCGGCGTGGGAGTTCTGAGAGAGGCGCCGCCGGGCCCCATCGTCGTCGCGGGCTGGACGGTTCACGGCAGCGGCCTGCGCTGCGCTGGGGCGGACGGTCGTCACCGTCCTGAGGCGGCGCGCGGGCAAACCGCCGAAGTCCGTTCGCTCACATCGAGGCGGGCGGCTGGAAGCCCTCTTCGCGGAGCGATCCGTGGCCGGAGACGTGCCGGCTGGACACCCCAGCCCGTAGTTCCTCTTCGGGCCGAAGACCTGAGGTGGCCGGTGAGTGGCGTGGGGACTGCTCGAGGCGGCCGGTGCTCGGATGGAGCTGCCTGAGTGTGCTCTCGCCACCCGGTGCCGCCACTGTCACGCCTGACATCGGCACCTGAAAGCGAGGCAAACGCCCTCCGATGCGTACTCCATGCCCCGAACCGCTAGACCGGCTACGACATCGCCCGCATGTTGCGCTGGTCCTGCTTACAGCGTTGCTGCCTGCCCGCTCCCTGGCCGGCCTGCCCGCTCAGGCGCCGGAGCTGCCCGTCACCGTCGTGCGGGCTGTAGCCACCGCCGACACGGCGCTGTGGCCGCAGGCGCCTGACGGTGCCCCGGGCGCGGAAGCGTCCCTTCGCGCCGGCCAGGGCGGAGGCTACGCCGAGGACGAGCATCTGCTGATCCGGTTCGACGCCCTCCCGGCGGTCGCGGCCCGGGACGTCCTGCAGGTCCGCCTGGGGCTCTACCGTGAGTGGCGAGGGAGCGGCTACGATGATGCCGATGAGATCGTGAAGCTGGTCGTCCCCGCGCCGCGCGGCTTCGAGGAGGGCAGCGAGACCTGGCAGTCCGCCGCCGCCCGGCCGGAACCGAACAACACGGTGCGCGACTTTCAGATCGGAGCGCAGTTGGGTGCGGTCTGGCGCAGTCGTCTGGTCCTGAGCTGCAACGCGCAGGGACAAGGCGAGTACAAGTACGCCGACATCACGGAGATCGCCCGGGGCTGGCTCGACGGCGCCCGGCCCAACCATGGGCTTCTACTCATCACGGACTTCGCCCAGAGCGCGCCGTGGGTCGGCACGGCCTACGTCACCACCCGTGAAGGTGCGGAGGGTCAGCGCCCCATTCTCGAGATCACATGCTCCGCGCGTCCTCCCGGGATGCGCGAGGGTCGCTGGGCCATCGTGGAGGCCGAGGGTGCAACCGAGACGGAGCGGACCGCCGCCACCGAGCTGCGCGATTACCTGCGCCGTGTCTGCGGCCGGTGGTTCGAGATCGTCGCGGAGGGGTCTTTCGCGGCCGGCCGGCCCGCGATCTACGTCGGCGCCACGGCCTTCGCCGGCCGAAGCGGCCTGCAGCCGGAGAGCATGGAGGGCGAGGAGTTCGTAATGCGGCGGGTCGGGGACGGCCTCATCCTGTGCGGTGGGCCCCCGCGGGGGACCTTCTACGCCGTGACGCAGTTCCTGGAGGATCACTGCGGCGTGCGCTGGCTGACCCTGGCGGGCGAGGAGTACGTCCCGCTTCGGCCGGACCTGCGACTGCCGCAGGTGGACCGGCGCGTCCGGCCCGCCTTCGCGGACCGGGACCTGATCCCCCCGCACCACTGGCCGCGGACGGGCTGGTATGACGACGCCACCCGGTCTCGCCTTGCGCGCGCCCTGGCCTTTGGGCGCGTCAACGGCAGAGCGCCCAGCATCTACCTGGGGGCCGACGTGCCGCCCCAACGATACGGCGGCCACATTCGCGGAAACCACCACGGTCCCACGATTCGGTGGTACCTGCCGCCGGAGAAGCATTTTTCACAGCACCCTGAGTTCTACGCCCTGCGCGGCGGCAAGCGTGTGGACAGCGGCTTGTGCAAGACCAACCCGCAGATGCGGGAGGTCTATCTAGACAACGCGGCTGAGGCCCTCGCAGGGGCGGCCGGTGAATCCAGCGGCGACCTCATCTTCCACGTCAGCGACGAGGACGGCCCGCCCCAGCCCTGCGAGTGTCCGGAGTGCATGGCCGTGGATGCGCGCTATGGCGGCGCGGACGTGGGGCAGATGCTGGACTTCATGAACTGGTTGGCGGAGAGCGGAAAGGAGCGCTGGCCGCCTAACACGGCCGTCGAGACCCTGGGCTATTCCGGTTACGAGACCCCGCCGCCAACCGGCCGGATCCGCGACGATGTCATCATCCGCTTCGCACCGATCCATAAGTGCCACTGGGACCGGATGTACGCCGAGGTGAACCGGCGGGACCTGCAGAACCTGGAGGGCTGGCTGAAGCGGGCGGAGGATGTACGCCTCTGGGACTACCCGCACCAGTACGGCTCCGGCGGGGAGCCGGTGTCGGACTTGGCCATCACTCGACGGGGCGACGCCGGGCTGCGGTCCTGGGTGCAGCAGGCTGTCGCCGATCCAGCAGTGGCACGTGCGGGGTTGTACCTGTCCCTCGCCGCGCCGGTCGTACCAGGCGAACGCCACGCCTTCACCGCCGGCATCAACGCCTTCTGGGAGCCGGAGCGGGGCATCCGGCCGCGGTTGTTGGTTCGGTGGCAGCGCCCCCGGGACCGGAAGCCCACTCTCAGTGTGCTTAAGGACGCCGCCGCCGCCATCGTCTCCTCCGCGAAGCCCTCCGACCCCGTGCATGCCGTCTGGGAGCCCAGCATCCAGCGCGCCGGGGGCCTGGAGCTTGCCGGAACCTGGGGCCAGACCGAGGGCCTGCGGGAGTGGTCGTACCTGCGCTTCGAGCTCAGCGCCATCCCTGCCGATGCCCGGGTGCTGGACGCGGAACTCGTGCTCTCGCGGGTGTGGGTTCGCGGCGGCGAGGGTCCCGGCCGAGTGGAGTTCCGCGCCGTGAAGCGCGGGCAAGGCTGGGACCCCGTGACGGTCACCTGGGAGACGCAGCCCGACGCTGAGGATCCGGTGCTGTTCTCCCTGCGCCTGCGCCATCCGGTCCCGGGCTACGCCGGACACGACGGCCTCTTCCCGCAGCCCAACCTGCGCGCGCTGGTGGACAACGTCCGCCTCTACCACAGGCTCGGTGCGCGGGGCGTGTTCATGGAGACCGACGCGCCGGGCCTGAACTCCGGCATCCACTGTGACGCGGACATGACCTACTGGGTGCTGATGCGGGCCATGTGGGACCCGACGCGCACCGCGGACGACCTCATCCGTGACTTCTGTGCCCACTGTTACGGCCCAGCGGCCGACGCAATCGTCCAGTACGTGGCCCTTCTCGAACGGGCCTACTCCCAAGACCCGCACCGGCAGGCCTTCCACGTGGGCAACTACGCCCTCCAGAGCTTCGTGGACCTGGACCTCATCACCGGCTGCCAGGCCCTCTTCGACCAGGCTGAGGCAGCCTGCGGCGGCGATGGAACACTGCTCCTGCGGGTCCGCCGCGCCAGGCTTTCACTGGACCTCCTGACGCTCTTCAACCTGGAGCGGCTGAAGCGGGAGTACCGTCGGCGCTACCGCTCCACGGACGGCTTCCCCCTTAGCCGCGAAGCGATCGAGAACCGGTACACCGAGGCGCGGCTGGCGAGCGTCGCGGAGCGCTATCCGGCCCGCAGCCTGATTGCCGAGCAGGAGGAGATCGCGAACCTGCTGCAGGCCGCCCGCCGCGCCGGGGAGTGGACGCTGTGGCGGACGCTGCCGCCGGCCGGGTAGACGCCTCGCAGGCGGCCTCCGACCCGCCTGACGGCGAGAGACCGAAGAGGAGTGACACACATGCCGCGCCTTGGCCTGACCGTCCCACTGCTGATCGTGTCCGCGCTGAGCGCCTACGCCGCCGACGTGGCGCCCCACCCCCAGTGGCGCAACTCGCTGGCCCCTCAGGGCGAGCCGGGTCCTCTGCTCGCCCTGGCAGAGGGCGGGGCGACCGAGTATGTGATCCTGCTCCCGCGACGCCCAACCGGGCCGGAGCAGAAGGCCGCCGAGGACCTGGCTCTGTGGCTCGGCCAGATGACCGGGGCGACGTTCCCCCTCGTCCGCGAGCGCCCCGGCACCCGGGTCACCGGGCGAGAGATCAGCATCGGCAGGACACGCCTCGCGGCGCGTGTCGGAGTCGTTGACACCGGCACCGACCTCAGTCGCTGTGGCTACAGCATCGCCGTCAGAGGGAAGTCGCTCTTCGTCCTCGGAGGGCGGCAGCGCGGCGTCATCAACGGCGTGTACTGCCTGCTCGAGGAGGACCTCGGCTGCCGCTGGTACGCTCCGGGGACGCAGAGCATCCCCCGACGGCCGACGCTGCGGTTCCGCCCCGTTCAGCGCACCTACGTCCCCGCGCTGGAGGACCGCCGCGACCCGTACAATGCCGACACGATGTTCGACGTGGACTGGTCGCTGCGGAACAAGACGCTGGGGGCGTGGGCGAAGGTGCCTCCGGAATGGGGCGGCCATCCCGGCTGGCCGGGCGCCCACACCCTCCAGCGCTATGTCCCCCCGTCGCTCTTCGCTCAGCACCCCGAGTACTTCTCCGAGGTAGCCGGCACGCGCAACCCCGCGCAGCCCTGCCTCAGCAACCCCGGCGTCCTCGACCTGGTCATACCCCAGGTTCGCGCTGAACTGCGCGACCGGCCCGAAACGCGAGTGCTGGACATCTCGCTCAACGATCTGCCCCCCAGCTCCTACTGCACCTGTCCCGACTGCAGGCGTCTCACGGAGGCGGAGGGCAGCTCCATGGCTCCCGTGCTGCAGTTCATCAACGCGGTCGCCGAGGCGATCGAGGACGACCACCCGGAGACGAAGATCAACACTCTCGCCTATCAGGGAACGGTCACCCCACCCAAGACGATCCGGCCGCGGCCCAACGTCTGCTTCTGGCTCTGCACCGACGCCCGCTGGTCGCGGCTCAACGACTATGTGGGGGACATCGAGGCGATTGCGGAGGCCTTCGAGGGCTGGAGCGCCCTGGGAGCCAACATCATCGTCTGGGACTACCCGTCCTACTTCCAGTACCTCCAGATCAACCACAACATGCCGGTGTACCAGCAGAACATCCAGTTCTTCATCCGCCACGGGGCGACCGGGGTGATGTACCAGTACGCCGATGCGGAGTCCAACCACGGTGCGGACCACAGCTTCCTGCTGAGCTGGGTGGGCGCCAAACAGATGTGGGACCCGTCACGGGACACCCGGGCCCTGGTCCGCGACTTCAACTACGGGTACTACGGCGAGGCCGCTGCGCAGACGCAGCAGTACGACGACATGCTCTGGGAGGCCTGGGAGCGGGGGCGGATGGACGGAGGCACGAGCCCCATTGACCGCGTCTTCGTCGCCAGAGGCTGGGAGCTGATGAAGCAGGCGGAGGCGCTTGCCAATGGCGACGAGGTCCTGACGAAGCGTGTGAAGACGGCGCAGCTCCCGCTCATGTACACCATGGCAACCTACGGCCCCGGCAGGGACTCCGAGGCGCTGGACCTCGACGAGTTCGAAAAGACCGCGCGTGATGCCGGGATGCGTTACATCCACATTGATGGAGCGGGGCCCAACGTGGACCGCTACTTCGTGAAGCTGCGGGAGCTGTTCGCCATCGACCCCGACGACATCGGGTTCGTAGAGCTGAGCAACGAGTGGCGCTTCGCCCCCGATCCAAAGGACGCCGGATTGGCCCAGAGCCGGTTCGCAGCGGACTTCGACGACAGCGGATGGGTCACGATCGACTCGAGCCGGGGCTGGGAGCCTCAGGGCTTTGAGGGCTACGACGGCTACGGCTGGTACCGGCAGGTCCTTGAGGTGCCCGCGGACCTACTGGCTCGAGACGACCTGAAGCTGCTGTTCCTGGCTGTGGATGAGCAGGCCTGGGTGTTCATCAACGGTGAGAAGGCCTTCGAGCACACCACCGCCGCCACCGGCCGGAGCGTGGCCGCGCTGTGGAAGCAGCCCTTCATGTTCGACCCGAGGCCGTGGCTCAAGCCGGGGCGCAACGTGCTGGCCGTGAGGGTCCACGACTCCACGATGCAGGGCGGCATCTGGCGGCCACACTACCTCGCCTGGGGCAAGGGCCTGACGGCGGACAGCTTCGAGGACGTGGTGAGGCTCCGCCGCGAGAGATCCGAAAGCGGTCGATAGGGCAGCGAGGGGCGGAGTCGCGCTCATGCTTGCCGCGCTCCCGTCACTCCTCGCTGTGCTCTCACTTGGGCACGGTACGGAGGCCGATCCCGTGGACGGACCGGTCGAGATCGGCGACCGCCGCAGGTTGCCTGTGGACCGACTGCCGATAGACCGGCCGGACAACGCCGGCCCGAGGCCGCACGAGCCGTCTCGGGCGGTGTGGCGATCCGGCCGGACAAGCCCTGGGAGGGCCCGGTGAACCTCCCCCTGTCGGTCCCGGAGGGAGGCGGTCTTCTCCCCATGTGCTACCGGGTGATGGGGCCGGATCCTGCCGACAAGAGTGGCGTGCTGTGCGTCGCCACGCGCGAGGACGGGGGACAGGCGTGGGGCTGGCCCGCTCTGGGGCCGGCAAAGCAGGGCGGCACGCGGGAGACCGGCACCGAGGCCCGCGCGCCGGGCCGACACATCACGGCAGTCCCCTCGCTGCACGCGCACCCGGGGGTACCGGAGGACCAACGCGCCAGGCCGACCCACAGAGGGCGCCTCAGTGGAGAGGCATACACCGCCGACCGGGACCCGGTCGGGCGCGGGAGCGACCGGTCTCCGGACACGCTCACCTGTAGCACCCGGCCGGCTGTTCGGCGGGAGGCCGTCGGCGCCGCCCCGGCGCTTCCCCGACCCGGACCTGCAGGCCCGGTCCGCTGAGGTGGACAGCATACAAGAGCGGGCCGCGGGCGCTCCTCGGGACCGGTGATGGGGAGCGGGCGAGGGGGACGCGGCCGAGGTGCACCTCCACGAGCAGGGGCACCGGGCGGCCGTCGCCGGGCGCTTGGTCGCCCCGGGGCGAGGTTGGGTGAGGCCGGAGGCCGGGTGATGGAGCGGACAGTCGAGGTCCCCGACACGGGAGGGGGATGCTGGGCGTGACAGGACCCGACCCGCGGCATGCGCCTCTTCGGGGCCGGCGCGGGCGACGTCGGTTGCTGCCTGACGAGAGGAGACACGACATGCCTGAGTTCGCCATTTGTGCGGTGTTGGCACCCCTCGCGATCGCCGCGGCGCAGGCAGACCCGCCGGAGGGTACCAGGTGCGAGTGGCGGCCGCATATGGTGCGGCAGTACCGGGGTCGAGCCCCGGTCCTGACCGAGGACGCACCGATCGCGTTGCCGGCTCAGACCCAGACACGACCCACGAGTACCACTGGGGCCGGCAGTTCCTTTACCTGCCTGAGAAGGACCGGCTGTTCCTGCAGACCACGGTGGGGCTCTCCAGCGACGATCTCGACGCCACCTGGACGGAAGCCCCTACCGCCCCGGGCCGACTCACGTACCTCGGGGACGGCAATGCTCTGGCCTTGGGCGGGGAACTCTCGCTGAGCGACGATCGCGGCATGACGTGGCAGACGCTGGGCCCCAGGCCACCTTGCCCGACGGCAAGGCGGCGTACTCGCCGGGCGCCCTGGTGGTCGACAGGGACCCCGCCTCGGGCGGCATCGCCCGCCTCGTCGAGTCGGTCTTCCACGACGACGCCTACGTCCGCTTCAGCACCGACGGCGGGCGCACCTGGCCGACCGCCATCAAGGCGCCCTGGATCGGTGAGACCACGCTCATCGGTGCCGGCAACGGCGACCTCGTCGCGGCCACCCGCACCGACGGGCACGCCGGCATCGCGGACCCGGAGGCGCCGTTCGACCGGCGCCGCGCCGGGGCCGAGCGGGACATCTACAGCGGGCTCGGGGTCTCGATCTCCAAGGATGATGGTCAGACCTGGTCGCCCGTCACGAAGCTCTACGAAGCCGGCCGCCACCATCCCAGCATCGTGCTGCCGGCGAACCACGACCTGGTGATGACGTACGTCGTGCGCCTGGGGTACGACGACACCGCCGAAGGCCTGCCGCAGTACGGCATCGAGGCGGTGGTCAGCCGTGACCATGGCCGGACCTGGGACCTCGATCATCAGTATGTCCTCGACGGGTGGGCGGGGGCGTGGCTCGAGCGGCCCGATGTGCAGCTCATGGCGCCGAACGAGACCGACACCGTCCTCCTACCCGACGGGAGCCCGATCGCCGCCTACGGGAAGGGCTTCCCCCTGCCCGGGGCGCAGCGCGGTGTGCAACTGGTGCGCCGGCGCGTACCGGACTGACCTGCAGGGACCCTCCCGAACCCTGCGGCAGGGCGGGCAAGGTCGGCAGTTACCGAAAGGACATGGGCAACATGGTGCAGTCAGGTCTGATCTGCCGAATCGTCCTGTGGAGCCTGTCCGCATGCGGGGGTGTGGCCATGGCCGCGTCCTCGGCCAACCTGTTCCCGAACCCGGACTTCGCCGTATTCGACGGCGACGTCCCCGAGGGCTGGACATTCGACAGTTGGAACCAGCCCATGATGAAGGTGCGCCTGGGCAAGCTGGAGCCCGGGAGGGATGGCACGGACCCGTGCCTGGAGATCCAGGCAGGGAACCCGGCCTCCGTCGCCTCGCTCCACGGCCCGTCGCTGCGTATCTTGCCCGATCGCGACTACCTGTTCAGGGGCTACTACTCCTCCACCTGCGAGTCCGTGACCCGGCGCGAGCGCTGGCTGAACGCCGACGGCGTCACCTTCGCCGGCAACTGGCTGGACCCGGACGGGAAGAGCCTCGGCTCGTTCACCATCGTGCTGCCCGACACTCAGGACCGCTGGGTGGAGTTCTACGACGAAGTGCGTTCCCCGGCCGAGGCGCAGGGGCTCCAGGTCGCGATCACCCGTCGCTGGGTGGGCGGCCGCCTGCGGTTCGACGACTTCTCGCTGCGCCGGGGCCGGATCCGCGATTTCGCGGAGGAGTTCTCTGTCCGACCGGTTCCGGACGAGGACTTCTTCCCGATCTTCGCGTGGTTGGCGCCCAGCGCTCGCTACGAGGAGCCGGGAACCAACATGGATGGTGATCTCCAGCACTCCCAATACGCACTGGCGAACTTCAACGTCGGGTACAGCGCTCGCTTCGGCGTGAAGTACCAGGGCAGCGTCCCCGCGGAGGATGCGGAACTGGCCGCGCTGGACAAGGACCCGCAGCTTTGGTGCTTCCACGGTGGTGACGAACCCGGGGAGTCGGCGTTCCGCGGGCTGGCTGAGATCGGCGAGCGCGTCGCGCGCCTCGCCCCCACCAAGCCTTTCTGGGTCAACCTGCTCCCCACGTACGGTTTCGCCTCGCTTGCGGACTATGATCGCCACATCCGCAACTACATCGACACCGTCAAGCCGACCTTCTTCACCTATGACCATTACTGCCTCGTGGGCAGGGACCCTGTCGTCAACGAGGAAAGCCGGTACGGCCCCAACCGCGAGGGGTGCTACTTCCCCAACCTGGAGATCGTGCGCAGGCGCGCTCTGGATGCGGGCATCGAGTTCGGAGTGATCCTGTCCGTTGGGACCTTCGGCGGGGTGCGCGGGGCGAGTGACGCCGAGTTGCGCTGGCAGGCGTTCACCACTCTCGCCTACGGCTCGCAGGCGCTGGGCTGGTTCTGCTACCTGACCGAGGTCAACTATGGGAACTGGAACAACTGGGAGGACATGGTCATCAACAGAGACGGCACCCGCACGCGTCACTACGCGATGCTCAAGTACCTGAACGGGGAGGTGCTGGCCTGGGGACCGACGCTGCGAAGGCTCCGGTCCACGGGCGTCTACCACACCGACCCGTTGCCGCCCATGACCCGCCCCATCCGTAGGTCGCGGCTGGTCAGGTCGGTGAGCGGCGGCATGGGGCTGATCGGTGAGTTCGAGCACTCCAACGGACGTCGGTATCTGATGGTGGTCAACCGGGATTTCATCAACGCCGCGACCCTGAAGGTGAGGTTCCGCAACGCCCCCGGCAGGCTTGTCCTGATCGGCCGCCGGGACGGCGCCGAGCGGCCCACGCCGGGCTACTCACCGAGGACCGGGGAGCTAACGGTCCAGTTGGCGGCAGGGGACGCAGAGCTGCTCTACCTGGAGTAGGGCCTGCAGCGGTGCCCTGCGCCGGCCATCCGCGGTCCGCGCGCGCCGCGGATGCCGTCGAGCCGCGACTCCACGAGCCGCGGTACCGGGTGGAGGCCAACTCGGCCATCGCCGACACGAGCCGAGTGGTCGAGGTGAGCGTCGGGAGACCCGGCTCCTGCGCCCGGGTGTGGACGGCCGCGGGGGAGGCGCTTGCGACGGTGACGCCGGCGCTCGGAGCGCAGACCTACCCGTCCTCGTGCCGCCGGGTCCCGCCGGTCCCGGCGAACTGAAGGGAGCCCTCGCAGATGCTCGCCACGGCCGCCGCGATCCTTGCCCAGGTAGAAGCCGCCCTCCGGCTGCTCGGTGCCCTGGGCGTCCACCGCGGTGGTGAGGAAGACGCGGTCTCCCCGGACGATCGGGCTGGACCACCCGAGGCCCGGCACGTCTATGCGCATACCACATTCGTCGTCGTGTCCCATTCCGTGGGGACTCCACTGCTTCTGGGGTCTTGGGCCATGCCGCTGCCGCCGGGCCCTCGGAACTGCGGCCGCTCGTTCCCGTCCTCGGCAAACGCTACCCCGATGCATCCCGCCACCAGGAAGCCGACACAGATGCGACATCGCGCCTGGTTCCTCATCTTGGCCTCGCAGTCAAGAGTTGTCCTGCTTTTCAAGCGGTCTCCCGCGGAGCGGGTTCCGCGGCCGGAAGATACCATGCCTCACTGCTTCTGCAGGACATACGTTACTGTATCCCGTCCAGACATGCGCTCCGAAGCATGCGGGAACTATGGATTTGCCGCGTTGGCTGTCCGCCGGCCTGCGCCGCCTCCGACCGGGCTGCCTCACTGCGCGCTGTGGGCGATGATTGCCTCAAGCAGCGCCTCTCCGATCACCGACATCCCCTTATCCCCCGGATGGCCGGCAATGACGCCGGTGAAGAACTCCTCCGCGCCGGCGAGGTTTGACGGGTCGGCGCTGAACGCGCTGATATCCACGAACACCCGGTGCGACGGGTCCTCGGCGCACACCTGCCGCTTGACATCGTCGATCTCGGGGCGGGGCCCCAGGATCAGGCCGGTGACGAAGATGTGGGGGTCACTGCTCGCCTTCAGCCCGGCCATCAGTGTCTGCAGAGCGGCCTTGAAGGGCCCGGGCGCGAAGGTGTCTGCCGGCACATTCTCCCCCAACTGCAGCAGCACGATGTCCGGCTTCTGATCGATCTGCGGCTGGAGCTTCGCGTTGGTGTACGTTGCGTATTGCCGCTCGATGAGGTCGGCGACGTTGAGGATGTTCGCGTTGGCGGTGATGACGGAGCCATCGGCGGCATGTTTGGTCGGGTCCGGGGGGGTAAGCTCCATGTGTCCGCCTGTGCGGGCATCGATACCGGCCGCGACGATGTGGATGTAGTCCTTCTCGGGCACGCTGGCGGCCAGCCCGCAGTTGTTCGGCCAGCCATCCTTGGGCGACGGGGGGATGAGGGTGATGCTGTTACCCAGGACGAGGAGGCGATCGGCCTTCATGTGGCCGAGGGTGGCACCGGCCCTGCCGGCCTCCTGCGCGCTGCAGCCACCTGCCGGTACACAGCCGCAGAGCAGCGAAGTCGGGACCAGGGGGATTCCGAACGGATTGGCGTAGCTCATGAGTGGTTCGCACCTCTGCGGTCGGGCGTCTGGAGGGCCGAGCGAGAGGGGTGACTTCGTCGGGGAGCGACGGTTGGCCTGCGCGGCCTGTGGCGGACGCATTGGGTCCAGTGCCCAGGAGTTGTCGACGCAGACGAACGGCAGAGCACGGAGACGGGGAGCGCGCGGAGGCTCACGGGGAACGGCACCGGGAGCGCAGAAGGGCTGAGAGCGGCGCGGAGACAGCCGAGCACGGGGAACGGGGCGAGACGCCGAGTCGGGGATCAGGCCGCGGCCCGGGTAGCAGGCGGGGATAGGAGCACGGGAGGCCGGTGTCAGCGTGCGGGGAGGAGTGCGGCGACGGTGGACGAACTATGCCGGTTGGACGCGTCCACCGCGCCAGGCGGTGCCTGCGAGCACAGGGCGCGTGCCAGAGCGACAGTGTGACAAGGAGCAAGCGGAATGGCTCGCCTACACGCCGTCTGTCGGACCCGATCGCGGCCCGGCCATGGTGGCGCTCTCACCGCAGCCATCGCGGCGGGGTCTCTGGTGCTCGGGTTGGCCGCAAATGCCTCGCGGCCCGGTCACGGTGGCGTTCTCGCCGCCGTCATCGCGGGGGGAGCCCTCGTGCTCGGGCTGGCCGCCACGGCGCGGTGTCAGCCCGAGGCCGTGGAGATCGTCGCCCGGGACTTCCAGCGGGGTGACGCCTCGGTGCTTGCCGCTTACGGTGAGCCGCTGTCCATCGGGGGCCTATGGGCCGAGTATGACTTCGAGATCGCCACCGGAGGCAACTTCACGCTTGCTGCCCGGTACGCCGCAGGGGAGTCGCGTCCCTCCAGGCTCCTGGTGGATGGTGTGCTCATCGACGACGGCGCCCTGGCAGGCAACACCGGCAGCTTCGCGTCGGCGACCGGCCACTGGGAGGACCTGGCGGTCCTGCGCCTCGATGCGGGGGCCCACACTCTGCGGATCGAGCGCGACCCGTGCCTGCCGCACATTGCGGCGTTGCGGCTGACACCAACGGATGCTCCTCCCGCTGTCCCTGTGCTGACACGCAGGCATGCCTCGCTGAGCGCGCTGCTGGCGGACCTGGAGGGCGCGCTGAAGGCCGTCCCGACGCCGGCCGCGCTCGACCTTTCAAGGGAGGCCGCCGACCTGGCAACGGCCGTGCGGCAAGTAGACCTGACGGCCGCCGCCGCGGAGGCCACCGGGGCCCTGGATGAGCTGGAGGCCCGTGTGTCCGCCCTCCGCGTGCCTGCTGCGGGGCTGCGCACCGAGGCCCTCGCCGGTAGCAGGGACAGAATCGTCGCCTGGGCCGGCGATCCCCAGGTGGGGGTCTTCTCCGACACGCTACTTCCGGAGACCGCCGGGACAGACGGAGTGCAGTTGGAGGCGTGCCGGAACAGCTATGAGGCCGCAGTCGTCTGCGTGAGCTCCTTCGACTACGCCGGACCGCTGAGCGCGACGGTGAGCCCGCTGGCCCACGTCGACGGTGGGCCGCCACTGACCGAGATCACCGCGCGCTTCGTGGGGTACGTTCCCAGTCCCAAGAACACGCCCGGCTGGCCCGATGTGCTCCGGGTCGCTCCTGCCGCCTTCCCTGACCCGTTGCTCCTGGACCCGGAGGTAACGCTGAAGCCGCGCCAGACCCAGCCGGTTTGGATCACGGTGAAGGTGCCCGGCGACGCCACGCCCGGCGACTACACGGGGAGCATCAGCTTCACGACTGCCGACGCGCCGCCGACGGTTCTGCCCCTTGCCCTGCGCGTGTACAGGCCGATCTTGCCCGATGTCCCGAGCTTCCAGATGGGCTCCTGGGGCGGCGATACCTTCCTGGCCAATGCGGCGGAGGGCAAGCCGAGAAACCACAAGGAGTACGGCGATGCCTACTTCGCGTACCTTCAAGACGAGTGCCTCCGCAACCGGTTCGAGCACCGGGCCCTGGTGTTCTCCGACGTGCCACTGTGGAGCGTCTTTGGTACGTGTGGCGTCTCCTGGCGAGACGGGCAGTACGCCTTCGACTACGCCCTCTTCGACCGTTTCGTCGGGACGGTGGAGAAGGCGTTCCGCGGCCACTTCCGCGTCATCTGCGTGGGCATCGCCGCCGGCATCTCTGAGGACAGGACGCAGCTTCTCAGCGGCGACATCACCGTGACGAGCGCCGACGGGGCGCCCGATGCAGAGCGGTCCTTCGCCAACGTGCCGACAGATGATCCACGGTACCGGGAGTTCCTCGGGGGCTTCATGCACGCCATGCAAGAGCACCTGCGTGCCAGGGGGTGGCTGGAGAGCGTCTACTTCAAGGTGCTCGACGAGGTGCGCGGGGAGACTGTGCCGGCGGCGCTGAGCCTGCGTGCCTACATCAAGTCATGCGCCCCGGAGATCAGACTGGACGAGACCATTCTGGATGCGGCGGTGCTGGATCAGGAGCATGTGGATCTGCCCATCGTCTGCAACTTCATCGCTCCGGCGAGGCTGCAGAGGATGGCTGAGCTTGCGGCGCAGGGCCGGGAGGTCTGGACCTACAACAGCTACCTCATCATGGTGGACCTGCCCGCGGTGCACACCAGCATCAAGGGCTGGGTCAGCTACCTGTACGGCCTGAAGGGCTACATGCACTGGGCCTGGGCCTGGAAGCCGGACGCGTGGGAGAACGCCTACACCGAGCACATCGGGGCCGGGGGCGGCTTTCTGGTGTACTTCGACGAAGAGCGCAGGAAGGTCCTCGACTCCATCCGCTGGGAGCTTCTGCGGCAGACCTCGCAGGACTACGAGATGCTGCGCATGCTGGAAGAGGGGGGCGGGGACAGCATGGGGCTCTGTGGCGAGCTTGTGCGCGGCTTCTCCGACTACGACACCGACCCGGCGCGGTTCCGGCAGGTACGGCATAGGCTCATGGTGGCACTGGACGGAGGTTAGCCGATCTGGCCGACGAGTGCGGCACGGGGGTTCGCCTCGGGCCGGCGGCACGGCCGGGCGGCGAGCCCGAGGGGCGGGATCGCCGCGTCGGGCTGGGAGAGCCCGGCCTACGGGGCGGCGAACTGCGAGGACGAGCCCCGGAACTTGCTTCAGACGTCAGGAAGTGCGCCCATATGGGCATCTGGCCGGCCCCGTCGCCGGAGCGAGGGAAACGCATGGACTACACCGCCGCCGTTCGGCTTGCGCTGCTGCCTGTGACGATGCTGGTATCTCCACTGTCGGGCGCCGGGGCACCGCCGGTCGAGCCTTACTGCTCGCGACCGACTCCCGACGAGATGGACTTCATCGAGCGGTGGAAGCGCTTCCTGCTGGGACAGGGGGAGGCGGCCACCGGGCGCTATGTGGCGGATCTGCCGTTCTCGTTCAAGTGCGGGGAGCGGAGCAGCCGGGAATGGGTGCGGATTGAGACGGCGCACATCGAGTCCGGTGAGCAGCAGGAGGATGGGACCCGTACCCATGTCCTGAGGTGGCGAGACGAGCAGACCGCGCTCTGCTGCGAGATGAGGCTGAAGGAGTTTCGGGGCTATCCCGCCTTCCAGTGGGTGGTGGAGGTCCGCAACGAGGGCTCCGGTGATTCGGCGAAGGTCCACGACTTCTGGGGCATCGACACGTGCTGGAACGCCGTGGACGGCTCAATGCCGGTGTTGCATCGTTCCGTGGGCTCCCCGGGGCATGAGGATGACTTCCAGTTCCGCAGCGAAGTCATGCACAACTCGATGTGGGACGAGAAACGCCGCATCCCGATGGACACGCCCTGCAACACCCGCTGGGGTGAGGTCCACGCCTACAACATCCCCAATGACCACCGCTCCAGCGCCGTCTGGCTGCCCTTCTTCAACTACCAGACGGGCGGCGATGGGCTCATCACCGGACTGGGATGGAGTGGCGCCTGGAGAGCGTACTTCGACCACCAGGGGGGCGGCGCGTCAACGATCCTGGCCGGTGTGGAGAATCTGGACACGATCCTGCATCCGGGCGAGGCGGTGCGCTCCACGCTGAACCTCGCCCTCTATTGGCAAGGCGAGCTGATGCACGGGCAGAACATGCTCCGCAGACTGGTCCTGGAGCACTTCACTCCGCACCTCGACGGCAAGCCCGTGGAGCCACCGATCTCCGGGGTGGTCTGGGGGGGCATCCCGTCGGAAGAGCATCTGGAGATCATCGAGAAGATCCGGCAGTATGAGATCCCCTTCGATGTCTACTGGTTCGACGCGGGCTGGTACGGCACCGGGACCGTGCCTTCGTACACGGTGTTCGAGGGCGACTGGGGGACCATGGCCGGGGACTGGCGGCCGAACCCCAATTGGCACGGCGGCACCCTGAAGCCGGTCAGCGAGGCGGCGCATGCGGCGGGGATGAAGTTTCTCGTCTGGGTCGAGCCGTGCCGGGCGCTGCACGGCCGGCCGATCACGCTACAGCACCCGGAGTTCTTCCTGACCGGCAACCCGGACGGTCAGGTCCACGACGGCCAGACGCTGCTTTTGGACCTCGGGAAGCCGGAGGCTTTCGAATGGGCTGTGGAGGTGGTCTCCGGCCTCATCGAGGACTACGCCATCGACTGGTATGAGGAGGACTTCAATGTCGACCCCAACCCCTATCTGGAAGCCGCCGCCGAGGCGGACCGCTGGGGGCTGGGGGAGATGCGCTTCATCGAGGGGCATTTCGCCTTCTGGGATGCCCTCTTGAAGAGGTTCCCGCACCTGGCGATCCTCAATTGCGCCAGCGGCGGACGCCGCATCGACCTGGAGTCGATCTCACGCGGCCAGCCCCTGTGGCGCAGCGACTACAACTGCTTTCCCGAGGCCACCGCCGAGTCCACCCAGGACCACAGCTACGGCATCCAGCACTGGCTCCCGATTCAGGGCAGCATGATTCGCGGCTGGTCGCTGTACGACACGTATGAAGCCCGCTGCGCCCTGAGCCCCGGAATGGAGAACGCCCTCGTGGCCAAGACGCCGGAGGAGTGGCTTCAGATCAAGGCCAACGTCCTGCAGGCCAGGCGCTGCAGGAAGTACTTCTCCGGCGACTATTATCCACTCACCAACCAGCAACGCGACCCGGCGGCCTGGACGGCCTACCACCTCTTCCTCCCGGACGAGCGGGAGGGGATGCTCGTGGCGTTGCGCCGCGAAAAGAGCGACGTGGCGGCAATGAGGTTCGACCTGCTGACCATCGACCCGGCCAAGGACTGGGAGTTCGAGGACTACGACACCGGCGAGAGCTGGGTCGTCTCCGGCAAGGAAACCCGCGAGAAGGGCTTCGAGGTCGCCATCCCAAAGCGGCGCGATTCGAGGCTGATCTTCTACCGGCAGGTCGCCCAGGGGCACCATACCTAGACCCCCACGTGGGCGCGCCTCTTGGCGTCTGAAGCAAGCTCCGGGGCCGCCGGGATCGCCGCCCGGCCGTGGCACCGGCCGGGGTGAGGTGAAGACCGACCCAACCCCCATCGGAAGGTGCCGTCCGCCCGGCATGCATCCAGGCTGGGACGCGGCCGGTGGTGTCGCAGCCCACGGCCCGACGGCCGAACACCGTGGGCTTCGCCCACACCCACCAGGGGACCAGTCCCCTGGACCCCGCAAGTGTGCCTGCCCGGCGCTTCTCGGGCGCGACTATGCCATCTGGAGGATCAGAGACTCGGTACCGTCCTTTCGATGTCACCCACGGCATCGATGGCTACCCCGCAACGATCCTCTACTTCGACGATAGGTTCGAGTGTCCGGACCGGGCATCGTTTGAGTCGTACTCGCAGGACCTCTTCCGCGACGAGAGAACGATGAGGGCGATCCGGCAACCGCTTGCACTGGTCTCAGCATAGGTCACTCCCCAAGACGGCCCAGTGGCCAGGCGCCGTGGGCGCTTCGGCCGTGGCGACCAGGCAACGACCGCTGCGTGGGCCTACAGGTTACCCGCGCAGGCCTGTCTCCCGCCCTGCCTACCTCTCCCAATCACGCTGCTTCGGGCCGCCTCCAGCTTTCCCACTGCAGCCACCCAGCCTCTACGCGCCCTCGACCCGCAGCCGCCGCCCAGCTCCCGACCCTCCGCAACTCCTGCCGCAAAGGGAGCCGCCGACACCGCGGCGAAGTGCCCGGTGGGCGGAGCGATGGGGCTCTCAACCAAGGCGCACACGGCCCTACCGTGGCGGCACATCGCGGGCGGCCCCGCCCAGACCCAGGTCGCGACAGAAGCATGCGGGGAGTGATCCATGTGAAGTCGCTCATCGCTGTGGCTGTGTGGTGTCTTGTGGCCGTTTCGGCTTGCGCTCAGGAGTACGTCTGGCTCGAAGGCGAGAGCCCCACCGCCGCCAATCTGGAAGTCGGCAGCTCGGGCTGGGGGAACACTCAGTTCCTCTCCGAGGCCAGTTGGCTACACGTCAGCATCGAGGAGGGGCAGGTGGGGGAGAAGGTGCCGGAGGGTGGCGGCCTTCTGACCTACGAGTTCACGCCTCCGGCCGCCGGGACGTACGAGGTCTGGAACCGCATCGGCTTCGAGTTCGTGCGCTCCGTCTTCGACTGGCGCGTCGACCGGGGCGAGTGGCGGCGCGTGTCGCCCGATGATCTCACGTCCGACCTGATGGAGATCGCCGAGTGGTGCGAGGTGGCGTGGCTCAAGCTGGGCGAGGTCGACCTCACCGCGGGGCAACACACCCTCGAGGTTCGCCTCCCGGTCACCACCCGCGAGGAGAACGGTGAGCAGAAGACCAACCGCATCCTGTACGCCTCCGACGCCATCTGCCTGAGCAAGGGGGCCTTCCGCCCCAACGGCAAGTCCCGCCCGGATGCCGACTGGCAGACCGCCGCCGACCGGGCCGCGGCCGACCACGTCTTCCAGGTGCGGGCCGACCCCGGCCCGGCCCGCACCGCCACCTCTCTCGCCGGCGACTGGCAGGTCTGCCGCTACGACGAGCAGGAGATCGTTGATCGCGCTGGGCCGACAACTACGCTTCCCGACGCCGCTCAGGCCTACTGGACGGCCATCCCCGTCCCCTCCAACAAGTTCGAGTCCAGGCCGGAGCTGCGTCTGTGCCACCGCGTGGTCTACCGCGCGCGTGTGGACGTCCCTGCGTCCGCCGCAGGCCGTTCGTTGCTCCTGCGGTTCCCCTCCCTGAACATGATCGCCAGTCTGCTGGTGAACGGCGAGTTCGTCGGCTGGACGAAGGCGATGTTCTGCCGCTGGGACTGCGACATCACCCGTGCCGTCAAGCCCGGCCAGATGAACGAGGTCTGCCTGGTCATCAAGGACGCCTACTATGCCCACAATGACAAGCCGGTCGGGAGCTGCCGGCGGAGCTTCAATGTGCCCGTCGCGTGGATGGGCAGCCGGAACCACGTCAACCAGCACTTCGATTTCCCGGTGGGCACGACGGCCTACGCGCAGCAGGCGGGAATCCTCGAGGCCCCCAGCCTCATCATCGCCGGCCCTGTGTACACCTCGGACGTGTTCGCGAAGCCCTCGGTCAGACGCAGCGAACTGGGGCTCGAGGTGACGTTGACAAACTCCCGGGCGCAGCCGGCCGCGGTGCAGGTGCAGTGCACCGCCGTGCCTGTCGGCGGCGGGGAGGCCAAGCTGTTCGCCAGCCACGACTTGACCGTGCAGCCGGGGGAGGAGCAGGTTGCCACCTTCTCAGAGCCCTGGGCCGACCCGAAGCTCTGGTGGCCCGACGAGCCGAACCTGTACGATCTGGTGACGCGCGTCTCGGTGGATGGGAACGTGGTGGATGAGCGGCACACCCGCTTTGGGTTCCGGGAGTGGGACTGGACGGGGACGAAGTTCCTGTGTAACGGCGTGCCCTGGCAGCTCTGGGCCGACGTCACACTACTCAACGGTGGCGACGACCCCGAGGCCGCCCTCGCCACCTGGCGCGAGCACGGCCAGAACCTGTGGCGGTTCTGGGGGACGCACTTCGGCGGGCTGGACAAGGAGCAGACGCTGGACCTGATGGATGAGCAGGGCATGGTGGTGCGCCGCAGCGGCATCTTCGACGGTCAGGGCGCCAACTACCTTGCCGGGCTGGCGGACAACAAGGCGCTGTTCGACAACTGGATCGACCAGATGGAGGGATGGGTCAGGGAGGAGCGCAACCACCCCAGCATCCTGATCTGGTCGCTGGAGAACGAGATCACCTTCATCAACTCCCGCAATCTGGGGCTGTCGGAGAAGGTGGAACCGGAGATCGCCCGGGGCGGCCGGGCCGTGATGGCCCTGGACCCCACCCGTCCCGTCATGGTGGATGGCGGCAATTGCCTGCGCGACAACTCCCTCCCCGTCAATGGGGTGCACTACATGGAGGCCCCCTGGCGCGACTATCCGGAAGAGGCCTACACCCTGGCCAAGGCCTATGCGGCCAAGGATGATCGGAGTCTCGGTGTCTGGACCGGCCCCTGGGAGCTGGTGAAGGACCGTCCGATCTTCATGGGTGAGTCTTTCTACGCCCGCGGCAGCACGCCCAGCGCCTTCGCCCAGTTCGGCGGCGAGGGCTGCTTCAGCGGCTGGGGCGAGTACACCCGGCTCGGCGTCGGACGGTTCGCCAAGATGCTCTCCGAGGGCTACCGCTGGCACGGTGTGGCCGCCTGGCACTTCTGGATGACTGCCCGCGAGACGGACCTGCACTACAACTCCTGGCGGCCTGTGTGCGTTCTGTGCCGCGAATGGAACTGGACCTTCGCCGGCCAAAGCGAGATCACCCGCACCCTGAAGGCCTTCAACAACACCCACCTGGGGGGGCCTGTGGAGGTGGGCTGGACGCTGAACCTCGACGGCAGGCGCGTGGCCGGTGACAGCAAGACCCTCCAGATGCAGCCCGGCGGCGCCGAGGAGCTCTCGATCACGCTGGCGATTCCGGCGGTCACGCAGCGCACCTCCGGCGAGCTGATTCTCACCACCTCCCGGGACGGCAAGGAGGTGTTCCGCGAGGTCAAGCGGCTCGCGGTCATCGACCCCGCGGCCGGTCCGACGCCGCCGGTGCGCGGGACCGGTCCGGTGATCCTCGACCCGGAGGGGTCCGTCAAGGCCCGCCTGGCCGCACGCGGGATTCCCTTCGTCGAGGTCGCCGGCCCTGAGGACATCCCCGACGGGGTGCAGACGGTCATCATCGGCAAGGACGCCCTGAGCCCCCGGGATGCCACCGCCCCCCGCTGGGTGGCCCTCGCCGCCGCGGGGGCGCGCATCCTCGTGCTGGACCAGGAGAACCCTCTCCGCTACCTGGCCGTGCCCGCGGATCTGTCTCCCACGAGCTACCGCGGCAGCATCGCCTTTTCGGAGAACCTAACCCATCCGGCCTTCGAGGGTCTCGAGCAGCAAGACCTCTCCGTCTGGTCCGGCGATGGCATCGTCTACCGCAATGCGTACAAGAAAGCGACCCACGGTGCGGTGTCTTTGGCCCAATGCGACGAGAGCCTAGGCTGCAGCGCCCTGTGCGAATGCCCGGTCAACGACGGCCTGCTCGTGCTGTGCCAACTGGCGGTGGGCGACAAGCTGGCCACCGACCCCGTCGCCCAGCGGCTCTTTGACAACCTCGCCGCCTATTGCGCCGCCTACACGCCGGAGCGCAGGACGACCGCGGTCGTCATGGATGAGGCCGGACCCGCCTTCCGCCTGTTGTCGGCCTCGGGCCCGGAGTTCGACCGCGTCGGGAACGTCCTCGCGGCCATCTCCGGCGGCAAGCACGACATCATCGTGTTCGACGCCACTGCGGAAACCCTCGCGGCTTTGGCCGAGCACTCCCGGGACGCCACGGCCTTCATGGACAGGGGCGGCTGGCTCATGGCCTGGGGGCTGACCGCAGAGGGGCTGGCGGACTTCAATCGACTCGTGGGCGTCGAGCACCTGCTGCGCCCCTTCGAGCTGGAGCGCGTCTCCCTGCCCGCGGTGCGCGACCCGCTTCTGAGCGGCATCACGGTGCGCGATGTGAGCATGGAGTCGGCGGAGGCCATCTTCCCGTGGGCGGGCGACAAGTACCTGGTGGACGATGCCTTCACCCACGTGGTGGACCTCGATGACATCGCGCCTTTCTGCGAGTTTGCCGGGGCTCCTGCGGGCGACAGGGCCGCCGCCCGCGCGGCCGTCGCCGACTGGCCCCGCAATGCCGTGAACGGCTTCACCAGTGCCGACGCCTGGAAGCTCATCCACTACATGGGCACCGGGAACCCCAGGCTCACGCTGGACCTCCCGCGGGAGGAGACTCTCACCCACTTCGCCGTCATTCTCAACACCCACTACGCCGTCCCGCGCAAGGTGAACCTGTACTTCGACGATTCCACCGATCCGGTCGTGCTGACGACCGTGCCCGGAGGCGAACGCCAGGACTTCGATATCGCCCCACGCAGCGCCCGCCGCCTGACCGTCGAGCTGACGGACTTCGACAAGACCGCGGAGGTCTGCGGGATCGATAACCTCTGGATCACCGTGCAGCGCCCCGCGGACCGGCGGCAGCGGGTGGTTCCGCTGCTGAACATCGGCGGCCTGGTGAAGTACCCCGTGGGCAAGGGCGGACTTGTTCTCAATCAGCTCAATGTCAAGGATCAGGAGCCCGTCCCCGACAACGTCCAGAAGAAGCGCACCATCGCGACGGGCCTCCTGCGCAACCTCCACGCCGTGTTCTCGGGCGGCAAGGTCCTCACCACCGCCGACCTCGCCTTCGAGCCCCTGGCCCTCGACACCCAGTGCAATCAGTACCTGACCGGCGACCGCGGCTGGTTCGAGGGCGGTCGTGACCTGGCCGCCCTGCCCCATGGCGAGGTGACGCTGGAAGGTATTCCGTACGTGATTCGTGACTTCAAGACCTCGCCGGTGTTCTCGTGCGTCATGCTGCGTGGGCCGGGCGCTCGGGGGAACCTGCCTGAGGCCGTCGAGGGCCTGGCGGTAGGTGCGAAGGCGGAGGTCTTGTACTTCCTGCATACCATGAACCGTGGCGACAATTGGCGCCCCCGCGACGAGGGTGACGGGCCACCGGTGATGTTCCGCTACGTCATCCACTACGCCGACGGCCAGACGGCGGAGGCCCCGGTGATCTACGGCCGCGGCGCCGGTCACTGGGTCTCGGCGCAACCGGCGGGCCTCCCGGAGGCCTCCGTCGCCTGGGTGGGGCCTTTCCCGGGCGAGACAACAGACGAGCAGGCCGTGCTTTACCAGATGCGGTGGCAAAACCCGCGTCCTGAGACACCGATCGCCACCGTCGACCTGGTCTATGGCCCGGAAGGCAGCCGCTGGGGCACACCGGCCCTGATCGCGATGACCGCGGCCACGAGCCGATAGCGGGCAAGAGGCGCTCCGGCCGGGACAGCTCGAGAGATGGCCTGCCGTGGCGGGGTCCGTAGGCTCTCGTCGCGCCTTCGGCATGGCCGGGAGGACAACCGGCGCGGGAAATGGAAGAGGGGGACTTCAGGGGGCGGAACGTGTCTGTCGGGCGGTGCCGGGAGAGTGCGATGACGGGTCCCGGCCCACCCCAAGTCTGAGGGAGGCGTCCACTGTGACACTACGGATCGGGATCGTCGGTACCGGCAACGTGGCGCGGAGCAACTATGTTCCGTTCCTGGCACGGCAGGAAGACGTGGAGCTCAGCTACCTTTCCCGGACTCGGGAGAAGGCGGAGGCCCTGGCCACGGAGTTCGGGGGCCATGTAGTTGATACAGTAGCGGACCTCGCCGCCGAGGACCCTGACGCCGTCCTGGTGCTCACTCGCGAGACCCAGCGCGCCGAGGCCGTTGCGGGTCTCCTGGAGCACAGCTTCCGGCGACTGTTCTTCGAGAAGCCGCTGGTTGCCCGCAACGGGCAGGAGAACGTGTGCGAGGAGGACTTCTTCACGGCGCGAGACCTGCTCAAGCAGGCGGCGGATGCAGGGACGCAGACCGCGATGGTGTTCAACTACCGGTTCTTCGAGCAGACGCAGCGGGCGGCGCGCTTGATCGCCGAGCGGCAGTTTGGGCAGGCGCTGCAGGTCGTGGCCTATTCGCACTATGCCACCTGGAGCCACGTCATCGACCTGATCCATCTGTTCGCCGGCCCGATCGTCGCCATGGCGGCGGTGGACAGCGCGACGGAGAGAGGAACCGGCGCCGGCGCGGCGGTGGATGTGGGCGGCGCCTTCCGGTTTGAGAACGGCGCCATCGGCACCATTCTGGGCACGGTGAGCCCGAGCTTCGCCTTTCCCCTGTTCGAGCTGACCGTCAACTTCGAGGGCGGTCGCCTGCACATGCGGGATCTCGACGGGGAGATGGAGGTGCTGGACTACGCGGGGGCCTGTCACGAGCGCATCGCTCCCATCGCCAATGCCTCGCGGTGGGATCACTACGGAGCCTCCTTCGGCAAGTCGGTGGCCGCCTATCTGGAGACGATCCGGCAAGATGCGCCGCCGCCGATTGGTGGTGATGCGGGCCTGCAGGAGTTGCGGTTCGAGGCCGCCCTGAGACGCTCGGCCGCCCAGCGGCGCTGGGTCGACCTAGAAGAGGAGTTCCCGATCGCGTGAGCGGAGGGAGTGCATGGCATGAGGCTTGTGATTCGCGTGGAGGCCATCGAGGGGCGCTGCCCGGTGTACGAGGTGGGCGACCAGATCGTGCTGGACGGCGGCCTACGCCTGAACGTGCGGGAGACCACGAACGGCTGCATGCACTCGTTCGCGTCCATCATCCCGTACCACATCGCCCTGTCCAAGGGCGTCAAGCCCGAGGAGCTGGGGCTGGCGCACAAGGACAGGAAGGACGGCAAGGCCTACGTCCACTGCCTGGACCCCTGCAACGTAACCGGTGGCGGCACAGTACTGTTGAGCATCGAGCGACAGGAAGACTGAGCCGGCCGTTGCCGGTAGCGCGGCCGTCCCGCCCCAGGTCGCGCCACGTCGTGTGCCGAGCGGCGCCCGGAACCCGAGGGGCGACCGTCCCCGGTCCATACGCGGCAGGAAAGCCGATATCGCCTCCCGCATCGGGAGCGCACAGAAAGAGAGCGATGCAGATGGCGTCTACGAGCATCACCGGCCAGGTGGCGATCGTCACGGGAGGCTCTCGCGGGTATGGCGAGGGTATCGCGCAGCGCCTGCGGGAGGCAGGGGTGGATGTGTGGATCACCGCGCGAGACGGCGACGCGCTGCAGCAGACGGCCGAGCGCATCGGCTGTCGCCCCTTCGTTGCGGATGTGACCAGGGGCGCCGACTGGGACCGTCTGTTCGAGGAGGTGCTGCGCGAGCGGGGCAGGCTGGACATCCTGGTCAACAACGCGGGGGCGGGGGTCAACATCGCCCCCCTTGATGAGCAGTCCGATCGAGAGATCGAGGCCTCTATCGACATCAACCTGCTCGGCCCGCTCCTGGGCTGCCGGCGGGCGGCGCCACTGATGAAGGCCCAGAAGTCGGGGATCATCATCAACATCTCCAGTGTCTGTGCGCTCTATGCCTGGCCCGGGTACGGACCTTACTCCGCGGCGAAAGCGGGCCTGAATCAACTGGGCCACTGCCTGCACGTGGAGCTACGGGAGAGCGGGGTCCGCGCCACGACGATCACGCCCTCCTGGGGTGCCACAGGCTTTGCCGAGGCGGCGGGATGCGCGGTGCAGCAGACCGAGGTCCGCCGGAAGGTGATGCAGCCTCTGGAGATGGGTGACCTGGTCGTGCAGGTGGTGAGCATGCCGGCGCACCTGGCAATTCCCGACATCACGACGCTGCCGCTGATTCAGGAGATCATGCCCTTCTGATGCCCCCGACAGCAGGTGACATAGACTTCGACGTTCTCGTCGCCGGCGGAGGCAGCGGGGGGTTCGGCGCCGCCCTTGCGGCGGCGCGCCTGGGGGCCCGGGTGCTGCTGGTCGAGGCCGCGCCGTCTCTCGGCGGCACCTCGGTCCACTCCGGGGTGAGCGTCTGGGAGCCGGGCTGCGGCGGCACTGGGATACCCCTGGACCTATACGCACGCCTCAAGAAGACCCCGCAGTCGGTGGGAATCTACTCCTTCGCCCGGCACTGCTGCTGGCCCGACGAGGGCTTCTACCCCGGCGCGGAACTGCTCCTGGACCGCAAGGCAACCTACTCCGACACCCTCTGCCGGTACGCGGCCGGCCCGCTGGAGATGACCCTCGCGGAGCACCGCCCGCTGATTCGTCGGCGCTGGCACGGCGTGCCCTACGAGCCGGCGGCCCTCGCCGGGGCCATGCGGGCGATGCTGGACGAGACGGGACGTGTCGTCGTGCTCACGGGCACCGGCGTTGCAGGTCTGTGCGCAAGCGAAGGGCGCGTGAACGGGGTGCAGCTCAGGGGGGGCGAGCGCGTTACCGCCCGCACGTACATCGATGCCACGGGGGATGGAGTGCTCGCCGGGATGGCGGGCTGCGAGCTCCTGCGGGGGCAGGATCCGCGCAGTCGCTTCGGAGAGCCCTCCGCGCCGGAGACCCCGACCGACAGGGTGAACGGCGTCAGTCTGGTGTTCCGCGCCATGCCGAAGGCCCACCCCGGGGTCGACGCGGTGCCCGACGACGTCCCGGATGAGTGCTGGTCGCGCAGCGGGTTCCCCGTCGCTTCCGTTGTCGAGTATCCCGCCGGCGGCCTGAATGTCAACATGCTGCCCACGATGGAGGGCGCCGAGTATCTGAAGATGGGGCCCTCCGCCGCGTACGGCGAATGCCTGCCGCGCGTGCGGGCCTTCTGGCGCCATTGGCAGCGCGGGTTCCCCGAGTGGCAGCAGTTGCAGATCGCCTGGATCGCACCGGCCCTGGGCGTCCGGGAGACCAGTCGGGTGTGGGCCGAGTACATGCTCACCCAGCTCGACCTGGAGGCCGGCTTGCCGGGACAGGAGCACCCGGACATCATCGCCATCGCCGACCACAGCATGGACCTGCACGGCGCCCACGCCGGCTCGGCGCAGCGGCGCAACATCCAGACGGCCTATGGGGTGCCCTTCCGCTGTCTGATCCCCCGGGGAACGAGCAACCTGCTGGTGGCGTGCCGGGCCGCCGGTTTCAGCAGCCTGGCCGCCTCCGGTTGTCGGCTGCAGCGCACGATGATGGCACTGGGGCAGGCGGCGGGGACCGCCGCGGCCCTGGCGGCGCAGACGGGCATGGATGCACGCGATGTGCCTGCGGAGACCCTCAGGGAGAGCCTGCGCCGGCAGGGCGTGCAACTGCAGTGGCCTCTGACGCCGGAGCTGCAGGCACGCGTGAGGGCGGTATGACGTTGTAGGGCGGGGAGGACGGCAGGTGACGGGAAACAGGTGACAGCAACGGCGGGAGCGGACGCCGCGGAGCCGTTGGCCGTTGTAGGGCGGGGGCCTGTACCCCGCCGGTGTCGTCGCCCGCCGATGGCGCGGTACAGGCCCGCGCCCTACAGGAACGGTACCCGCCGCCTCAGTTGTGATTCCCGGGATCGCGGGCTGGGAAAGCCCGCGCCACCGACGACCCGGATCGTGGGGCGGGCTCTCCACTCAGATTATGCAGGTTCTGGGCGGGCGCCGACTCACGTCACCTCACCCCCCCAACCCCCCTCTCCCTTACTCGCCGATACG
>Ga0334884_1001332_pt1 | contig 37304 bp, 35 predicted proteins | sample GraSluR1_MG_7_FD_207215 | JGI IMG/M metagenome (GOLD analysis project Ga0334884, IMG submission 207215) | Sludge microbial communities from methane-producing bioreactor in Wageningen University, Netherlands - Granular Sludge_12_05 R1 | ecosystem: Engineered > Bioreactor > Anaerobic >... | reverse complement strand
TCGGGGGGCATGGCGAAGAGCATGGGATCGAAGGGGAGCCATTTGGCCCAGACGACATAGGATAGGCGCAGAATCGTATACTCGAGTCCCGACGCCTTGACCAGGGCTTCGCATTCGACCTTGGTCCGGCTGTAGATTTCGGTGGGCTTTAGTTCATCGTCCACCCGTATCCAGAAGTTTTTGAGCCTGTCCCCATAGGTGGCGATACTGGAGGCCAGGACGAAGCGGGGTGGCTTGGGAAGCGAAAGGCAGGCTTCGATGAGGTTTTTCGTGCCGCCGACGTTGACTTCCCATGTTTTTGCCTCGTCCTGGTCCGCCGCGGGGGGTATCAGGGCCGCCAGGTGTATGAGGGTGTCGGGGCCTTTTCCGAAGGAGGATAGGGCCTTCCGGACATTGTCGGGCTTTCTCAGATCGCCGAAAAGGACCCGGCAATCCCTCCAGGGGGAGCGAAGCATCTTGCGCAAACCCGCGTCGGCCTTCGCCATAGCCTGAGGGCTTTCCAGGATCGTGACATTGTGGCCCGCGGCGATGCAAGCCTTGACGGCGCTGCGTCCCACGTTCCCGAATCCGCCGGTTACCAGTATCTCCATACTCCCCTCCAGAATCCTGTCGTGACTTTAGTATACTATAAATGAACAATCATTCAAGATAAACGTTTCAAATTCTTTTCCTCCAGCCCCGTGATTGACCATAATCCCAGACCTGCCGTACACTTCCGCGCATGATCACCATCCATGAACTGCGCAGGAAATTCATCGAATTCTTCAAGACAAAGAACCATGTGGAGATAAGCGGAAAGTCGCTTATTCCTGAAAACGACCCCTCCGTTTTGTTCACCACCGCGGGGATGCATCCCCTGGTCCCCTATCTGCTCGGGGAAGCCCATCCGGCGGGCAAGCGGCTGGTGGATTATCAAAAATGCATACGAACCGGGGATATCGAGGACGTGGGGGACGAAAGCCACCTCACCTTTTTCGAAATGCTGGGCAACTGGTCGCTGGGAGACTATTTCAAAGAAGAATCCATAGCCTTTTCCTGGGAATTCCTCGTCTCTCCCCGGTGGCTGGCCCTGGATCCGGCCAAGATTTCCGTAACCGTGTTCGCGGGCGATGAGAACGCTCCCCAGGACGAGGTTTCGGCCCAGGCCTGGCGGCGGCTGGGCGTGCCGGAGGATAGGATCGCCTACCTTCCGGCTTCGGACAATTGGTGGGCCACCGGACCCACGGGTCCCTGCGGTCCGGACACCGAGATTTTCTACTGGACAGGCCGGGGCTTGCCTCCCCCGGGATCCAACAAGGGCAGCGATCCCAAGAATTGGATGGAGATCTGGAACAACGTATTCATGGAATTCAATAGGGTGGACGGAAAAACCCTGCTCCGCCTGCCCGCCCAGAACGTCGATACGGGCATGGGCCTCGAACGCACGGTAGCCATGCTGCAGGGGCGAAAATCGGTGTACGAAACCGAAGCCTTCACTCCGATCCTCCGGTCATTGGAAAAGCTCTCCGGCAAGACCTACGGAGTTCCAGGCAATGATCCCGAGCTGGACCGCAGCTTCAGGATCATCGCCGACCATGTCAGGACGGCTACCTTTATCCTGGGCGATCCCAAGGCAGTGCTGCCCTCCAATGTCGGCGCCGGCTACGTGCTGCGGAGGATCATCAGGAGAGCGGTGCGGCACGGCCGCAAGCTCGGCATAGAGGGAGCCTTTCTTTCCGGGCCGGCGGGGGGCATCGTGGAAAATTACGCTGGCCCCTATCCCGAGCTTATGGAAAACCGGGAGCGGATACTCTCCGAACTTAAGCGGGAAGAGGAAAAATTCCTGGAGACCCTCCAGAAGGGCGAGCATGAGTTCGACAAGATGCTTCCCAACCTGCTCAAGAATCCCCAGCGGGTCATGTCCGGGCGCCTGGCCTTCAAGCTCTACGATACCTATGGCTTTCCCATCGAGCTCACCGAGGAGCTGGCCGCCGAGAACGGTCTCAAGGTCAACCGCCAGGAGTTCGACGAAGCCTACAAAAAGCATCAGGAGCTGTCCCGGGCCGGAAGCGAGCAGATGTTCAAAGGCGGTCTGGCCGATCACTCGGAAGTTTCCACACGGTATCATACGGCCACCCACCTCCTCCATAAAGCCCTGCGCATCGTCCTCGGGGACCATGTGGCCCAAAAGGGGAGCAATATCAACACCGAGCGGGTGAGATTCGACTTTTCACATCCCGCGCCCATGACCAAGGAAGAGATCGCCAAGGTCGAAGCGATCGTCAACGAACAGATCCACCGGGATCTTCCGGTGACCATGGAAATGATGAGCCTCGAGGAAGCCAAGGCCTCGGGGGCCATAGCATTGTTCGGGGAAAAGTACGAGGCCGTCGTGAAGGTCTATTCCATCGGGGATTTTTCCAAGGAAGTCTGCGGCGGCCCTCACGTGGAGCGCACGGGAAGTCTGGGCAGGTTCAGGATTCAGAAAGAGCAATCCTCCAGCGCCGGCGTGCGTCGTATCTACGGTATCCTGGAATAATCTTATGCGAGGGACCGCAGGACCTGAAATGTCCTGCGGCCTTCCTCGTTCAACACCCTGAGGATGAGGGGGCCTTTGCAGGTCTTGCCTTCCCACCACAGCTGCCTGAGAAAATCCTCCATCCCATCCTCGATTGTCCCGTAGCTTCCTTCCCTCCATTGGAGAAAATAATAATTTCCGGGATCTAAACGAGAAAGGAGCTTAGGCCCTCGCAGGGGTCTGACGAGGCTCGGCGCGTCTTCGGGACTGCCGGAGAGGTTTTGTTCAAAGCTAAAGGCCCATAACAGGGATTCCCGGGTCGGGCTCGCTTCGGACCAGGCTGGGGAATCGGGCGCCTGCTCTCCCTGGAGGGCGGAGAGCAGGTGTAGCTCGAGAATCGTCGCTTCTTCCATGGCCCAACTTTAGGCCCGGGGCTCTTTTTCCGCAAGCCGCCGGTCTTGGCGCCGTTGGGTTTTATGAAAACCGAGTTTTCAGCCGTTCTTCTGTTTTTCAAGGAGTTTTCCCTTGTCCGGCGAGGATCTGGAAAAAGCCCACGATTGATGATACCGTAATTTTTTATGGGTTTGCTGGATTCCATAGAATCGCCTGAGGATGTCAAGAAGCTCAGGGAATCGGAGCTTCGTATCCTGGCCAAGGAAATACGAAAAAAAATTCTCGAAACCGTGACGACGAACGGGGGCCACCTGGCCTCGAACCTCGGCGTTGTGGAGCTGACTATCGCCCTCCACAGGGTGTTCGACTCGCCCAAGGACGCCATCATCTGGGATGTGGGTCATCAGAGTTACGCCCACAAACTCATCACCGGAAGAGCGGGGGATTTCGATAAAATCAGAAAAAAGGGAGGGCTTTCGGGGTTCCCCAAGCGCTCCGAGAGCATCCACGATATTTTCGATACCGGACATTCATCCACCTCCCTTTCCTCGGCCCTCGGGCTGCTGGAGTCCAGGAAACGGCAGGGCAGGAACGGCAGGGTCGTGGCGGTGATTGGGGACGGGGCGCTCACGGCCGGTATGGCCTTTGAAGCCCTGACCAATGTTTCCCAGCTCGAGCTTCCCCTCATTGTCATTCTCAACGATAACAAGATGTCCATATCGAGGAACGTCGGAGCGCTTTCGCGGTATTTGTCCCGGCTCACCGCCACCGAGCATTATCAGCATTTTAGAAGGAGCGTCGACGCCGTCGTGGTATCCATACCCCGTATCGGACGGGGTCTGCTGGAGCTGATAGTGCGGGGCAAGCGGGCGGTGAAAGCCATTTTCTTCAAGGAAAACCTTTTCGCCGATCTGGGCTTCGAGTATGTCGGTCCCATAGACGGACACAATATTCCGGTTCTTTTGAGCGTCTTAGCCCAGGTGAAGCGTCTTCAGCGTCCCGTGGTCATCCATGTGATGACCAAAAAGGGGAACGGGTTTTTCAAGGCCGAGGAGGATCCCGAGGCCTTTCACGGCGTCGCACCCTCATGCCCGGACCACTCTGGCCAGGCCAGGCCTTCGTTTACCGAGGTCTTCGGCCGCAGTATGGTCGATCTGGCTCTGGAAAGGCGGGACCTTGTGGCGATCACCGCCGCCATGAGCAAGGGGACGGGTTTGGATAAATTGGCCAGGCTGCAGCCTTCGAGGGTTTACGACGTGGGCATCGCGGAGCAGCACGCGGTCACCTTCGCGGCGGGGCTGGCCGCCGGCGGCCTCGTACCCGTGGTGGCTGTCTATTCGACCTTCATGCAGAGAGCGGTGGATCAGGTGCTCCACGATGTGGCCCTGCCCAATCATCATGTCGTTTTCGCCCTGGACAGATCCGGAGCGGTGGGGGAGGACGGCGAAACACATCAGGGGTTTTTCGATATCCCGCTTTTTAAGAGCCTGCCCAACAGCACTATCCTCGCCCCTTCCTGCGCCGCGGAAATGGAAAGTTTCCTTCGTTTCGCCATTGACCGGAAAGGACCGGTTTTTCTGCGTTTTCCCAAGGCGAGGGTGGATTGCGACGAGCCGGCCTGCGAAGCGCCGCTCGTTCCCGGCAGGGGTGTTTTCCTTAGAAAAAGAAAGAAGGCTTCCGTGCTGGTCTGCGCTTTGGGCCCCCTGGCCCATGCCGCGGCCAGGGCGACGGATAAGCTGGAGGAGTCGGGCTATCCGATAGACCTGTATTCCCTGCGGTTCGCCAGTCCGCTGGACGAGCAGGAGATAGCCGCGGTCTGTTCAGGGTACAGCGCGGTAGCCCTCGTCGAAGAAGGAGCCAAGGCGGGGGGCGTGGGCGAGTCGATCGCCTCGATCCTCGCCCGAAGGGCTGTCAGGGTGAAGCTTTTAATCCTTGGCTTCGGTCCGGGCCTGCCCCCCCAGGCTTCGAGGGAGGAACTGCTCGCCGACGCGGGGCTGGACGAGGAGGGATTGTTGACAACCTTCGGTTTTTTAGCCGCCGAGGTGGCGGCGGAGAGAATGGATGAAACGCACTCTATCCTTGCCAGGTAGGCGGACCCTTTCCTTGGGCGAGCGCCCCCTGGTCATGGGCATCGTCAATCTGACCCCGGACTCGTTTTTCCCGGATTCCCGCTCTCCGGAACCGGCCCGGGCGGTGGAGCGGGCGCTCGCCCTGCAGGAGGAGGGGGCCGAGATCCTGGACTTCGGCGCCGAATCGACCCGACCGGGCTCGGCTCCCGTGGACCCGAAAGAGGAGATACGGAGGCTTATTCCTACCCTCAAGGCGTTCCGTGCCCGGTCGGGTGCGGTGGTGTCGGTGGATACCAGGAAAGCCGAGGTGGCCAGGGCGGCCCTCGACGAGGGAGCGGACATCGTGAACGATATCGCCGCGCTCTCCGATCCCGGCATGACCGCCCTCGTCGCCCGAACCGGCGCCGGCCTGGTGCTCATGCACATGCTGGGGGAGCCTTCGACCATGCAGGAGAGTCCTGTTTACGACGATTGCGCCGCCCAGGTCGCGGAATATCTTCGCGCCGTCGCCGCCAGAGCCCTGGCCGCGGGGGTTTCGAAAGATTCTATCATCCTGGACCCGGGAATAGGTTTCGGGAAAACGCTCGAACATAATCTCGATCTCTTGAAGAGGCTTTATCTCATTGTCGAATGCGGGTATCCTGTCCTCGTGGGCCTTTCGCGCAAGCGCTTTATCGGCCAGATCAGCGGAAAGCCCGTGGAGAAAAGACTTGCCGGCAGTCTAGGCGCGGCTTGCGCGGCTTGGCTCGGGGGCGCCGATATCATTCGTGTGCACGATGTGGCCCAGACAAAGGACGCGCTGGCGCTTTTTACGGCCTGCCTACCGGAGAAAACCCAGTCTGAACGGGCAGTGAGGGCTATTGATGAATTTTAGCGGCATAGCGGTATTCTTCACCACCTACATCAGGCCTGTGCTCGATGTGCTTCTTCTGGCCTATCTCATCTACAACACCTATCAAATTCTGGTGAAGACCAAGGCTGTCCAGCTGATCAAGGGCATCCTTCTTCTGGCCGGAATTTACGCCCTGGCCTTTTTCCTTCAGCTTTCCACCGTCACCTGGGTTCTCGGCATCGTCGCTCCCGGCTTGGTGATCGGTTTGGCCATAATATTCCAGCCCGAGCTGCGGAAAATCTTTATGCACCTCGGCCAGGGGCGGCTGTTCAGAAACAATCGCCAACCTAAGGCGAGCCAGATCGAGGCTTCCGTAACGGCCTGCGAAGTTTTATCCCACATGAAACGGGGGGCCTTGATCGTCTTCAGCCGCAATGTCGGCCTCAAAGAGATTATCGACAAGGGCATAAGGCTGGATGCCATTCTCTCTCCGAGCCTGTTGGTGAGCATCTTCGCCCACGACAACCCCCTGCACGATGGCGCCGCCGTGATTCAGGAAGGCAAGATCGCCGCAGCGGCCTGCTTTCTCCCCCTTTCGGATCAGCAGGACATAAAAAAGAGTTTCGGAAGCAGACATAGGGCCGCCCTGGGAATTACCGAAGAATCCGACGCTGTGGTAATCGTCGTTTCCGAAGAGACGGGAGCCCTGTCCCTCGCCTATGACTCCAAGCTCTATTACGGCTTGGACGGCGATCAGCTCAGGGCCAGGCTGGCCAGGCTGCTGGAAGGCCTGGCCGATGAGGCGGCGGAATCCCAGGAATCGGAAGAGGGTAAGCACTATGAAGCTTAAGCGAATGGCGAGGCTCCTCTTTTCGGACTGGCCGGCCAAGGTGCTCTCTCTCTCGATTGCCTTGCTGCTCACCCTCTTCTTCAACCTCACCAGACTCGAACAACGGACTATCAACATCCCCCTCACCGTATCCATCAACGATGTGCTGGCTCCCTCCAGTCAGTACCCTTCCATGGTCAAGGTCATTCTCAGGGGAGAGCGGGATATGATTTACAGTATTCGCGAAGATGAGATTTCGGCCTTCCTGGATCTTTCCGAATACAAGAACGAAGGGGTATATCGGGTGCCCATCCGGCTTCAGAAACGAGGCAATGCCCTTGTGGCTGATCCTCTCGAAATCCATCCCGAGCCTTCGGATATCGCCATCGGTCTGGAAAAGCGGATCGCCAAGAGCGTACCCGTGACGCCATCGTTCAAAGGATTTCTCGAGTCCGGCTTCGAGCTGGCCAACTTCGATATCCTTCCACCGGAGGTGACTATTTCGGGACCGGCGGGGCTGGTCAGCCGGGCGAGCGAAATATCGACGGACACCATAGAACTAAGTGGCAAAAAGGCGGACTTTACCGTCAACGTGCGTCTGTTGAAAAAAGATTCCCTTTTGGCGTTCGAGGGCAAGGATTCAGTGGTTTTTTCCGCCACCGTCCGCAAGTCGAGGGATATTAAGAATTTTGTCAATCTTCCCATCATAGTTCGAGGACTTGCGCCCGGCCTGGCCTTGGCCGAGATTCTTCCCACGGGAAACGTGCGCATGCATATAGCCGAGGAAGTGCTGAAGGATTTCAAGACCGACGAAATGCTTTCCGTGGATTTGAAGGACTATACCAAGGCGGGAACCTATACGGTGAATGTGGTTTTATCGGTTCCCGAAGAAGTCGTGGTGGAAACCTACGATCCGCAGACATTGACCATCAAGCTTCAGGCCGCGGCGCAGCCGGCCGAGCCCGGGGCGGAACTCTGACGAGGTTTTTGGCAGGCCCCGGACCCGGAAGGAGGCGACGGTTCTCCGTTGGGCGGTCCGGTTTTAATAAGGAAAAACAATGATTCGTGGAATAGGCATCGATATTGTCCATGTGGATAGGATACGGCACTGGTCATCGGTGCCAGGCCTCATAGAAAGGTTTTTCCATCCCGACGAGATCGAGGCGGTTTCTTTGAGGGGGGCCAGCCGGGATCTTTCGCTGGCGGCGCGGTTCGCGGCGAAGGAGGCCTTCGGGAAAGCCTGCGGCACCGGCCTGAGAAACATGAAGCTCAAGGATATTTACGTGAAAAACGAGCGTAACGGAAGGCCGGTCATTATTTTGGCGGGCACGGCGAAACAACGCTTTTCCGAGCTCGGCGGGGGAATCCTCCACTGCTCGCTCACCCATGAAGGGGATAACGCGGTCGCCATCGTGATCATCGAGGACGAAAGGATTTCATGAGCACGAAGGCCGTTCAGCTGGTGGTAGCCTACGACGGGACCGATTTCGGGGGTTGGCAGCGACAGAAAAACGCCCGTTCGGTACAGGAAGAATTGGAAAAGGCCCTTCAGACTATCCATGGGCATCCGGTCAAGCTGACCGGCGCGGGCCGCACCGACGCGGGGGTGCACGCCCTGGGCCAGGTGGCCGGGTTTTTCAGCGATATCCCCACGATACCGGTCGAACGATTCAAAGTCGCTCTCAACAGCCTATTGCCCAAGGACATCAGGGTGATGAGCGCGAGTCCGGCGCCCGGGGATTTCCACGCCCGGTTCGACGCCTCGTTGCGGCGGTATCGTTATTTCGTGCTTTGCGGGTCCCGGCAGGATCCCTTTAGAAATCGCTACGCCTGGTGCATATCCCGGCAGCCCGCCCTGGCTAAGCTCAATGCGATGGCGGAAGTGCTCGTGGGGGAGCACGATTTTTCCGCCTTCGCCTCCGCCGGCGATTCCAGCCTGAGCCGGTCCAGGTTCGTTCAGGAGTCGTATTTCTGGTATGAGGGCGAGAGCCTTGTCTATCAGGTGGCCGCAAACGCCTTCCTTTGGCGTATGGTCCGCTCCCTGGTGGGCACGATGCTGTTTTTCGAGGCCAAGACAAGTAGCCAGGCGGAGGCCTCCGACCTGATGCGTGGTATTCTCGAAGGGGGCGACAGGAAAAAAGCCGGTCCCACCGCTCCGCCGGAGGGGCTGTTTCTATGGAACGTGGAATATGGGGCCAGACTGCATGATCATCGCCGGAGGAAGGGTCAGGAGCGGGGTGATACTATGGCGGCGGACGAGGTTTCCTGAACCTCGATTCTTCTCGCCTGAGGTTTTATTCCCTTTTCCGCCAGGGCCGAAAGCACCGCCGGTATTAGGCTGTTTTTGATGGCCCCGAGGTTTTCCTGTAAAAACCAGACCCCGACAAGAAGATTCGTTCCATCGGGGGTAATCGCGTCCAGAATCTGTATGGGCGCCGGATCCTTCAAGGCCAGCGGCTCTGCGTCCAGCACCCGCTGGATGCAGCTCATGGCGAGCCTGAGATCGGAATCGTTGGGGAGACTGAGCCAGAGGTCGAACCTCCGCTGGGGGAAATAGCTGATATTGATGATGTTGGTCTTGATCAGGGTTTCGTTGGGCACCCTGACCAGACGGCCGTCGAAGGTCTGGAGGCGGACGCACATGAGATCGACGGTCTTTACTACTCCCGTTATGCTGTCCACCTGGAGTATATCTCCTTCGGAAAAGAGCTTTTCCGAAAAAAGGAAAAGACCGGAGATTATGTTGGCCACCGAGGTTTGAGCGGCGAAGCCTATGGCGATTCCCGCGATGCCCGCGGCGCCCAGTAGGGCCGAGACATCGAAGCCGGCTTTCTTGGTGGCCATGAGGACGACAAGGGTATATCCACCATACTTGATAAGCCTGTCCAGGGTGGAGGCGCTCCGCTTCGGCAGCACCTTTCTTGAAAATCTCCTGGTCATGATGAATACTATGCGTACCAAGGCGAGACCGAGAACCAGGATGAGGAAAACCGATATGGCGGTCTTTACCGAATCGGCGGAAACAATATCGTGAAACCAACCGGCTACCGAATCGAGGAGCTTCTGTCCTGTGCTCATAGCGCAACTATAGGATAAAAGACGGGGAGAACGGAATAGTGTCCAAAGGCAAAAAACGAAAAGGTTCTACGGCATCGGCCCCCGATCAAGAGAAACCCGGTTCGGCTTCCGAAAGGGAGGCCCGGAACGGTGCGCAGGCGAGGATCCGTACCTGGAATGGCCGCGTTGAGTCCGACAGCGGTTTGCGAGCGGATAAATATATCGCCGAAGTCGTGGGGATTTTGGGAAGATCCCAGCTCAAGGCCAGAAATGCCCTCCTCCTGGTCAACGGCAAGGCCGCCAAGTTTTCACGAAAACTCATCCGGGGCGAGGCGATAGAACTCACCTGGTCGGATGAACCTGAACGGGACTTGATAGCCGAGGAACTAAGGGTATCGCTGTTGTACGAGGACGAAAATGTTTTCGTCTTCGACAAGGCCCAAGGCATGGTTACCCATCCGGCGGCGGGCAACTGGCGGGGCACTTTGGCGAACGCCGCGCTCTGGCTGGACGCCCAGCGAAGGGGAGGGGGCGCCGCTCCCCGGGGAGGAATTGTCCACAGGCTGGATAAGGATACCTCGGGCGTCATAATCGTCGCCAGAAATACCGCGGCCCACGGGTTCCTGGCGGCTCAGTTCAAAAACCGCTCCGCCCGCAAAGAATATATAGCCTTGTTACAGGGGATACCCAGGGAGGAATCCGGGCGCATCGAAAATAATCTTGCCCGGGATAAGCGGGATAGAAAAAAATTCGCCCCCGCGGAATCCGGCGGAAAGCCGGCGGTGACGGACTACAGGCTGATCTCAAGGTGGGCCTTGAAACCTGGCTGCGAATATTCCCTCGTGGCCCTCTACCCCAGGACGGGAAGGACTCACCAGCTGAGGGTGCACATGGCAGGTCTGGGCTGTCCCATAGTGGGAGATCCCCTTTACGGGAAGAAGGACAGGTGCTTTCCAGAAGCGACGTTGATGCTCCACGCCCGGAGGCTCAAGATTCTGCTGCCAAGCCAGGGTGAGGCTTCCATTTTTCAAGCCCCCCTGCCGCAGCGTTTCGCGGCCATGGTTGCTACGCTCAAGTCCGGAGGCAGATCCGAACTTCGCAAATCCTGACAGGCGGCGATTGGCGGAATAAAAAAGAGCCCCCCGGGCGGTCTGCGGGGGGCTCTTCAGGTCTGGTGGAGGTGAGGGCGTGCGGCCCTCACCTCCACCAGACCTTTGTCTCACTACGCTATCGGTAACGATTAGTAGCGGCGGGGATGGAAAGATCCACCATCACGGCGGGGCTTGTCTTCAGCCTCGTTGACGCGGAGCTGCCTTCCCATGAATTCGAAACCGTTAAGGGCGTCGATCGCCTTCTGGGCCTCATCGTCGTTCGCCATCTCGACAAAGCCGAATCCCTTCGCCTTGCCGGTATAGCGGTCGATGATGATGTTGACAGAGGAGACCTCGCCATACTGGGCGAAAAGATCGCGAAGCTGATTCTCGGCGGTGCTGTAATTCATGTTGCCGACATAAACCTTCTTGGACATTCGGAAAAACCTCGATTGGGCCGTCATCGCAGGACGACAGCACGGATCCGTCCGCCTAGGGCGGACGTACGTCGCTCCCGGAGAAGCTTAAGCGTACAGCTTTACCGTCTTTAGGGCAGGATTACGAGGCTGGGTTAGCGATGCTGGGGTCTTTCCGAAGGAAGAAGCGAGTGGGGCGGGGGCTCTGGAGATTTCGACCGCCGAACCCCCAAAACCGTACACAAAGGAATGACGATGCATGAAAAGCCAGTTTCTACCTTAAAAACGGGGGCAGTATTCCTGAACCCTCCGAAAGTACAGGAAGCCGCATACACGGCCTCAATAGCGAGTATATGGGTATTCCTGGAGAGCCGTCAACTGCTTTTACGTTATTTTACCGTAATTTAATTCGCCTTGACAAAGAATTTCCCATCCGTATAATCGAAATAACGGCGAATATACATCGGAGGGACATATGGCACCCAGAGTTTGGATGATTGCCCTTCCCGTTGCCGGTTTGATTCTTGGATGGACGATCCGCTGGCTCTATGCCAGATTTCAACTCACTGCTGCAGAAAATGAAGCAGAACGTATACGACAGGACGCTAAAAAAGAGGCCGAGGCCGAGAAGAAGGCGATCCTTGTAGAGGCGAAAGATCAGCTCATTCGGGAACGCAACCAACAGGAACGGGAAATACGCGAACGGCGAATCGAAGCTCAAAAGCTCGAACGCCGGGTCATGCAAAAGGAAGAGAACCTCGATAACAAAATCGAGGCCTTGGAACGGCTGGAAGGCGCTTTAAAGGCGAAAGAAAAAAGTCTGCAGGACAGGGAAACCGACCTGCTGGGTCAGGAAGAGCGATATCGTCAGGAACTGGAGCGGATATCCGGCCTGAGCGCCGACGAGGCGAAGCGGCTTATCATCCAGACCCTGGAAAACGAGGCCAAGCACGACGCCCAGGTCCTGATCAACAAGATCGATCAGGAAGCCCAGCTGGCCGCCGAAAAACGCACCCGGGATATCCTGGTCGCGACCATGCAGCGCATCGCCACCGACGTGACCGCCGAAACGACGGTAACATCGGTCAGCCTGCCTTCGGACGAGATGAAGGGACGCATTATCGGCAGGGAAGGGCGGAATATCCGTACCCTGGAAACCCTTACCGGCGTCGATGTCATCATCGACGATACTCCCGAAGCCGTGGTCATATCCTGCTTCGATCCGGTACGCCGGGAAATCGCCCGCATTTCCCTGGAGCGTCTCATCACCGACGGACGGATTCACCCTGCCCGCATCGAGGAAATGGTCCAGAAGGTTACGAGGGAGATCTCCCAGAAAATCTACGACGAGGGCGAGAAGGTCGTCTTCGACCTGGGTTTGCACAACATGGCGCCGGAACTCATCCGCGCCTTGGGAAGGCTTTATTTCCGCACGAGTTACGGACAGAATGTCCTTTTTCACTCCAAGGAAGTCGCAGTCATCGCGGGCCTCCTGGCCGCCGAGATCGGGCTCAACCGGGAAATCGCCAAACGCGGCGCCCTCTTGCACGATATCGGCAAGGGCATGGAGACCGACGGGGACCAGAATCACGCCGAGAGCGGCATGGATTTCGTGCGCAAGATGGGCGAGGATCCGAGGGTGGTCAACGCCATCGGGGCCCACCACAACGATGTGGAGCCTTCCTGCCCCGAATCGGTGGTCGTGCAGATCGCCGACGCGATCTCGGCGGCCAGGCCCGGCGCCCGCCGCGAAACTTTGGACAACTACATCAAGCGCTTGGAGAATCTCGAGTCCATCGCCGAAAGCTTCTCGGGGGTCGACAAAGCCTTCGCCATCCAGGCCGGCCGCGAACTTCGTATTCTGGTCAACTATGAAAACGTGTCCGACGACCAGGCCAGGGAGCTGTGCAAGAGCATCGCCAAGAAGATCGAGACCGATCTGCGCTATCCCGGTCGCATCAAGGTCACCATCATCAGGGAGACCAGAATCGTCGAATACGCGCGCTAAGAGCGGGGGAGCCCAGGGTATTGAACGAACGCAAGGCCAGCCTGATCATGGTGGGCGATATCGTAGGTCCTCCGGGCTTGCGCGCCCTTTTCGCTCTTCTTCCTTCTTTCGCCAAAAAGCATTCCGCCGATCTGGTGGTCGCCAATGGGGAGAACGCCCAGAAGGGTTACGGAATAGGCAAGGAAGAACTGGACATCATGCTTTCGGCTGGTGTTTCGGCGATCACCACGGGTAACCATGTCTGGGAACGAAAGGATGCGATGGAACTCCTGGATGGGGAGCAGGCCTTGCTGAGGCCTGCCAACTATCCCGCCGGCCTTTCGGGCAAAGGGCTTCTCCACGTAAAAGGCCGGGCCTTCGAATGGGTGGTGATCAACCTGCAGGGAAGGGAAGGGCTCTATGCCATCGACTGTCCTTTCAGGACTGCCGACGAACTGGTCGCCAAGGCGAGACGTCAGCATCCCGGGGCCTTTGTCATAGTCGATTTTCACGCCGAATCCCCCGAGGAGAAGGAAGCCCTGGCCTGGCACCTGGACGGCAGGGCGAGCGTGGTCGCCGGCACCCATACCCATGTACCGACCGCCGACGAGCGGATTCTTCCAAAGGGAACGGGCTATATCACCGACCTGGGTATGACCGGAGCGATTGACTCCATCATCGGCGTGAAGACGGAAATCTGCGTAAAACGCTCTTTGACCCAGATCCCTTACAAAATGGAGACTGCGGAAGGCGAAGCCTTCATGTCCGGGGCGCTCTTTCATATCGATCCTTCCACGATGGCCTGCGTAGGCATAGAGCGTTTCAACCTCCGCACAGATTGAACTAGGGGCAGGGTCCACCATATACTCCCCCCCATGCGACAGGCACAGCGAACCCTACAGGCTCCAGGCTCAGCGATTAAGACGTTTCTCGCCCAGCTCACTCCGGCTCTTTTCAAGACCCTTTCGGGGGGTTACGGAAAAAAAGATTTCCGCAAGGACCTGGCCGCAGGCATAACCGTGGGCGTCGTCGCCCTGCCCCTGGCCATGGCTTTTGCCATAGGAGCCGGGGCGAGCCCCGCCCAAGGCCTGTACACGGCTATTATCGCCGGTTTTGTCATCGCGCTTTTCGGCGGCAGCTTCCACCAGGTCTCCGGGCCGACCGGTGCCTTCGTGGTGATCATCGCCGACATCATCGCCGTTCATGGCATGGCGGGACTCCAGCTGGCCACCCTCATAGCCGGTCTTTTGTTGATCTTCATGGCCGTTTCGGGCCTGGGCGGTATCATTAAGTTTATCCCCTATCCTGTGACGATAGGTTTCACCACCGGGATAGGCGTCACCATATTCGTAGGCCAGCTCAAGGATCTCTTCGGCATGGGCATTCCCCGGCCCGCTCCGGAGTTTTTCGACAAGATCGTCCAATACATCGAATACCTATCCAGCACAAACCTATTCGCCCTCGCGGCCGGCCTGTCCACGATTGGCATCATCATTCTGGTGCGCAAATTCCTTCCCAAACTTCCCGCCGCCGTCAGCGCCGTCGCGATAGTCACCCTGGTATCATTCATGTTCAAGCTTCCCCTCGAGACGGTGGGCTCCAAGTTCGGAGCTCTGCCCAAGGGGTTCCCGGCGCCCCGGATGCCCTCGTTCAGCTTCGGCCAGCTTCGCCAGGTTTTTTCATCGGGTCTCACCATAGCCCTTTTGGCGGCCATCGAATCCCTTCTGTCCGCCGTCGTGGCCGACGGCATGACCGGAACCCGGCATTCCTCATCGGCGGAGCTCAACGCCCAGGGCCTGGGCAATGTGGCCAGCGCCCTTTTCGGCGGCATTCCCGCCACAGGAGCCATAGCCCGGACGGCCACGAACATCAAGGCCGGCGCCGCGAGCCCCGTCTCGGCCCTTATCCATTCCCTGATTCTTCTGCTTTTCGCGCTCTTTTTGGGCCCCCTCGTACAGGCTATCCCCCTGGCGACCTTGGCGGGAGTTCTCGTGGTGGTGGCGGTGGACATGAGCGAATTGCCGCGCTTCTTTTCGATGCGCAAAGCGCCTAAGAGCGATCTGGCGGTCATGGTGGCCACCTTTGTGCTCACCGTTGTGGTGGACCTTACCGCCGCGGTCCAGGTGGGAGTCCTTTTGGCCGTTCTCCTCTTTGTCAAGCGGGCCAGGGATACCAGCGCCCTCGTACCCCAGGGCTCCGGAAAACGGCTTGTGGAGGACTACCTGGACAAACCCGGGGCGCCCTCGCCGGGGGATGGCCTGGATTCCGATTCCACCGCATCGCATACGATCCCCGAACACTGCGAGGTCTACGAAATCGACGGCCCCTTCTTCTTCGGGGTGGCCGACATGTTGCAAGATGTCCTCGGAGGCCTGGAAAAAGCTCCCAGGGTCTTTATTCTCAGAATGCGCCATGTTCCCGCCATAGACGCCACAGGCCTCAATGCCCTCAGGACCTTCGCCAAGCGTTGCAAGCACCACGGAACCGCCCTTATTTTGAGCGGCGTGAGGGAACAGCCGGCCCAGGCCATCGCCAAATACTCCCTCGCGCAGGAACTGGGCTCGGAGAATATCTGTTCCGATTTGGACGAAGCCCTCGCCCGCGCCCATGTCTTGCTCGAAAAGGTCTGATTGAAGCATTACCCGAATAGGCGAATGCCTTGACAAGGCCAGGCCCTTGGGGTTATAAATCCGCCTATCCAATGCGGCGATGGTGGAATTGGTAGACACGCTAGCTTGAGGTGCTAGTGCCGAGAGGCATGGAAGTTCAAGTCTTCTTCGCCGCAAACCGTTACTTCGTAAAGAAATAAGCCAACCCGAAAACGGGCGCTATATCCCATTAACCTGGGCAAGCGACAACTTAAGCGACAACTTAAGCTGAAGCGATACCCAAAGTGAGGTGGATGTGCGCTCGTTTTGTCGTTTATTTACTCTCTACAAACACAGGAATTCTAACGGCTCTTCAACGTGGCATGTGCGTTATTGGAACGAAGATTTGAAGAAGTATTCAATCAATCGTTCTACAGGTGTCCAGGTGGAAGGCAAGAAGGAACGCAGGGCAGAGGCAGAGAAGGCAGCTGTCATGTTGCTACAGAAGATGCAGACAGCCCCTACGGTCACCAGCCAGCCTTTCGTTGACTATTGTGAGTCGTTCTGGATGCAGGACAGCCCTTATGTGAAGGAGCGCGCGCTACTCTATAAGCGGCCGCTGTCGAAGTATTACGTTATCATGTCGAACCGAGACATACGCAACCACGTAAAGCCATACCCACAATTCAAGAATCTTGCCTTACATGACTTGAAGTCTGGAATGATACGTGACTGGATGGTATGGGCGGCTAGTAAAGGACTAGGCCCACGCCGTATCAATGCTTGTCTCCAGGCTATGCGTATACCTTGGCGGTACCTAATGGATCGAGAAGAGATAGACCGTGATCCTTTCCTTAGAATCAAACCTGCCCACTTTGAAGTGAAGGAAAAGGGAATACTGACTCCAGCTGAAGTTATAAGCCTTATAGCAGCCAAGCATGAAGATCCACGTGCGCGGCTTTGTATATTCCTGGGGGCGCTTTGTGGGCTTAGGCGTGGAGAGGTGCGGGGCTTGTTATGGGAAGATGTGGATCTTGAAGGAAAGGTCATCCATGTTCGCCATAACTTTATCGATGCTGACGGATTGAAAATGCCTAAAAACGGAACTGGGAGAGATGTACCTATTGCATCGGCGGTGAGCGAGGCACTAAAAGAGGTAAGAGATTCAAGCCCCTATAGAGACTTCGATGATTATGTAGTTTTTAGCGATGGGAAGCGACATGTGCCTGTCGGCGAGACATTCATTCAGTACAGACTAGAGGCAATGCTCCAGGCTATCGGAATACCTAATGGGGTGCGTAAGTCTCGAAATATCACGTTCCACAGCCTTAGGCATTCCTTCGTTACTCTAGGTCGATTATCTGGGATCAACGATATGGTCATTCAAGCACTCGCAGGACATAAGAGCGCGGCCATGATGCAGAGATATACCCATGCTGCACAGGTCATCGATATGAAGGCTGCTCGTGAACGAATAGAGAAGGCTATTAACTATTGAGGCACTACCTATTGTAGTATGCAAAAAATGTTTTCAATATCTTGTAGTGTCCTATTGCATTCACTTGATATTGGTAGTATTTTCCTGACTAGTAGAAGGAATAAGGAGCCTTCGAAGCCGGAGTAGTATCATCCCAGTTATAGGTTGTAAAAAGTTTTTTTAAGAGGAGATATTACTCTAATGGTAAAAGCTGACCAAAACAAAGTGAATTCAATAAAGTATTTTATTACCAGACAAGAGACAGCCGATATGTTAGGGCTTAGTCTCGCCACCATAGGCCGTCGAATCAAAGACGGATCAATACCAAGCAAGAAGATAGGAAGTCGAATACTTGTACCCACGGAAGCGATAGAACGCATGGTCAGTTCAGCGCTCGAATCCGCAAAGGTGTAAGTATGAATAGAGACTTACAAGCTACTCCCGCAGGGGAGGTGTATCCTCTTGCCCAGAAGTATCTTAGCGATCTGCTTAAAAACGCTCCAGAGTATGGATCGGCTGGATTGACGCTAGTTTTCCATGCTGGCCATGTAACACGTGTTGAAATATCGTCTTCAATCCTTCAGAAGCCACCAGTGGTCGGGGGTACTATATGATTGCCCAGGCCATAAAAAAAGCCCCGCGCGCTAACGTGGAGCCATTTCCCAGAAAGACTATCAACCCTATATTCACTATAGTCAAAAAGTCAGAAAATATCAACGAGCTTCCTGCCTGGGCAGTTGAACGAATCACACGGATTGCCAGAGAGAGAATAGAGACACAGGGCGAAACACTACAGGAAGCACTCTATAGTCTCGAAAATGAAGCCTTGATAGTCCTACTGGGCGATATAACTACCTTCCCAGAATTAGCTATGCTCATTCCGGCCAACTTCTCAAACCGCTTGAAAAACAGCAGATCTACACTTACAGACTTCGAGCGAGGGATTGCAATACTGCTAAACGAAGACGCTAAAAAGTGCTTACCGGCAATCGATGTCGATCTCTATATGGATGAGTTCATCCATTTGAAATGGGAAGCACTGGGCGGCCTATTGGCTGGAGGTCTCCATGACTGACGGCTTGATGACCCAGATTGAACACGAAGCAAAAAGGCAGGAACGAAGGAAGGAGCTTATATCACGGCTACCCAGAGCCTGGACAGGGAAGGATATTATGACAACGAGCTTCCCACCACCTAGATGGTCAGTCAAAGGCTTGATACCTACAGGAGCGATCCTGCTCTCTGGAATTTATAAGATTGGCAAGTCATGGCTTATGCTCCAGCTGACTAATTGTGTATCACGAGGACAGCCATTCCTGGGACACGAAGTCAACCAAGGTGCTGTCCTATATCTTGCTTTAGAGGACGGCCCTGCACGGCTTCAGCGCAGAGCTTGCATCATGGGGATTGTACTTGCTGACAATGTTACAGTCTTTAATTCATGGCTACATGGAGAGGACGGCATCGCATCTCTTGATGCCTGGCTTGAGGATAGTCCTGCACGACTTGTAATTGTCGATACGCTCTCACGCTGGCAGGATGATTATCGTGGTAACGATATATGGGCGAGAGATACAAAGCGTATAGCAGACTTCAAAGCCATTGCAGACAAGCATGACTGTACTGTTTTAATCGTTCACCATCGAAGCAAAACCAGCCGCGAGGACATACACCAGTCTGTCGCTGGGACAAATGCGCTCCAGGGCGCGGCCGATGCTTCCATCATCCTGGACAAGAAGAGGGGTGAGTTGAAGGGTAAATTGTCTTTACTTGGCCGCGATATTGCAGAAGAAGATATTGCAGTTGAATTCATGCCGGATATTTGCACTTGGAAGGCAATAGACGCAGATCCAACCGAAATACTACTAACACCAGAGCGTCAAGCTGTACTTGATGTTATTAGAGAGCTAGGCGGCACTGCCCAGACAGGAGCGATTGCTAAAGCTATGGGCAAGAGTGACAAGGCTGTATCGGCACTTCTCTCTAGATTAAAGGAAGATGGAAATATTGCATCGACAGCGTATGGTACCTATACCACCATTTCCACACTAGAAAGCAGTGGAAGTGTTGGAAGTAGTGGAACTATAGAAAAACGAACTTCCACCGAATCCACAACTTCCACAGGTACCTTAGAGGAGGATGAAGGACTAGGTATTTTCTAACCTGGGGGTATGGCCCCTTCAATCTCTGGGTCGTTTCAGGATAGACCGCATGGAGTACCTGTACACAAGCGCCCGCAACTTATGAAGGGGGGTATCTGGCCGCTTCCGAAAGGGGGCGGCTTTTTAATACCTTAAAGCAACCAGGTCATCTGTGCGCGTATTAAGTATATGCTGGAACCCATCTTCGCTGTCGCCATGTGGCTGACCTTCGGCATAATCGTCATGCTTGTGCTGCTCGATTAATATACAGACTGAAACGAAAAGATTCGCCCTTGATATGTGGAGGATGAGTCAATGTGGGCTTACACAGGGAATGATCTTTTTTCATAGACCAGTAGGGGGTATAGGGGATAGGGGTCTAGGAATTTGTCATTTTGATACTGTAAGCCCCTTCGACTATATCGGCTGCCCATAATTTGCACAAAAATTTTCGGATACAGTCGGCCTGGAAGGATACCGGCATAGGGGGGATATAAAAAGGCAGTCTTTATATGTAAGCCCCTTAAATTCTCTCGCTCTTGCGTGTTGGCGTTTCAAACTATTAAGGTATAGAAAATTACCTTTCATGTACTGAAATTTTGCACTTGTATTAATAAAAATAGAGAGTAAAATTTATCTATACACTGCCAAGATATTTATGGAGGAAAAAGATTGAAAAACAAGAGTATTGCAATCTTACTTATTGTGGTATTAGTGGCATTAACTTTTTCAAGCTGTGTAAGCCAACCCAGATTCTCTGACTATATCGGCTCTGAAAAGGATGATGCTTTAAGTGATCTAAGCAAACAAAAATCGAGTAACACGGTAAAGCTTGTCCTTAACTGGTTACTCTGGGGCTGGATAGGTATATATATTCCATCCATTGTAGATACAATAAACTATGTTGCATATTTAGATGATTTCAGAACCGTTGAACGAAAAATCGAAGCAACACCTAATGGAAGTAGAGTAGGGCAATAAAGCTGTCTTTGAATAATTTGGAGTTTTAATTTTCCTTGGCAGTGTAATTTTTAGTAAATTTATACTTTCTACGTTAGACGACACTGAAGCGACATGTCGAGCGACAACTTAAGCGACATATTCTCATATTGACAGTACTGTCATACCCTGCTATCTATTGTAACAAGATGGGCTGTCAAATACCGATGAAGTCAAGAAATGACTATTGAGTATTGACGCTCACTGCTATGGGATGTAGTACCGTGAAATGGCTTAAAAAGGCGTTGAGGTGCTAGTGCCGAGAGGCATGGAAGTTCAAGTCTTCTTCGCCGCAACGCGTGGGCCGGCATGAAATATGCCGAAATCGGAACGGGCTGAAAAGATCAGGAACGGATCGTGGCGGGCCAAGGCGCCCGTGTTTTCATCGCTCCTGATTTTTGAGAGCCCGTTTTTCGTTTCTGGACATATCTTTACCGATGCATTCCCCGGGCGTTCCTCGGCGAAGGTCGATGTTTCGCCGGGCCTCCTGGATAGCCGGGCTGAAAACCTGTACTCTATAGCCATGAAACTGTTCCGCTATACCGAAGCCCCTTCCATTCAGAGCATCATCTTCGAAAAAATTCTCTGGGCTTCGAAGATAAAGGCAAGCTCGGTTTCCCCGACGCTTAAGTTCGATAAGCGGGACTACTCGAAGGCTTTGATCAGCCCTGTGCCGCCCGAGTATCTGAGGCTGAGGGTCGAGATCCGAAGCGAGTCTTTCGGGGCGATGAAGATTTTTTGCCTGGAACCGAAGGATACGGTCCCTTGCGTGACAGTCCTTTTTTTCCATGGGGGATCGTATGTGTACAATGCCACCAGACCCCATTGGCGTTTCCTGACGAGCCTCGTCGAATTATCCGGCTGCAGGGTAATTGCGCCGGACTATCCCCTCGCTCCGGCCCATACTTACGCCGACGCCTACCGGATCCTTTTGCGGTATTGGAAATACCTTAGCGAGAGCCGAGCTTCGGACAGCCTTCTGGTAATGGGCGATTCGGCGGGCGGGGGCTTGGGCCTGGGGCTGGCCATGGCCGTCCGGGACGAGGGCCTAAAGGCGGCGTCGGCGCTTATCCTCCTCTCCCCCTGGCTCGATGTCACCATGAGCAACCCCCATATCGAGGTGATCGATCCGGAAGATCCCTTTCTCAACATTCAGGCCTTGCGGGCCGCCGGCCGGGCCTGGGCGGGGGGAGCTAATCCGAGGAAACCCTGGGTAAGCCCCCTCTATGGCGAGCTGGAGGGATTGCCGCCTCTCCATCTTTTCATAGGGACAAAAGATATACTTGTAGCCGACGCCCGTCGTTTCCGGGGACTCTGCTTGGCAGCCAAAGCGGACCTGAGTTTTTACGAATACGAAAACATGGTCCACGATTGGATGCTCCTGGAGTTCAAGGAAGGGAAATTGGCGGCGGCGCGCGTCGCCGCCATAGTGCGCGGCTTCGATAGCCGTGACGCGTAGCGCCCAGGCGATTTTACTGGGCGTTCTCCACCGCGTATATCCAGTATTCCTCGTCATGCCCATCGTTCACCTGGTAATCCGCGGGCAAGTCGGCGGCAAAGCTTGAAAAGGCCGGGATTTCGCAGTTTTGGAGCAGGGTCGGGCTGAAGGTTTCAGGTTCCGCTTCGACGGTCGGGGCGGTTGTCGCGATGGTTCCTTCGGGGTGTTCGCGCTTCCATTCGGCGACGCGTCGCCCGCGCAGGAACTTTTCGGCCACCGATGGAAAGAGTTCCAGAAGCAGGGCTTCTTTTTCATCCAGCGCCAGTAGACTTCCTCCGGCCTCGGGCAGGCCGGGATTGGGCTGCTTTTTATAGTTGGAGGTGTCGTAGGGGATCTCTTCCCTGGAACCGCATATCTTGAGGCGGAAATCCGGATCAACGGGCCATGGCGTCTTGCCGTAAGATCCTTTCACGAGCTCCGCGAAGTTTTTGGATACATTGGCGTAGCCGTCTTCTCCCTTGGTTTTGGAAACGACGTAATTGACCGCCTGGACTCCGACGATCTGGCTGGTGGGGGTTACCAAGGGCGGTACTCCCGCATCGAGTCGCACCTGGGGAACAGCCTTGAGCACTTCCTCGAGATGCTGTTCCAGCTTGGCTTCCTTTAGCTGGGCCATCATGTTGGTGTACATACCGCCGGGTATCTGGGCTTTCTGCACGATCGCGTCCGGCTCGGGGTAGTTATAGGCGGCTTCGATTTTCCTGCAGAGATCCAATGCCTTGTCCAGCTTTCCGCCCACGGTGTATTCCAGGGCGTCGTCGAAGAGGCGGTTGAGTTCCGAGCTCAGGCTATCCTTGGAGAGATCCACTTCCGGCGGCATACGCTTGTATTGGTCGTAGGCGGCCAGTTCGCCCCGGATTTCCCTCAAGGTTCTGTCGATTTTCGCCACCGCGGCGTTGTCGATCCCGGTGTCGAGGCCGAGTTTGTCGGCGAAAAGTCGTATGATCTCGTAAGCCGGCGCGGCGGGGCCGCCGGAGAATGAAAGTATGGCTGTATCCACGATGTCCGCGCCGTTCACCATGGCGGCGAGAATACTGGCTACCCCATAGCCGGGGGTGCAGTGGGTGTGCAGATCGATAGGGACGCCGACATCGCTTTTGAGCGCCTTGATCAGGCTGGCGGATCGGTGGGGATCGATGAGCCCGGCCATGTCCTTTATGGTTATCATGTCGGCGCCCAGGGCCTCCAAAGCCTTGGCCTTTTCCACGAAATACCGGATGTTGAAAATGTCCGAGGGGAGTTTCTTCCCCGATAGGAAGGCCCTTAGCTTTTCCCCGCCGGAGAATTTAGGATCCACGGTGTAGCAGACGGCGCAATCGGCGAGGCCTCCGGCCTCCTTCACGAAGCGGATGGAGGACTTCATGTTGTCGATATCGTTGAGGGCGTCGAAGATGCGCATTATGTCGATGCCAGAAGCGACGGCATTCTTGCAGAAACCTTCTATGACGGAGTCGGGATAGGGGTTGTAGCCGAAGAGGTTTCTTCCTCTGGAAAGGGCGGTGAGTTTGGAGGATTCGCCGACTCCGCGCTTGATCGATTCCAGCCGATCCCAGGGGCTTTCGTTGAGATAGCGCATCACCGAATCGGGGACCGCCCCTCCCCATACTTCCATGGCGTAGAAATGGGCTTCTTTGTAATAGGGGAGAACTTTGTCCACCTGAGCCTGGCTCATCCTCGTGGCAAACTGCGACTGTTGTCCGTCCCGCAACGTCAGGTCCCGTATTTTCAATATGCGCTTCATTCTGAAATTCCTCCGGAAGTTACTCTGGTCAATGTGTAGAATAAGTATACTGCCATGGTCAAGCTTCGGAAAGTAGGCGGTATATCGCCTTTTCTTTTGACAGAATCGGTCTTTTCGGCTAGAATCAGTGAACATGCCGCATTTCCAGGATCCTCGAGCCCAATCGCTCCGCTGTCGTGGTATTTCGGAGCGCCAAGGCGGGATTATCCGTTCCTTAAGGTTCGGACGCGGCGAATCCTAGGCATAGAGCAGGATATGGCTGAACAAAAAAAGGGCTATTTCCACGTAATTCGGGAGAAGTACTGTAAGGGTTGCGGCATATGTGTCGCCTTCTGCCCCAAGCAGCTTCTCGTATTGAAAAACGGCAAGGTCTTTCCCGAACGACCGGAAATCTGTATCGGTTGCAGGATGTGTGAATTCCGCTGCCCGGATTTCGCGATCGCGGTAAAGCCCCTCGAGGACGATAAAAATCTTGCAAAAGACGTGGATTCCATCGACCTCAGCCTTCCTCCGGAGGCCCACCATGGCTGAAAACGCAAAACTGATGCAGGGCAACGAAGCCTGCACCATGGGCGCGATCGCCGCCGGCTTACAGTTCTTCGCCGGCTATCCGATAACCCCGTCCACGGAAATCGCCGAGATGTGCTCCGAAGAGCTGCCCAAGTTCGGGGGCAAGTTCATACAGATGGAGGACGAAATCGGATCCATCGCCGCCTGCATAGGCGCGTCCCTCACGGGCAAGAAGGCCATGACGGCAACCTCCGGCCCCGGATTCTCCCTTATGCAGGAATCCATAGGGTACGCCAGCCTCTGCGAAATTCCTGTGGTCATCGTCAATGTCCAGCGCATGGGACCTTCCACCGGTATGCCGACCAGCCCCGCCCAGGGCGATATTATGCAAGCCCGCTGGGGCACCCACGGCGATCACCAGATTATCGCCCTGGCGCCGGGGAATGTTAAGGAATGTTTCGAACTCACCTTCAAGGCCTTCGCATACGCCGAGGCCTACAGGGTTCCGGTGATCGTGCTGGCGGACGAGGTGATCAGCCACATGAGGGAAAAGGTGATCCTGCCCGATCCCAGCAGCTATAAAATTCCCATGCGGGCTATGCCCACCAGTCCGGCGGGTTACAAGCCCTACGGAGCCGATCCTGACGGCGGCGTACCCCTCATGGCCCCCTTTGGCCAGGGGTATCGCTGGCACTGCACAGGCCTTTTCCACGACGAGTCCGGCGCCCCCTCGGGCAAGGCCGCCGTGGCCGACAAGCTCCTGCGCAGGCTCGAGCGCAAGATCGAGAAGAACGCCCAGGTTTTGGAGGATTATTACGCCGAAAGCATGGAGGACTGCGACATCGCGGTTGTCTCCTTCGGTTCCTCGGCCATGGCCGCCCTTTCGGCGGTGCGCAGGGCCAGAAAAGAAGGCCATAAGGCGGGGATGCTCAGGCTCAAGACGATTTGGCCCTTCCCCGATGCGGCCCTGCGCAGGCTCAGCGCCAGCGCGAAGAAGATCATCGTTCCCGAGATGAACCTGGGCCAGCTTGCCCTGGAGGTGGAACGAGCCATTCACGGCAAGGCCGAGGTGATTAAGCTCGGCAAGGTCACGGGCGAACTTTTTCATCCCGATGAAATCTACCAGGCTCTCAAGGAGGCCTTCTGATGGCGGAATTCCTCGATTATTTCCGAAAGGAACGGCTCCCCCATATCTGGTGTCCCGGCTGCGGCCACGGTACCGTCACCGGTGCCCTCATTCGTGCCGTCGACAAGCTGGGATTGGACAAGAATAAGATCGTCATGGTCTCGGGCATAGGATGCTCAAGCCGGGCGGTGGGCTATCTGGACTTCGATACCCTCCATACCACCCATGGCCGCGCCCTGGCCTTTGCCACCGGGGTCAAGCACGCCAAGCCCAGCCTCAAGGTCATTGTCATGACCGGCGACGGCGATTGCACGGCCATCGGCGGCAACCACTTCATCCATGCGGCGCGGCGCAACATCGATATCACCACGATTATCATGAACAACTCCATCTACGGCATGACCTCGGGCCAGTATTCGCCCACCACCCCCCATGGCATGCTGGGCACCACGGCGCCCTACGGCAACGTGGAGCAGGAGTTCGACGTCTGCGAGCTGGCGAAGGCTTCGGGAGCCAGCTACGTGGCCAGGGCCACCAGCTTCCACGTCACCCTTCTTACCGACCTGATAGAAAAGGCCCTTATGAACAAGGGATTCTCCGTCGTGGAGGCTCTTACCCAGTGCCCCACCTATTTCGGGAGGAAGAACAAGATAGGTGGCCCGGTGGAGCTTTTAAACTGGATCAAGGACAGGACGGTCAACGCGAAGGCCGCCGCGGCCCTGCCCCCGGAAAAACTGGCGGGCAAACTTCTCATCGGCGAGCTGCATAGGGCGGAAAGGCCCGAATACTGCGCCAGCTATGCGGAGACCACCGCCAGGGTGCAGAGGACCTACAACGATTATAAGGGAGGTAACCGCGGATGCGAACTGAATTCAGACTGAGCGGCTCCGGCGGCCAGGGCCTCCTGCTCGCCGGTATCGTGTTGGCCGAAGCGGCCATTCTGGAAGGCAAGAACGCCGTGCAGACCCAGAGCTACGGCCCCGAAGCCCGGGGCGGCTCCTCCAAGGCGGAGGTTGTCATCTCCGAGGATGAGATCGATTATCCTAAGGCGACCGATCCCGATTACCTTCTCGCCCTGACGGCGGATTCCTATAAAACCTACGGCCCCCTCATGAAGGGCGGGCTCATCGTTGTCGATAGCTCCGTGAGCCTGGATTCCGAAATCAAGGCCAGGACCCTTTCGCTGCCCATACTGGCCGCGGCCGCAGATACGGTGGGCAAGAAGGTTACGGCAAATATCGTGGCCCTGGGCGTGCTGGCGGGCCTGGCGGGCCTGGCCACGAGAGGTACGCTCCGCAAGGCGGTAACGGCCCGGGTGCCTAAGGGCACCGAAGAACTCAATCTCAAGGCCTTGGATGTGGGGCTGGGACTGGCGGCCCAGTCGGGAATACCTTCCGCCAGTCTCAAGTAAGGAGATCCCCTCATGAGCGATTCCGAAAAACTGAAAGCCGCCGTCGAAGCATGGAGCGCCAAGGCCGACAAGGCCGCGGCCAGGTATCCGGAGCGAAAAAAAGCCTTTGTCACAGGTTCCAACGCGCCTGTCAACCGGCTCTATAGTCCCCTCGATACGGAGAACAAGGACTATCTCGAATCGGTGGGGCTCCCCGGCGAATACCCCTACACCCGGGGCGTCCAGACGACCATGTACAGGGGTAGACTCTGGACCATGCGTCAGTATGCGGGCTTCGCCACCGCCGAGGAATCCAACGCACGCTACAAGTATCTCCTGGCCCAGGGCCAGACCGGTCTTTCGGTGGCCTTCGACCTACCCACCCAGATCGGCTACGATTCGGATCATGCCCTGGCGGCCGGAGAGGTGGGCAAGGTGGGCGTCGCCATAGATTCCCTGGAGGACATGGAAACCCTCTTCGCGGGCATTCCCCTGGACAAGGTTTCCACCAGCATGACCATCAATGCTCCGGCGTCGGTGCTTCTGGCCATGTACATCGCCGTTGCCGAAAAGCAGGGTGTGAGCGCCGACAAGCTCGAAGGCACCATCCAGAACGACATCCTCAAGGAATACATCGCCCGGGGAACCTACATTTATCCGCCCGGGCCATCCATGAGGCTCATCACCGACATTTTCGCCTATTGTTCGGCCAAGGTGCCTAACTGGAACACGATTTCCATTTCCGGCTATCATATCCGGGAAGCGGGGGCCACGGCTGTTCAGGAGGTCGCCTTCACCTTGGCGGACGGCATAGCCTATGTCGAAGCCGCCATCAAGGCGGGACTGAGCGTGGACGACTTCGCGCCCAGGCTTTCTTTCTTCTTCAACGCTCACAACGATCTCTTCGAGGAGGTGGCCAAGTTCCGCGCCGCCCGGCGTGTCTGGGCCCATATCATGAAGGAGCGCTTCGGGGCCAAGAACCCCAAGAGCCTCATGCTGCGTTTCCATACCCAGACGGGAGGAAGTACCCTCACCGCCCAGCAGCCGGAGAACAACGTGGTGCGCGTGGCCGTCCAGGCCCTCGCGGCGGTATTAGGCGGTACCCAGTCCCTGCATACCAACTCCAGGGACGAGGCCCTGGCCCTGCCCTCCGAGGATTCGGTGCGCATAGCCCTCCGGACCCAGCAGATCCTGGCCTACGAATCAGGGGTCGCCGAGACTCCCGACCCCCTGGCCGGTTCTTATTACGTGGAGAGCCTGACCGATTCCATCGAGACAGGAGTGTTGGCCTACATACGGCGCATCGACGATCTTGGCGGAGCGGTGAAGGCTATCGAAAAAGGCTATATCCAGCAGGAGATCCAGGATTCCGCCTACGCTTGGCAGATGGATGTGGAAAAGAACGAGCGAATCGTGGTGGGACTTAACAAGTTCCAGGTGAAAGAGGCTAGTCCCAAGGGCCTTTTGCGGGTCGACCCGGTGGTGGGAGAGCGGCAGGTCGCGAAACTGGCCGCCCTCAAGGCAAAACGGGACAACCTGGCCGTAAAGGACGCGCTGGCGGCGCTGAAAAAGGCCGCCGAGGGGGAGGACAACCTCATGCCGCCGATTTTATCCGCGGTCAAGGCCTATGCCTCTCTGGGTGAGATCTGCGACGTGTTGAGAAATGTGTTCGGCGAATACCGCCCCAGCGTCATGTTCTAACGAGGGAGCCAGAAGTATGGAACGAAAAATACGCGTCATCGTCGCAAAACCGGGACTCGACGGCCACGATAGGGGCGCCAAGGTAATTGCCCGCGCCCTTAGGGACGCCGGTATGGAAGTAATCTACACGGGCCTGAGGCAGACGCCGGAGCAGATCGTGCAGGCCGCCCTCCAGGAAGACGCCGACGTCGTCGCCCTGTCCATTCTTTCCGGAGCCCACAATCATCTGTTCCCCAGGGTCGTGGAACTGCTCAAGGAAAAGGGTGCCGAAGACATTTTGGTGTTCGGCGGAGGAGTGATCCCCGAAGACGATATTCCCTTCCTGAAATCCAAGGGCATAGCGGAAGTGTTCGGACCCGGCACCCCGACCCAGACTACGGTGGACTTCATCAAGACACACCTCAAGCGGAGCTAGTCGACCCATGTACGAGGATCTCGCGCGGCGCTGCTTGGACGGGGAGGTTCGGGCGGTTGCGCGGTTCGTAAGCCTTTTGGAGGACGGGGACAGGCGGGCCTATAACGCCATGTCGGCCTTCGCCTCCACCATGGGCAAGGCCCAAATACTGGGAATAACAGGTCCTCCCGGCTCGGGCAAAAGCACGCTCACCGATAAGCTTATCGGGTATTTCCGCGGTCAAGAAAAAAAAGTCGCGGTCATAGCTGTGGATCCATCGAGCCCCTTTTCCGGCGGCGCCATTCTGGGCGACAGGCTGCGCATGCAGGGTCATGCCGTCGATCCGGGGGTGTACATCCGAAGTCTCGCCTCCCGGGGTCAGCTGGGCGGTCTCTCCAAGGCTACCGCCTTCGCGGTAAGGGTGCTGGAGGCCGCTGGTTACGATATCGTGATCATAGAAACCGTCGGCGTAGGCCAGTCGGAGATCGATATCGTCAAGGTGGCCGATACGGTGGTTTTGGTATCGGTTCCGGGCCTGGGTGACGATATTCAGGTTATCAAGGCCGGCATAATGGAAATCGGCGACATTTTCGTGGTCAACAAGGCCGACAGGGACGGCGCCGACCGGGTTGTGCGGGAAATCAGGGCCATGCTGGAAACCCAGGCGGCGCTCAAGCGGGGCAAAAGCCCCTCCGCCGGTCCCGACACCCTGGCTTTGCGGAGCGCCGAACTCCTCCATCACGGGCAGACCGGAGCCGCTCCATCGTCGCAGATCGAACAAATCGAAGCGGAAGAACTCCCGCCGGTGATGAAAACCGTGGCCGAGACAGGGGAGGGTGTCCCCGAATTGGGAGCCCGCATACTGTCCCGGTTCGAGGGCGACAGGCTGAGCGGAGCCCTGGAGTCCCGCCGTCTAAGCTCCATCAAAGCCCAGCTCAAGGATATCGCGGCCTGGCAGCTCCTGGATCTTTTCGCCGACTCCGGCGGAGACGGCAGACTGGACAGTCTGGCCGAGGCGGTTCATTCCCGCAGTATGGACATATACGGCGCGGCAAAGAAGCTGACAGCGACCCTGGTAAAAGGAGAACAAGCATGAAACTGGAAAAACTGGATCATATCGGCATCGCAGTGGAAAGTCTGGATACTTCGCTGCCCATTTGGGAGGGCGTTCTGGGACTGCCCTGCCACGGCACCGAAGAGGTGGCCGAGCAGAAGGTGAGAACTTCGTTTTTCCCCGTCGGGGATAGCGAGGTTGAACTGCTGGAGTCCACCGACCCCGAAGGTCCCATCGGCAAATTCATCGCCAACAAGGGCCAGGGCGTGCATCATCTGGCTTTCCGGGTCGATGATATCGATGCCGCCCTGGCGGAGCTGAAAGCCAAGGGTGTTCGCCTGATCGACGAAAAACCCCGCTACGGCGCGGGTGGCGCGAGAATAGCCTTTATCCATCCCAAGGCCACCGGTGGCGTATTGATCGAAATAAGCGAGCGCAGGTAAGCATAACGGCGCCAGCCGTTTCAGGAAGGCGAATGAAAGTTTGTGTGGTCGGCCTCGGAGCCATTGGTGGAACTCTGGGCTACTACCTGGCCAAGGCGGGCTGCGAACTTTCGGCCCTCGCGCGGGGTAAAACCCTTGCCGCCCTGGCTCAGAAAGGCCTGCGCCTCATCGAGGGAAAGGCCGGACAGGAAATCGAAGGCTCGGTATCTATCCGGGCGAGCGGAGATCCGAGCTGCCTGGGTCCCCAGGATCTGGTGGTCTTGGCGGTGAAAGCCCCGGCGCTCGGTGCCTTGGCTCCCGCGCTTAAGCCCCTCCTCAAAGCCGACACGATCGTCATGCCCGCCATGAACGGCATACCCTGGTGGTTTTTCCAAGATTTCGGCGCCGCCTTGAAAGGCCGGCGACTGCGCTCGGTCGATCCCGATGGGCTGATTTCCTCCTCAATACCCCGAAAATCGATTCTCGGCTGCGTGGTGCATCTCGGGGCTGTTTGTCCCGAACCCGGCCTGGTGAAACCTCTTCCTTTGAAAACCCTCATTCTCGGAGAACCTTCCGGGACCTCCTCCGCGCGGCTTACAGCCCTAGCCGGGCTCTTTACCCGGGCCGGCTTCGATGTAAAGATTTCCCATTCGATCCAAAATGATATCTGGTACAAACTCTGGGGCAATATGACCATGAACCCCATCTCGGCCCTGACCGGGGCGACGATGGACAGGATTCTGGACGATCCTCTGGTCGAGGCGTTTTGCAGGCAGATCATGACTGAAGCCGAACATGTGGGCGAAAGGATTGGCTGCAAAATCGAACAGAACGTCGAGGATCGTTTAGCCGTCTCGCGCACCCTGGGCGCCTTCAAGACCTCCATGCTCCAGGATGTGGAAGCCGGCAAACCTCTGGAGCTGGACGCCCTGGTGGGCGCGGTGGCGGAAATCGGCGATTTGCTCGGACTTCAAACCCCCGCCATCGATATCTTGCTCGGTTTGACGAGGTTGAGGGCGAGGATGGAGGGGTTGTATCCCGAAGAGGCTTAGCGCGATCGGGCTTGGCAAAACACCGGGAAGGCGGAACTATATTGCTGCGGATGGGTAAATAAAATAAAGCGGGAGGCGGATATGGCAATTTCTGCCAAAATGCGGGAGTTTGTCGCCAATGGCTCGATGATTCGGAAAATGTTCGAGGAAGGAGCGAGGCTGAAGGCTCTTTACGGGGCCGACAAGGTTTTCGACTTCAGCCTCGGCAATCCCAACGTGTCGCCTCCGGATATATTCAAGCGCACTCTCAAGGCGGTTGTGGACGCCGACGAGCCGGACCTGCATTCCTACATGCCCAACGCCGGCCTGCCGGCGGCCCGGGCGGCCATAGCGGCCAGGCTCGGGACGGAACAAAAGGTGGATGTCCGGGCCGAGAATATCGTAGTCACCTGCGGAGCCGCAGGGGCCTTGAATATTGTTTTCAAAGCCCTTCTGGAACCTGGCGACGAAGTTCTGGTCAGCGCCCCGTATTTTGTCGAATATGGTTTTATCGCCGACAACCACGGCGGAAAATTGAAAATCGTGGCCTCGAAGCCGGATTTTTCCCTCGATCTGGCCGCGCTCGAATCCGCCATGGGACCGAAGACCAAGATCGTCTTGATCAACACACCCAACAACCCCACGGGTAAAATATATCCTGAAAATGACTTGCTGGCCTTGGCCGAGGCCATGAAACGGAAGGGCGCGCGCTACGGCCGCAGTCTCTATTTGGTATCCGACGAACCCTACCGTAAACTGGCCTATGATGGGGCGAAAGTAGCCAGCCCCCTGGCCAGCTGTCCTAATTCCATCGTGGTCAGCTCCTATTCGAAGGAGCTTTCCTTGCCGGGCGAGCGCATCGGCTTCGCGGCGGTGAATCCCCTGGCCGAGGGCGCGGGCGAAATAGCGGCCGCCCTGGCCCTGGCCAACCGCATCCTCGGATTCGTCAACGCGCCCAGCCTGATGCAGAAAGTGATCGCCCTTCTCATCGATCAGGAGGGGCGGGATAAGGGACTTCCGGCCTGCGTGGACGTGTCCATCTACCAGCGAAAACGCGACATGCTCGCGAAGGGCCTCAAATCAGCGGGGTACGATTTTTCCCTGCCCGAAGGCGCCTTCTACCTGTTCCCTAAAATCCCCATGGCCGACGACGGGACTTTCATCGATTTGCTGAAGGAAGAGAACATCCTCGTGGTCCCGGGTTCTGGTTTCGGAGTCCCGGGGTATTTCAGGATCGCCTATTGCGTGGACGACGCGACGATTGCGGGAGCTTTGCCCGGATTCGCGCGGGCGATCGAAAAAGCGGCGGCCTTTGCTTAAGCCAGGGGGTGAACAGCCGCCTGGAACGGTTCGCATAACTTCTTCGGGACGCGTTTCGTGGCGATGAATATTAGATATTATCGATATACACTATCAATCTTTAGGGTATAGAAACATATTCGCTTCGGTATTATACTGCCCGGGAGGCATGTATTCATAAAAATGCGCTTTGCTACATTCCAATCTTCTGCGGGGAATGTTGACGGGCGTACATCAAGGATGGGTGACTGAATTATGGAAGAGAAGCTAAAGTTACTCGAACAGCGGCGAGCGAAGGTGCTTGCGGGCGGAGGTCCTAAGCGGGTTGAGGCTCAGCACGCGAAGGGGAAGAAGACTGCACGGGAGAGAATCGAGGCTCTTCTCGACAAGGGTTCGTTCATAGAGCTGGACGCCTTTGTGGAGCACCGCTCCTCCGATCTCGGTATGGCCGAGGTGGAGGCGCCGGGCGAAGGTGTGGTGATAGGCTATGGTACGATCCAGGGCAGGACGGTCTATGTTTTCGCCCAGGATTTCACGGTCATCGGAGGATCCTTGGGGGAGATGCACGCGGCCAAGATCTGCAAGGCCATGGATATGGCCGTCAAGGTTGGCTGTCCCTGTATTGGAATCAACGATTCCGGCGGCGCTAGAATCCAGGAAGGCGTGGACGCCCTGTCGGGCTACGGGGATATCTTCTACCGCAACACCCTGTCATCCGGTGTGGTTCCGCAGATTTCCGTGATTATGGGACCTTGCGCGGGCGGCGCCGTCTATTCTCCCGCCCTGACCGATTTCGTGTTCATGACCGAGGGCACCGCGAACATGTTCATCACCGGTCCTCAGGTTATCAAGGCTGTTACGGGCGAGGATGTGAGCGCGGAAGGCCTGGGCGGCGCCAAGGTTCACACCGAAGTGTCGGGGGTGGCCCACTTCAAGTTCAAGGACGAGGATTCCACCCTCGAAGCCGTACGGAAGCTCCTCTCCTATCTTCCCCAGAACAATATCGAGGACGCGCCCCTTTTCAATACCGGCGACGATCCCTTCAGAGCCGATCAGGAGCTGGCGGCGATTATTCCGGATTCGGCGAACAAGCCCTACGATGTGCGAAGGGTTATCGAGCGTGTGGTCGATACGGGCGATTTTTTCGAAGTGCAGCCCGACTATGCCAAAAACATCGTTACGGGATTCGCCCGGCTTGCGGGCAGGTCCATCGGCATCATAGCGAATCAGCCCGCCGTCCTGGCCGGCGTCCTGGACATCAACGCTTCGGACAAGGCGTCCCGTTTTATCCGCTTCTGCGATTCTTTCAATATTCCCCTGCTCACCCTCTCCGATACGGCGGGATATCTGCCCGGCGTGGGACAGGAGCATGGCGGGGTCATTCGTCACGGGGCCAAGCTGCTCTACGCGTATTCCGAGGCTACGGTGCCCAAGATGACCGTCATTCTGCGCAAAGCCTACGGTGGCGCTTATATCGCTATGTGCTCCCGCCATCTGGGGGCCGACCAGGTTTTCGCCTGGCCGAGCGCCGAGATTGCCGTAATGGGGCCCGACGGCGCGGCCAACATCATATTCAAGAAAGAGATCGAGGAAGCCGCCGACCCGGCCTCCGCCAGGAAGGAAAAGATCGAGGAGTACAAGAAAAACTTTGCCAATCCGTACAAGGCCGCGATACGGGGCTATGTCGACGATGTCATCGATCCCTCCCAGACCAGGGCGAGGCTCTGCGCCGCGCTCTCCATGCTGCTCGGAAAACGGCAGACCCTGCCCGCGCGCAAGCATGGGAACATTCCCTCTTAAGCATTGGAGCCGCACAAATGAATAAATGGCTTATTATGTTCGCCGGGATAGGTACAGTCTTCGTCGCCCTTATCGCGATCATTGCGATAATTCAGGTTTTCCATCTCATATTCGGAAAACGTCCCGGACCTAAAAAGCAAAAAACCGATCGGGAACCGGCTTCCCAGGCCAAGCTGGCGAAACCCGCTCCCGCCCCGGCGGTCGAGACGAAATCGACGGGACTGGCGCAGGCCGGCGGTGAGCTTGTCGCGGTTATCGCGGCCTCGATCGCCGCCGCCAGCGGTCTTTCCCCTTCGTCCTTCCGCATCGCGTCGGTGCGGAGCGCCGGCGACGGGGATGGAGAAGGCGGATTTAATACCCCGGTCTGGGGAAGAATCGAGCGATTCAACAGATAAACAACAATACTAAGGAGAATTGATATGAAGCAGTATAGAGTCACCGTCAACGGTCAGTCCTACGATGTAGCGGTAGAGGAACTCGGCGCGGGCGCCGCTTCCCCTCGCGCCGCTGCTCCGGCTCCGGCCCCCGCCGTTCCCGCGGCGGCGCCCGCGCCCGTCGCCGCTCCTGCGGCTTCCGCCTCTCCTTCAGCCGGGGCAACCACCGTCAAAGCCCCCATGCCCGGCACGGTGATGTCCTTCAAGGTATCGGTGGGCCAAGCGGTAAATCGCGGCGACGTCCTGCTCATTCTCGAAGCCATGAAGATGGAGAATGAGATTGTCGCCCCCCAGGCGGGAAAGGTCGCGGCGCTTAAGGTTCCGGTGAGTGCCTCGGTCAACACCGGCGATCCCCTGATCGACCTCGAATAAGGGGGTCGGTAGCCCCATGAGAGAATTCATAGCGGAATTCCTGCAATCCACGGGATTCCTCAATATAAGCGTGGGCCAGCTCATCATGCTGGTCATAAGCTGCGTTCTCCTTTATTTAGGGATATATCGCAAATACGAACCCCTGCTCTTGATTCCCATAGCCTTCGGCATGCTATTGGCGAACATTCCCATATCGGGCATTACCGACGGTCCTGTGGGGGATCAACCGGGCGGTTTGATCTACTACCTCTACCAGGGCGTGAAGTGGGGAATTTATCCCCCGCTCATCTTCCTGGGCATAGGCGCCATGACAGATTTCGCGCCCCTCATCGCCAATCCCGCCAGCCTGCTTCTGGGCGCCGCTGCTCAGATCGGCATCTTTGTTCCCTTTATCATCGCCACGTTTATCGGTTTCGACCTCAAGGCCGCGGCGAGCATCGGCATCATTGGCGGAGCGGACGGCCCGACGGCCATCTTCCTCACCTCCAGGCTCAAGCCCGAGCTGCTGGGACCCATCGCCATCGCCGCCTATTCCTACATGGCGCTAGTGCCGATTATCCAGCCTCCCATCATGCGCGCGCTCACCACCCCCAAGGAACGAGCGGTCAAAATGGCTCAGCTCAGGGAAGTCACCAAGACAGAGAGAATCGTATTTCCTATCGGTGTCACGATTTTTGTCGGACTACTGCTTCCGGCGGCCCTCCCCCTGGTGGGCTCCTTGATGCTCGGAAACCTTTTCAGGGAATCGGGAGTGACCGAACGGCTTTCCGATACGGCCCAACACGCGCTCATCAATATTTTGACCATCTTCTTGGGCGTTTCGGTAGGTTCGACCGCGAGCGCTGCCCGGTTTCTCAATCCCGAGACATTGAAGATCATCGCTTTGGGATTGTTCGCCTTTGCCACGGGTACGGCCTTCGGGGTTATTTTCGGCAAAATCATGTATGTGGTGACCGGCGGCAAGGTGAATCCCCTCATCGGTTCGGCCGGCGTCTCCGCCGTGCCCATGGCCGCCAGGGTGTCCCAGGTCGTGGGCGCCGAAACCGACCCTACCAATTTCCTTTTGATGCACGCCATGGGGCCCAATGTCTCGGGCGTCATAGGTTCCGCGGTGGCGGCGGGCGTCTTGCTTTCGATTTTGGGCTAGGGTGGGCCGTTTTAAAAAGTCGCGGAAGCTTTAGCGAGAGCTTACAGCGTTCATGCCCTAATTCTTCCCGCAAGGTTCGTTCGAGCCTTGCGGGAATCTTCATATAGTGCGGGTGTCGCAGGAGATTCCCGTTGAAAAGAATCTTATCCATCACAAAGGTCGCGGTAGTCAATATCTGTCCATTCGTTATACCGAAGGGCTTGCTGAGTAGAGAATCACTCCTTCCTTGAAGAGTTTCGACGATGCTGGCGACAATGTGTTTGCTAAGATCATCATAGGCCGGAGGTAATTTACAAGAAGAGTTTTAGGAAGACATTTGATGCGGTTAAGTATACAATGCTGGATAGGATCTCCTGGTTCAATATTCAGCTATTACTTGAACCTATTGGAAATATTTCTTGTTCGGAATATGAAAATATGTAATATAGTAACCAGGAGAGGCCTGCCGAAATTGTGGGACTACATAAAAAGGGCTCTGATAAACCCGGGGCGATTCAGTCACTATACGTGACAGATGACAGGTCCATGGGACAATCTTTTTCTTTCCACTTTTACGCGGGCATTGGTTTGACAAATTAATAAAAAAACTTGACAGCCAATATTGGGTGTGATAATCTTTTCATCAGATGATCATATAGTGTTTTTTGTTAAATATTGTTTTTATAATATAAGGAAGGGGGTAATATGATAAAGTCAGTAAGAATATTTAATTTGCCTAATTCGCCAAAATATTCAGAAAACCTAGATAGGTATTATGACGTTTATGTTGAGCTTGTGCGAAAAATTCCTTATCTCGTAAAATATTATGGATATAGAATATTGTCTCTCCCAGATAATGATTTATTTCCAAAACCAGAATACAAATATATGGAAGAATTGTGGTGGCCTGATCAAGAGACTTATAAAATTGCTTTAGAATCAAAAGAGCATAAAAGTATCATTAAAAAACTGCAAGTTTCTTGCCCTGCTTTTAAGATTGAAGATCAAAAAGAGTTATTACTTTTAAACG
>Ga0334884_1001328_pt1 | contig 37337 bp, 37 predicted proteins | sample GraSluR1_MG_7_FD_207215 | JGI IMG/M metagenome (GOLD analysis project Ga0334884, IMG submission 207215) | Sludge microbial communities from methane-producing bioreactor in Wageningen University, Netherlands - Granular Sludge_12_05 R1 | ecosystem: Engineered > Bioreactor > Anaerobic >... | reverse complement strand
ATAGCTTTGATTACCTCCAGACCGATACGATTTTTTTCTTCGTTGTAGGCGTTTTTGTCCAGTGCCAGCTCTTCCCACTTCTCCAGTTCCGGCTGGAACTGATTAATGGCAATGGTAATCGCAGTGTGGTCTTTTGGGGCAAAATCCGGCTCATAACCGTAATGAGTCATCTGTAAATATTCTGTATGCTTCCGGTTCTGTTCAATCGCCAATGAATCAACAGGGAATTTTAGGGTCCGGGGAATTGCCTGCATACTGCCTTCATACCCGATTCCGACATAAATATTTGAAGCCAGGGGGTAGGTATCCGGGTCGTTAAATCTCTTTTGAAATTCCGGGTCGGGGCATTGCCCTTTAAGCAGCTTTTCATAAAGTACGTTAGCATCACAGGCTGCAATAAAGTAATCAGCTTCAAATGATTTACCATTGTTACAGATTACCCTCTGCACCGAATCATTATCGATCATCAGCTCAACTACTTCACATGATGTCTCGATATTTCCGCCCAGGGAAAGATACTTTTCTTGCATCCGCCCGGCCAGGGCCTTTGAACCACCCATAGGGATAGAAGATTGCCCTCCGGTAAAGGTTCCAAGCGGAAATATGATTGATATAGCGCTATAATCTCCTTCAGGCATAAAAGAAGACAGAGCTTCTTTCAGAGCCGGATGCTTAAACTTACCGGCCAAAGCCTGCACGCTGAGCTTGCTGTATTTTTGCATGATCGGGGCTACATCTTTCATGGATAACATATATTTTATCTTTTCAATAAGAGTCATCATATCCATCGGTTTCCCAACAGGAAAAGTAAAAGTATGCAGTTTGCGAATATCGCTACAAAACTCTTCAATTGCTTCTTTATCTTCCGGCGATATCTCCAACCAGCTTGACATTAACTTGTCAAGGTCACGGTAGAACTGTACTGTTATTCCTTTATGCTCAACAGCCATGAAACTTTCAGGTTCATAAATTTCCACTCCGTCAAGAGCGCCTACTACATCCCATAATTCCCGGATAGGAGTTTTTTCTTTCGTTCCAACCAACCAGTGGATACAGCCGTCAATATGGTAACCCTGACGATCCCATCCGGTGCATTCGCCTCCTGTAGCGTGATGCTTTTCCAGGATAGTGCTCTCAAAACCATTTTTTTGGGCGAAAATACCCGCGCTTAAACCGGCAACGCCCCCGCCAATAATCACAATCTTTTTCATTACTTATCTCCCTTCCGTTTAATCTGCTCAGCCAGCAATATTTGTTCTCCCGTTTCCATCAACAATTTTTCAGACTCCTGGTCATTAAGCCACGATGGCAGATGACCGTTTGCAACCATAGCCGATAGCCCCAGTTGAAAAACCCGCATCTTCAGGAACATCCTCCTGCGCTCTTTCATGCTCCAACCTTTCATCTCTTCATTGTTTTTAAGCGCTTCGACCATGGCTTTCTCAGTTTCTTCGTAAGACGCCATGTAGGGGTTCGGCTTTAGGACCAGCTCCCTGAATAAAACCGGATAATCACGGGCAAAGGCCAGGCTGGCTTTCCCGATATTTTCAAAGAGGTTTTGCCCTTTTTGTTCTGCCAACAACTTTTCCGATAAGGCAAAAACATGCTGAACCACAACCTCGGTCAACTCCTCAATAGTTTTAAAGTTGACATAGATTGGCGCAACTGATGAATTGAGGCGACTGGCCACGCTGCGGGCAGTTATTTTTGAAAACCCCTCTTCTTTGGCAATCTTAAAAGCCGCTTCTACTATCTCTTCCCTGGTAAATTTATTTTTAGGCGGCATGTTCAATCCTCCCTTAACATAACTTTAGTTATCTAACTTATGTTACATAATAAATCATAAGCTATTACTTGTCAAGAGCTAATCTCTAATTTGACAATTCAACGCCCTAGTAATAAAATATTAATCAATTAAGAAAGAGGTGTGTGGATGTCAGTCGTTCGATAAGGTAATTATTTGTGTCACAAAAGCGTAAATTTACTTTGCTTATTTTGTGTACCCAAATGCCTTACGAAATGACGGAGAAGTGTCTATCTGCCACTTTCTTTTGTTTGTTTTGCAGCGCAGTGGGTAACTGCGCTTTTTTGTTTTTGTGTTGCTTTGTAGAGAGCGCTTATAGAATGATCAGGGTGTAATTTACACCGTAAAAAACAAATGAAGCAAGGAGGATGCTGTATGTTTAGCACCTGTCATATGGAGAGTGTGCGCTAACCGGGAGGTTTGCGCAGAACTGTCCAGACCTCCCCAAAAGTATGAATTATTACTTTTAGGAGGATACTCCCTTGAATAGAGAAAATAAGAGAAAAACTTATCAAAAAGGATACTATAAAAACCATGCATGTAAAGATAGTTTTGAGTGCAAAACCTGTGGGCGATTAATAACATCAGTAGGCGCTGGAACCCAACATAGAAATCATTGTTCAAATTGCTTGTGCAGTTTTCATGTTGACGATGAACCGGGTGATAGAGCTTCAGATTGTGGCAGTATTATGGAACCAGTAGCTGTGTGGGTACGCAAAGATGGTGAATGGGCAATCATTCATAGATGTCGGCGCTGCGGAAAATTCAGCTCTAATCGAATAGCGGCAGACGATAATCCAATGAAGTTGATGTCTATCGCTATGAAACCTTTGACATCACCGCCATTCCCGTTAGAACGCATTGAAGAAATGACACGGCTTATGGGCGTGGCGGAAGCATGACGCTGTAATATCGTCAGTGGGTCTAATAGCCACAATAAATGCCTCAACGAAAAATAAAATAACCGTTGCTGCAGCAGTGGTAAATACGCTCTTTTAAAACAACAATAACAGCGGTTTTGGAATAGGAGACTTTCTTGTATCCAAAACCGCTGTTTTCTGTTCGTGAGGAGCCGCTACCAGGCCTTCGTGATTGTCAAGTTAGCCAAAACAATAGTAAGAGCTATGATTTATAAGCATCTTAACGGTGAGCAACTTTGACTATCCATATGGTAAGTTCATTATCCTGAATGGAATAAAGAATACGATAGCGCCCCTGACGTATACGGTAACGCTCTAAACCGGTTAACTTTTCGCATCCCGGCGGTCTTGGATTATCTGCAAGGGCAGTTATTCGCGCAATAATCCTTTCAAACTCATTTCTACCAATCCTGAAATACTTTTTTAACTGTAATATTTTCTATAGTAATTTTGTCTTTGCTTAAGAGAAGACCTGCAATAATTCTGTTTTAGATGAAGGTGAAATTGCTTTTATTCTCTTCTCCAGCTTAAGCAGGTTGCCTTCGATATAACCTTCATCAATACCGGGCGGAGCATAAACAGAAAAAAGAACTTCGGTTGTTGTTGATGTAATGCGGCTAGCAAAATCAGGGCCTTTTAAAATGCTGGATATTGGACTATGCCTGTCAGTTAGTATCATATCGTCTTTGACAGTGGTCAGTTCCTTACCGGAAATAGATTGATAAGTTTCAGCGCCTGTAGCGATTTTTAATTGTAGTGGCAGATGCAGCATAGCAAAATCATGTCCGGCAGTAAGCAGCATATCATCCATTTCAGACAGGAACATTGCCTGCAATAACCCTGAGTTAAAACTTGCTGTTTTTCTACCTTTTAATGCAGATTCAAGCTGCGCCAACAGATGATAGTTGGAACCAAATTGTTTGTAGTAAGCAACATATGCATTGATTGGATTAAGTTCCTTTAACTCTTGCCTTTCCAAATGAGCGTATTTACGGTTCAGGTAATTAATAAAGAGATCAACCTCCTGCTCTGCCATAAAACTGATATCAACTACTTTTTTAACAGCCAAAATACCCATTTTTGCCCCGGGATATAAAGAGCGAACACTATCATCAATTGTAAGCATAACACCCTCCTGAATAACAACTTGATACACAATGCCAATTATCACTTGATTAACTAGTTTTGATTAAGCTTTTTCCTGATTCACACCGCTAACTAAACCCTTGACCATAATTACGATACCGGTTAAAAGAAATATGGAAGAGATTATAAATAGTAAACCCAAGCCCATGCCCTGACTGATATCACGGCTAAAAATAGCGTACCAGAATTTAAATCCAACCCAGGAATTCAGAGCTGTTGAATATGCGCCTGCAGCAATTATAATAGCCGCATTGATTATTGCGCCACACAGAGCAAGAAACCCTCCGGCGATTACTTGTTTCACTTGAAGCACCTCCTACCATTGATTATAGCACTCCCCACTCAAAACCAATTAACGATTTTACATATGTTAAGGGACCGAAAATGTCAAAACACCGACCCTTTGACATTTGACATTTAAACTCGCACTACCCTTTTGCAATCTTTAATGTATTATATAATTTGAAGGTTCATCTTGATCGGAGGGTAATCGTTTTGTATGATGTGATAATTGCAGGAGCCGGCCCGGCAGGTTCAACCCTGGCCAGAATGATTGGCGAAAAATACAAAGTTCTTGTAGTAGACAAGAGATTTAGCCCCACAGGCGGGCCTTCCCGCCAAAAATGCTGTGGTGGTTTGCTGGCACCTGATGCCCAACATATATTAGGTAGACTTGAATTGGCCTTACCGAGAGACATTCTTGTGGGGCCGCAAATTTTCAAAGTTCGTGCAATTGATCTGCTTTCGGATTTAGATAAATTCTACCAGCGCTTCTATATAAACATTGATCGCGATAAATTTGATCGCTGGCTAGTTTCATTGTTGCCTAACTGTGTTGAAACAAGGTTCGGCAAACACCTGGTTGGTATTGAAGCAGGAGAGCATATCCGGGTACATCTTCTTGGGGATAACCAACCGGAAACATTGGAGTGCAAAGTTCTTGTGGGCGCCGACGGCGCTGCTTCATCAGTTCGCAGGCAGCTATTCCCTGCCGATGCATCCCCTCGAAGCTACCTGGCCATTCAGGAATGGTTCCCCACTACGGAAATCATGCCTTACTTTTCAGCAATCTTCAATCCGACAATTACCGATTTTTACTCCTGGATTATACCCAAAGAAAACTATTTAATTTTGGGTACAGCACTGCCAACCGGTAAAGATACCCGGTATCGATATTCCAATTTAAAACAAGCACTGAATCAGTATGGTTTTACCCTGAAGAACAGCTTTAAACAGGAAAGCGCCCTTGTTCTGCGCCCTACCCGGTCTGGTGAAATTCTAACTGGCAAAAACCAAGTTCTTTTAATCGGAGAAGCAGCAGGCCTGATCAGCCCCAGTTCAGCAGAAGGTTTAAGTTACGCCTTTGCCAGTGCCCTTTTTGCATCGAAATCTTTTGAGCAAGGGCTGGCAGGTTCGGCAGAAAGATATCAGAAGCTTTCACGCCCCCTGATCAGAAACATCAGCAACAAGCTGATCAAAAGTTCAATAATGTACTCCCCCCCGTTGAGACGTTTAATCATGACTTCAGAGCTTTTCACGATGAAATCAGTTTTTATTTAAGAAGTTTATACATGATATAAGCATCTACCAAACCGAAGCGGCTGTGCCGAAATGATTTCGGAAGTGTGCCGATTATTTCAAACCCTTTTTTCTTCCATAAGTGCACTGCACTTTCATTAGTTGCAACAACCAGGTTATACTGCATTGCTAAAAAACCCATAGCTACTGCCTGAACCTGTGAGTGATCACACATCAGGGCAGCCAGCCCCATGTTACGGGCATTTTCTGAAACTATGTAACCGCAGTTGCAAACATGAGCTCCTAAAGCCGGTTGGTTCGGTTTGATATAATAAGTTCCCAGGATAGTATTATTGGGGTCAACTGCAACAAAAGTCTCCGATGGGGCTACTATCCACACTTTATATGCGTCATCAGCAGTTATATCAGGAGAAAATGCATAGGTTTCACCGGCTCTAAATACTGGCCGGACAATCTCCCAGGTTTCATTCCAATCTTGATCTTGAAATTTTCGTACTACTGCCATGGTTCACCTGTTTATTTAATATTTGAGGCCTTTTTCTGGCTTTTAATAAAAGTTATCATGTACTATAGTGCAATGCAATACTCCCATCATAAGCTAACCCTTGGACTATTCCGGTTTATAGTTTGGCCAAGTATTAGAACAAAGCATTTAAGCGCTTTTAAATATTTAGACTGAATAATAATAAGTGCTTCCGATCAATATCATAAAACCTATATTAAGATTTTGTGATATAATAATATATATGCTATAGATATTATAGTATATAGTTAAACTTGCAGGTGATAAAGATGAAAAGAATCCTTCTACTCATATCAATTGCTGCGCTTATAATAGCAGGCTTGGCAATATACCTGGTACAGCAGAATATTTTTGCAGACGAAAAGGTTCGCGCTAATTCGCCAATCGCTCCACCGGTTAGGGATGTAGAGCCTATTCTCGAGGTAGTTGCAGAAGATCTGGGTCTAATTTGGGCAATTGACTTCCTACCCGGCACACCCATGTTACTGGCCAATGAAAAATCAGGCTCTATATTCCTCATCAAAACCAAAACCCTCGAAGCAATTGAGATCACCGGTGCTCCTGAGGTCGATTCCAGCGGCCAGGGTGGATTGCTTGATGTAGCAGTGTCTCCCGAATTTAACAAAGACAACGTCATCTTTCTAACCTATTCAGCTGCAAATGAAAGGGGCGAAACTACAACCCACCTGGCCCGTGCGCTGCTTGACTTGGATAAATTTAGATTAAACAGTTTGGAAGTGCTCTATATTGCCGAACCATTCCTTAGAAGCACCGCTCATTATGGATCCAGGGTGGTAATTCAGGATGAATACTTATATATGACTATTGGTGACCGCGGAGATAAGAGCTTCGACAACCACGTGTCGCAGGATACAAGTAATGTTCTAGGCACAACCATCCGTCTGATGCGAGACGGCTCCATACCTGATGATAATCCTTTTGTCGGCAACCCTGAAATCCTTGATGAAATAAACACATATGGCCACCGAAACTCTCAGGGTATGACCATTCGCCCTGATACCGGTGAAATATGGCAAAGCGAGCATGGCGAACGTGACGGTGATGAGATTAACATCATCTATGGTGGAAATAACTATGGCTGGCCAATAGCAACATATGGCTGCACCTACGCCACCGGGCAGAGTATCGGGGCTTTACCTCACAACCGTGATGACACAATCGCCCCTGTGCATTACTGGGAGTGCGGAAGCGGCGGATTCCCGCCCGCCGGGATAACTTTTTACGATGCGGATGGTTTTGCTGATTGGCAGGGGGATCTATTTGTCGGGGGGCTGGCTGGTCAGTATCTGGCCCACTTTCGAGTTACCGCTAACGGGCTTAAAGAACTTGACCCTCTGCTTGTTGATGAAGGCTGGCGCATTCGCGATGTTACCGTCGGGAGTCACGATGGAGCCATCTATGCTGCTGTCGAAGGCCGCAACGTCTCAATAGTTCGCATAGTACCCAAACCGGTAGAATAAGCTCCAACCCTGAGATTTACCTTAATGACCCCTTTACAAAAAGAAATATATGACTGCATAGATAACCGGGAATGCAATAAATAAAATCAGAAGCCACTTAAACACGCCTCTTCGTGATGACAATACATCAGCTTCACTGATATCATTCTGTTCAGGATAGTGATAAAATTTTTTTCAAGTTCTTCAACTGATAAATCGTCCTGCCTGTTGTTATCCTTATTATTCGGCATATGCGCCTCCTTTAATTAACATACATACTTATACTTTGCCAGGTTATTCCCCAATAATTTTGACTAGCACTCTTTTTTCTCTTTTTCCGTCGAATTCACCATAAAAGATCTGCTCCCAGGGCCCAAAATCCAGCCTGCCCCCTGTCACTGAAACCACAACTTCCCTGCCCATCACTGACCGTTTTAGATGTGCATCGGCATTATCCTCATACCCATTATGTTGGTACTGCGCATGAGGCTTCTCCGGCGCCAGCTTCTCCAACCAAACCTCAAGGTCATGATGCAGCCCCGCTTCATTATCATTTATAAAAACGCTGGCCGTAATGTGCATGGCATTGCACAACAGCAGCCCTTCCTGGATACCGCTCTCCTGAAGAACCTGCTCGACCTGGGGAGTAATATTAATATATTCTCTTCTTTCCCTGGTCTGAAACCACAACTCTTTTCTATAAGATTTCAAGCTTGTTTCACCCCCAGCTTTTTTCCCTGCATTATGCTTTTTTCGACTATGTATTAGTTTTTACACAAGCAATACTAAATCTACTTCCCTCCTCAATCATGACTATGGAACAACTGTTTTCAGTATATACTTCTATCCTCGTAATCTTTATTCCTACAACACTAAGGAGAAACAACCTGCCCGAGTTAGCTATCAAAATATTATAGATCCGGGATTTGGCAACCCACTTATGCCTTTTGCACACCCCCCTGTTCATCCCGGTCATGTTATGCATAAAGCAATACGCATCTATAGAACTATTAAGTTATGTTTTATATATGCCCAAAGTCTTAAATGATTTATCGCTGTTATATTCGCCTTCATGGCATTTACTTGACATAAAAAATATATTTCATTAACCTTTCATCATGATGTCATATGATCTTTAAACACTTATATGGGAGGGTGAATAAATGTATCATGCAAGGTTTAAAGGAACACATTATGAAACAGGATTCAAATGGGGTAATAAACTTTTAAAATATGGGGTAAAACTAGATTTTTCCCCGACCTTTACATTAGATGATGAAAAGTATGAGTTTGCCGAGCTATGCAGAAAGGAATATGCCAGGCATTATCCTGAAGTGCTTGAAGAGATTAAGGGTGTTGCTGATGGCAATGAGACGGATCTAAAAATATTGCATGCTATTTTGTTTTCCATGTATTGCTTTGAGCTTGATAACAGGTGCACCTGTTTTGCATTAAGCACAGACAAGGAGATAATCTTTGGCAGAAACAGCGACTTTCTGGTTAGCCTGGAAAAGTATTATATGAATTGTATTTATAAACTTGTAGGAGGCTATGCATTTAATGGCAATACTACGGCTTATGTAGAAATGGAAGATGGAGTAAATGAGCACGGCTTAGCAGCCGGGCTTACCTTTGTATACCCGAGGCTTAGAAAACCAGGTTTAAATTCCGGGATGTTGCTAAGATATATTTTGGAAAAATGTAAAACAACTAAAGAAGCTGTTGAGCAATTTCATCTGTTACCAATAGCATCTGCTCAGACGATAACTCTGGCAGATAAATATGGCGATATTGCTGTAGTTGAGAGTAATCCAGAACAGGTTGTGGTAATCAAGCCGGAGCAGAGGCAGCAATTTGTTGCTACAGCCAACAATTTCAATTCTGATAAAATGCAAAAATATAGAAACCCGACGGTTGATGACTGGCATTCAGATGAGCGCTACCAGACTGCCTGCAAGACACTAAAAGATAACAAAAATATGTATTCAATCGATTTTGCCCAATCACTGTTAGCCGGAAAGTATGGATTTATGTGTCAGTATGACCGGAAGAAAAATGCTGATACCGTTTGGTCGGTTATCTATGATTTAAAGCGAAAGCAAGTTTGGCGCGTTGAAGGAAATCCCTCAAGGAAAAAGTTTAAAGAGGATGCTCGCTTGACAATCAATTAGCCTCCAACCTGGCTGTTATTTTTTCATGTGGGTTGGGATAGAGAGAGCTGATAACAGCTAACCCAAGCGAACTGATTGATAACAAGGCAAAAGAAACTATTCCCCAGGTAAGACTTGTCGGGGACCAGATCAATAAGCCTGACCAGGATGATCTAAATGTGATCGGTATAATAATCAACGTTACAACAGTAAGCAGGATCAGAACTGAAGGGATGAAAAAAGCAGGTATATTTTTATAGCTCAAACGATTCCTCTGCCTTTCCAGCCTCTTAGCCTGCCCTTTAATCCGGATGATAACTGCTAAGATAAAAAGAGTAGCAGTTATGCTGACAATCGTTATTATCGAAAAGATATTGTCAAAAATACGCCAAATATCAGGAGAATAAGCCCCGGGTTGTTTCCCATCGAGAATGTTTAGGATACTGTTTGCTGTGCCTATCGTATTAGAAGATGCATTCATATTTGTTAAAATACAGATCGCAGTCTCTGTATCCGGCCGGATAAGCAGTTTAGATGAATAATTCGGAGTCCCCCCGGAATGATAAAGCAGCCCGGTTTTTGTATTTACAAACCATCCAGCTGCATAATAGATGTTTGTATCAACGGCATGTTCAAGATTGGGCTGATGCGCTTTTTCAATAACCCTTTCAAACTGTTCTGAAGGCTCGGCACCACCCATATTTATTTGCATCCACCGGTTCATATCTGAGCTGCTGGAAATAATATAGCCGCCGGGAATATTTCCCTTTGAAACAGGGATATCATATTTTTGTGGCTGGAAATAACTTAACCGGCTTCCGCTGATCATATTGCCGGTATTAATTGCTGTTTGGGGATCAGTATATGTATGATGTAAGCCCAATGGAAAAAGGATATGATCCTGCATAAAACTCTGGTAGCTTTGACCTGTAACAGATTCAATTATTAACCCTAAGATATGGTAGTTTGAATTAGCATACGCATACTGAGTTCCGGGATAAAAGATCAAACTGCTGCCACTCAGGTTTTGAACATGCTCTTCCAGGGTCACAGAGGCTGCTGCCCTGGGAAAAATAACTTCTTCATTAGTAAATCCGCTTGTTTGATAAAGCAGCCTGGATATTGTAAGGTCTTCATCTTTTACAGGAGCACCCTCATAAAATACCTCAAACCAGGGAAGATGGGATCTTACAGGGTCATTGAGTGCCAGCAGCCCATTGTCTTCCAACAACAGAATGCCAAGCCCTGTAAATGCCTTGGAAAGGGAGCCGATCTGAAATAATGAATCGGGGTTCAAATTGCCAGGGATATCCAGGTTTGAATATGATATAAACTCAACATGGTCCTGTTGAATTAAAGAAACAGAAACAACAGGAGTTTTTGATTTTCCCATGGTATCTTTAATCGCCGTTTCTATTTCATCAAGCTGGCTGGCCGTCATTGCACCGCTTGCTGTATATGTCGGCCAAAAAGAAAAAAGAATCATAAAAGAGATTAGTATTATGAAGTTGCTAAAATGCCTTGTAAACATAGGAAAAACCTCCGTCAAACATCATATCACATAGGGCAACTTATTGGGAAGAACAGGGAGACGGTTCAGGCATGCTTGAGGGCTGTGTTCTTGAAATAATAAGCCGCGGCGAAACTTATGGTTACTGGAACACATGGGAACACATGGGGACGGGGAACACATGGGGACGGTTCGTCTGTGCTTCTTGGGAACATGAACACATGGGGACGGTTCTTCTGTGCTTCTTTCTTTAATCATATACCCCTTATAACACCAAAGCTTACACCTGTTAACCTTTCAATTTGCCTGATTGATAAACCCTTTTTTTTCAGCAATCTGATCACCTCTTCTCTTTTTTGCTTTTCGTAGGTCTGAATGTCTTTAGGGTTTATTACATGAGCAACCCTTTCAATCAAGGCTGCTGCCTCAGAGTCATTCAATCTTATCCCATCATCATATTCCACGCATTGATCGTTATTATTTTCCTGGATAAACGCAAACCACATTTTTAATGCTTTTTGATGATCAACGGAGAACATATCAAGGACAAATTTTGTATTGCATATGACCGATTTTTGGCTGAACTCCAGGTAGCTGCTCCATGGATACGCCTGAACTTCTTTTACAATACCTGCTTTTAAGGGATTCTGGTGAATATACCTCATTACTGTTAAAAAATATTCATCCGTTTCAACAGGCTCACTTTTAAAACGATCTTGAAACAGATGTCCAGTTCTACTATATTTCCAATTGTACCAATGAACGTAGCTTGCACCTATTCTGCGGAAGGTTATGCTTAAGGGTTCTTCTCCTTCTTTAATCAACAGATGGAGATGATTACTCATCAGACAATAGGCATATAATTCAAACCCGCTTATATCCTTATAGGTTTCAAGCTTGTCAAGAAAACAAAGATTATCTTCATCATCTTCAAATATCCGTTGTTTATTGATACCTCTGAGGATAATATGGTATATCCCTGAGCTACTTTTCTTTCTAGCGATTCTTGGCATTTAATCACCCTATTCAACAATAACAAAAAGGCGATCTTAAATCAACACAAAAGAACCGTCCCTTTGTGTTCTTCAACAATAACAAAAAGGCGATCTTAAATCAACACAAAAGAACCGTCCCTTTGTGTTCCCAAAAGAACCGTCCCTTTGTGTTCAAATTAATTCAAACATGCGCAAAGGAATTTATAAGAATGACACAGACATTACTCCATCTTTCCCTCGCCCTGTTTCTGTTTCTGCTTGGCTGCCTGATTAAATATGGCAAGGTTGACTGGATGATTGCCGGCTATAATACTTCGTCTAAAGAGGAAAAAGGAAAGTTTGATGTAGAGGCACTCTGCCAGGAGGAAGACAATTTTTTGTTTACCCTGGGGGGAACTATGCTGATTCCTGCAACCGCCAGAAACCCATTTTTTCATAAAAAAGCGTATTCCATGGAACATTACTAAAAGCAGTTGTTCCTGGGAAGTTAGCTGCCTCTGGTATAATGCATTTAATGCTGTTTCGATCTTCTTGACTATTCATTATGTTGGGCGTAATATTCAAATAACAATATATTTTTATCTTTCCGTTTTTCGCGTTTCTAAAAACTTGCGTGAATAGGTGGGGAGATATGATGAGAGCGGTTGGAAGAATCACACTGTTTGTGTCCTTTCTTTGCTTGTTACCGGTCTTATTTTTGATTGCTGATCCATTACCAGCTTCTGCCTCTCCGCTACCCTGGCGTATTTCTATTTACCCAGAAACCATATATATTGCACCACCTCAATGCAAAGCTTCATTTGTGGTTAATGTTGAAGCTGATTACAAAGATAAACCGATAGAACTTATGTTTGATGAACTATCTGAGGGCACATGGTCAGGCCCGGGCACTTTAATCTCCTCTGCCTACTTTGACGGCAAAGATGGCGAGCGACCAGTTGGAACTGATTATGAGAAAGTTATTACTCTTGGAGTCGTCGCTCCCTGGGAAAAGCCTGGTACTTACAGGGTAAGAATTTATGCCTTCCCCAAGGGTAATGACCCCTTTGCCTATCCATCGTACCAGATACTGACAATTGTTGTTGCAGATACAGGAATAAAAAAGTGTGATTCTGGCTACTGGCCGCCTCCTCCTTCCGGGGAAGAAACAGATTTCAACACAGATCAAGATGACCAGCGGTTGGATGATACCGATGACAATAATGGTTTTTGGTATTGGTGGCGCCAGTGGTGGCCTCATGATGGCTGGGGCTGGTTTGGTTCCTGGTGGTATCGTTTGTGGCCATGGGAAGACAATGTAACTAAAGCTGATTTTGATTTTCGTTTGACAGCAATGCCTTCATTTCATTCAACTGAGCCAGGGCAAACCGTAAACTTTGAAATTGGAGTGAAACGCCTGGCCGGAACTTCTCAACCTGTCGCTTTATCGTTAACAGGGCTGCCAACAGGCGCTGCTTCGTCATTCAGCATATCATCAGCCGAACCCGATTTCAGTTCGCTGCTTTCTATAATTATAGATTCTTCACTTGCGCCCGGCACTTACCCATTTACGGTTACCGGTAATGGGGGCGGCAAAACTCATTCAACAACCTTAAGCCTGATTATAGCTGAAAACAGGGAAACCAGCATAATAACATTGTCCATTGATCCGCCGTCAATAAAAACAGGTGAAGCTGTATCGGTAACCGGCACATTATCACCACCGCTGGTAGTGCCAATTGAGCTTCTTTATACACGTCCTGATGGATTTGAAATGATTAAGCATGTAAATACTAATATTGACGGCACATTTACCGATTCTGCCAACCCGGATCAGTCTGGAGCATGGCTTGTAAGAGCCAGGTGGTTCGGCGATAACAATTATTTTGGCAGCGAAAGCTTACCTGCCGGCCTAACTGTTGAAACTTTGGCCGCTCCGCAAGCATCAGCTTCTCCGGCCCTGTATCTTCTGCTGCTGGTAATGCTGTTAATTATTGTTGTATTGTTTGTTTTAGTGATTAGAAAACAGCGATAGCTGAATCCTATAGGTTAACCGATCTTATATACTTTTTAAGATCCACATACAAGCTCACATTTGCCACGGAAGAAGGTGTTATTATGACTAAAGAGTGCGATCTGAGAAGTAATGCGATTAAAGGATCTGCAATAGATCAGGCAATTAAAAATATTCCTATCGTAAACCCTTCGGACAGCATAAAAGAAATAATGTGTAACCTTCAGAACAATGATTACGAAAATATTAATCATTTAGTTGTGTGTGAAAATGAGCAGTATCTCGGCTTGGTTACTATCGAAAAACTGCTTGCTGAGCCTGCTGTAAAACAAGTCAGCATTCTAGTTGAAACTGACTACCCGGTTGTAAATATTAGCACCGATCAGGAAAAGGCTGCCTGGCAGGCAATCCGCAAAAGTAAAACAGCAATACCAGTTGTCAATGAGCAGGGCAACTTTGCTGGTTTAATAACTTCAAGACAACTGCTAAATATTATGGTTGCTGAGCACGAAGAAGATCTGTCCAGATTAAGTGGTTTAATGAAAAGTACTTTTAAGGCAAAAGAAAGCAGTGAAGAAACAGTAAAAAGACGTTTCTGGCATCGCCTGCCCTGGCTGCTTATCGGCTTATTTGGAGCATTAATTTCAGCAGATTTAGTTGGCTGGTTTGAGATTGAATTACAGGGAAAAATCGCTCTTGCTTTTTTTATCCCTGGAATAGTATATCTTGCTGATGCAGTAGGCACACAATCAGAAACGATTGTCATTCGTGCCCTCTCTGTTGGAATTCCAGCTAAAAAATTATCGGTCGTGAGCAAATGACCGGACTCTTGATCGGCCTAATTCTTGCCCTGATTACCGCTCCCATAATTTGGTGGCGATGGGGCGATCCTTCTATTGCCGTGATTGTTTCCCTATCCCTACTGACTGCCTGCACTATTGCTGCAACAATTGCAGTCCTATTACCCTGGTTTTTCAATAAGTTGAGTATTGATCCGGCTTTCGGCAGCGGCCCTCTTGCTACAGTAATCCAGGATTTGCTTTCACTTTTAATATACTTTTACATTGCCATTTTGATTCTGCGCTAGCTGGTCTGCTTATAATTAGAAATGTAAGGTTTACATAAGTACCAGCCCGCTCTGTAAACTACATCAATAACCTTTGCCTCTGCAAAGCATCTTTTCATTTCAGCCATACGATCTTCAAGTTCCGGCTCATCATCCCTTATGAAATGGAAATAATCACCGCTTTCAAGCCACCTTATAAAAGTGACTTGTTCATTTTCCGGCCTGTTCGTGATAAATTATGGATTATTACAAAATCTGCCGACCCCTTGTCTCCCCTTGTCTCGTTTTGCAGATATGGGCAAAACACACTATAATAGAACAAATAAAATTTCGTCAAAAATGCCTAACGGGACAGAAGAATGACACCTGATACGAGACGTAACAAAATAATTGAAATCTTAAACTCAGCTACCAGCCCGGTTGCCGGCTCAACGTTGGCTTCTGATTTGAATGTCAGCCGCCAGGTTATAGTGCAGGATGTTTCTATCCTCCGGGCAAAAGGGATTGAGATTCTGGCCACTGCCCGGGGTTACATGATATTAGGCAAAGAGGATTATCCCCGCTTTAATAAAACCTTTGCTGTTCGTCACCATATCGGACAAATGGAGCATGAACTGAACTTAATAGTTGACGCCGGGGGAAAAGTGGTTGATGTGATCGTTGAACACCCTGTCTATGGCGAACTTAAAGGCAACCTGATGCTTAAATCACGCCGTGAAGTTCAGGAGTTTATAAAATCAATTGAAGACACGGGTTCAAAAATGCTTTCAGATGTTACCGATGGCGTTCACTTACATACAATCGAAGCAGAAACAGAAGACACCTTAACTCATATTGAAGATACCTTAAAAAAGGCAGGCCTGCTGTTAAGCAGTAACGATTGACCCCCTGCCGGAGATAGGGTAAAATTTTTTTATGTTTGGTGACAAGACAGCTGTAATTACATGATGAAATGAGGATCTCAAAATTGGACACCACCACTTTGCTTCAAGAAATTGAATTCCTGAAAGAAAAAAGAAAAGCTGTTATCCTGGCTCATAATTACCAGAGAGACGAAGTTCAGCAGCTGGCCGACTATACGGGTGATTCATTTGCTCTCAGCGAAGTGGCTGCCTCTACCGACGCTGAAGTTATTGTTTTTTGCGGAGTTCACTTTATGGCTGAGAGCGCCAGCATCCTGGCACCGGGCAAAATAGTCTTATTGCCGGAACCCAATGCCGGCTGTCCAATGGCTGATATGGTAACGGTTGCAGAGCTTAAGCGCAAAAAACGAGAATATCCCAAAGCGGCCGTGGTTGCCTACATTAACAGCTCTGCCGAAATAAAAGCATTGAGCAATATCTGTTGCACTTCCTCCAATGCAGTAGCGGTGGTAAACTCCATCAGCGAAGAAGATACACTCTTCGTTCCGGATCAAAATCTGGCCGCGTATATCTCCCTGCAGACAAAGAAGAGAATAATCCCTTGGAATGGTTACTGCATTACTCATCATCATATTACCGCTGAACATGTGAAAAAATGCCGCATAGCGCACCCGGGTGCCCCAATAACAGTTCACCCGGAGTGCCGCCCCGAAGTAGTTGCCCTGGCAGATCATGTAGGCAGTACAGCAGCAATCATTGAGTTCGCTGCTAAATGCGAAGCTGATAAAATTATTATCGGCACAGAATCGGGAACCCTTTACAAACTTCGCAAAGAGAATCCCAATAAAGAATTCATTCTGCTTTCTCCGGATCTTGTTTGCCCCAACATGAAGCTGGTTACCCTGGAAAAGATAAAGACCGCCCTGGAGTCTTTAACCCCCAGGATAACTGTTCCAACAGATATAAGCAAAAGGGCATCCTTGGCTCTGGAACGTATGCTGGCAGTCAGTCAGGAGGCTTAAAAAATGTACCCCCGCTACCTGGGCAATTTCATGTCTCAGAAACCCGATCTAATTAAAACAGATATTCTGATCATTGGCAGTGGTATTGCAGGAATCTATGCCGCCCTGAATATTCCTGAAAACTTAAAGGTTATTCTTCTGTCAAAAACCGCCCTGGTCGAAGGAAACACCCGCTATGCCCAGGGAGGAATAGCTGCTGCTCTTAATGAAAATGATTCGCCGGAAGAGCATTACCACGATACCCTGATCGCCGGAGCAGGAAAATGCAACAAAAAAGCAGTGAACGTGCTGGTTAATGAAGGGCCAATCCATGTTAATAATATTATTAAGCTTGGTGTTGCCTTTGACCGAAAAGATAACCAGCTTTGCTTCACAGTGGAAGGCGCGCACAGCAAACCGAGAGTGCTGCATGCCGGTGGTGATACTACAGGATTAACAATTAACAGCACCCTTGCCGGCAAAGTTAAAATAAGGTCCTCCATACAAATAATAGAGCAGGCTTTTGCAGTAGACCTGCTTTTATCAAAGGGAAAAGCAACTGGCGCCCTGGTTCTTGATCAGCAGGGAAAACTTCTTGTTATTCATGCAGGAGCAACAATCCTGGCTACTGGCGGTGCAGGAAGAATTTATGGTATAACCACCAACCCTGCAGAAGCTACCGGTGACGGAGTGGCCATGGCCCTAAGAGCGGGTGCCAAAGTTAAAGACCTGGAGTATGTGCAGTTTCATCCCACTGCCCTTAGTCACCCTGCCGCTCCGGGTTACCTTATATCAGAAGCAGTAAGAGGCGAAGGCGCTGTCCTGATAAATGAAGAGGGAAAAAGGTTTATGCAGGGCCACCACTTCCTTGGTGAACTGGCACCCCGCGATATAGTTTCCCGGGGAATCCATCATGAAATATACGAGGCCGGGAAAAAAGTATATCTTGATGCTACAGCTTTCAGTGAATCCTTTTTTAGTTCTCGTTTCCCATCGATTTATTCTACTCTGACTAGCATGGGAATTAACCCGGCAAAAACATTAATTCCCGTTGCGCCGGCAGCCCATTACATGATGGGCGGCATCAAAACTGATTTAGATGGCCGGACAAATATTAGCCGGTTATACGCCTGCGGCGAAACAGCCTCTACGGGCGTACACGGGGCAAATCGTCTGGCCAGCAATTCACTCCTCGAAGGCCTTGTATTCGGTTTTCGGGCAGCAAAAGCAGCAGTGGAAGAATACACGCCACCAGGCAAATGGGCTGTTCCCGAAATTGAGGAAAAAGCCTTACCTTTACCCGGTGAAGATGTTATTTCTGATTATACGGCCAGCCTCCATAACCTGATGGATAAAAATGTTGGAATCATTCGAAACGCCGCAGGGTTGAAGCTGGCGATCAAGAAAATCGGAGAAATGATCTTCCAGACCCCGGTAATTGAAGCAGAACGGAGTTTCATGGAACTGCAAAATCAGCTTATAGTGGCACATAATGTCGCTAAAAGCGCATTAGCCAATAAAGAAAGCTGCGGCGCCCATTACCGTAGTGATACATAGCAAAAACGTTTGAATAAGGGAGGATTTATAGTGTATTTAAATCCGCATACTGTTGACTCTATGATCGAAATAGCCCTGGCTGAAGATCTCGGCAGTGGTGATATTACAACTGACCATATATTCAGCTTTGAGCAAACGGGAGCAGCACGCATTGTGAGCCGGCAGCCCGGCATTATAGCAGGCTTACCTCTGGCTACTGCCGTTTTTCAGAAATTAGATCCTGATTTAAATTGCAGGCAACTGATAGCAGACGGTGAGGCGGTTGACGCGGGAACAATATTGGCAGAAATCAGCGGCAGGATAAGGCCAATGTTAAGTGGAGAGAGAACGGCGCTTAATTTTCTGCAGCAGCTCTCGGCAATCGCAACAAAAACAGCTGCTTTTGTTAACAAAGTTGCCCCCTATAAAGTAAAAATTATCGATACCAGGAAAACCATCCCCGGCTTGAGGGCGCTGTCGAAATACGCAGTTAGGATGGGCGGCGGTTTTAATCACCGCTTCGGTCTCTATGATGCGGCAATGATCAAGGATAACCATATCCAGGCAGCGGGCAGTATAGCAACTGCAGTATTGATGCTTAAAAAGAATCTTCCCGTGACTACTCAAATTGAAGTTGAAGCCGAAACCCTGGCGGAAGTTAAGGAAGCTTTGGAAGCAGGTGCCGATATAATCATGCTTGATAACATGGACCCGGATAGAATCAGGGAAGCAGTCAGGCTGGTTGAAGGCAAAACATTGTTAGAGGCTTCCGGAGGAATTACGCTTGCTTCGGTTGAGGAAATAGCAAAGACTGGGGTCGATTTAATCTCTGTCGGGGAGCTTACACACTCAATAAAAGCCCTGGACATCAGTATGGACTGGTCAGCATAGGCAATTTAAATGCACTTTTAAATAAGGGAACGGTGGTTTGACAACACACTTATGCCTTTTGCACTACTCCCCTGTTTATCCCTGTCACCTTTCAAATTAGCGGTTGATACCTTAAGGTTAACTGAGATTGTCAAACCCCCGTCCCTCTGACATTCTTGCGATGGATTATGTTTGAAGATTAAGTTTGATAACTGATGACTTTCTGCGGGCAGCTGGTTGCACAGTCAAGACAGACAAGACAATTATTGTTTTTAATTGAGTAAGCTTTATCTATGATTTGAATCGAATCTGCCTGGCAAACCTTTTTGCAAATACCACAACTGTTGCATTTCTCCTGATTTATGGTCATGTTTAGTTTTGCTGTTTTAGAAGACAAGCTTAATATCGTCCCGTAGGGGCAGATATATCGATGCCAAAGCTCTTCGGGAAAGAAAAATGTTAATATCACACCCATGGCAAACAATATGGGCAGTACCGGTATTGTTCTACCGGTGATCATACTGAAGGCAAAGACAGATATAAAAAGGATTAGTACCAGATATCTGATCCATGAGCCGGTTAAGACCTTTGGGATTCTTTGTTTTTTAATACCTAACTTTTTTTTAACAGCTGTTACTGCGTTCATTACTGTATTAATTGGACATAGCCAGCCACAGTAAATTCTGCCCAAAAAAAACGATAATACTACACCCAGCAGAAACAGACCTACCCAAATTTGTACTCTGCCTGTGGCGATTAGAACTGTAAAAAGTGCAAGAAAAATTAGCTGAACGATTATATTTAGCTTGTGAGACAAATAGAGAACTCCCTTCATAAATCGGTTTAATTAGAGTATACTGGTTCTTGATCAATTAAAGAGTTACCACGGTAACTAATTAATAACTTAAAGCGGGGTTAACCTTGAAGAATAAATATTTTAATGTATTGTCCACCCTGAGCTTGTTTGATAGTTTTTCTAAAGAAGATTTGATAATCATTTTAAACGAAACCAGTTTTGAAATAAACAATTATAGAAAAGACCAAGTTATTCATTTACAAAGTGAAGTATGTGAATCGATGGGGGTAATCCTGAAGGGGAAAGTAGCAATCCAAAAGATCGATGATGAAGGTAATATTTTGACGATAAATATCTTTTCGGCACCGGAGATAATTGGCGCTCATCTGATATTTTCAGCGCATAATGTTTACCCGATGACAGTTGTCGCTGACTCAAACGTTGTGATTATGCGATTTAAAAAAGACCTGTTAATCAGGCTGGGACGTGATAATCCTGAATTTATGGTTGCCCTGCTGCAAGTTATATCTGATCGAACTATCATTCTGGCTGATAAAATAAGATCTATTTCTTATCAGACGATCAGGAATCAGATCACAGCATTTTTGGTTTATGAATACCATAGTCAAAAGAGCCAGGTGATCAAATTAAGATACTCAAAAAAAGAGCTGGCTGAAAGATTTGGTGTCCAGAGAACTTCTCTCAGCCGTGAACTTCATAAAATGCATTGTGCAGGACTGTTGGACTATGACGCCAGAACAATAACGATCAAAGATTTAGATCTTATCGCTAAAGCAAAGGGGCCATAAAGGGTTGACTTACCTTGGAATTCAGCCCCGGGGGCAGTTTGTAAAATAAAACATTACCCCGAGGATTACCATTAATATCCATTATTAATCACAGCCCGTAGGCTCAGGTCTGGAATTCTATCATTCAAAATCTTATATTTCATGTCCTGACCCCAATCCTGCTAAATCCTGCTTATTCAGATTATATTAGAGTTAAGGAAAATAATTTATGGCTCAGCCGATGTCTTCTAATTCAATTTCGACCCGCCGGTTTAACGCTGCGGCAATCTCTGGATTGTTTCCTCCGCGTTGTCTGACATTTGAGGAAAAATATTATAAAATAGTACCAGGCTGAGTCAGAGTCGCAAATAATTTATAAGAGGTATCAATCATGGATAACAAAGAAAGCTATTTAGCTTATCTGCGTGAACAGCTTGATGGTTGGGTGGAAGAACTGAAAGAACTGAAAGATAAAGCTGCTACTGCAGGAAAAGATGTTGCCAGAAATCATCCCGAGCAGATTAAAGCTTTGGAAGGTAAGATTGATGAAGGAAGAAAGAAACTAAAAGAATTTGCCGAAGTAAATGAAGATTCCTGGGATTCCCTGAAAGATGGACTTGAAAAAGCCTGGGATTCACTGGCAGCAGGGTTCAGGGAGGCAGCGAAAAAGTTCAGGTGGGAAAAAGAGAAGATGTAAAAGGATCAGTTGATACTATCAAATGTTAAGGTTCTGTTTTATAGAGATCTGCCTGGATGAAGGGGGAATTGTTTATGACAATTACCAGAATTGCAATACAAGGCTACCGTTCCCTGAAAGATGTTGTGTGGGAGCCGGGCAAATTAAATATCATAATTGGTCCAAACGGTACTGGCAAATCAAATTTACTTAGATTTTTTGAGTTGCTGGTTGCCGCCTCCAGTGGAAAATTAGCAAGATATCTTCAAAAAGCAGGAGGAATCAGGCCGCTGCTCTGGGATGGTAAGGCAGATTCGATCAGTTTTCAATTACACTTGACTTTACCGGCTTTAGACAATGATCACTGGGAAGACTCCTACAGTTATGAAGTTCTGCTCAAAGCGGCAGGGCTTGAAGGCGATTACCTTGTTGAATCAGAATCGCTTAATGTCCTGGTTCAGGAAAAAATGTCGAATGGCAACGAGCTGAACCCACTGTTGAATCGAGATCGTCAAACAGTCACTATTTATGATTTGGCAGGTAAAGAGTTAATAGTTCCTGAAGATTCATTTTCTCAAAGAGAACTGTTACTAGCTACTGCTGCAAATCCTTTTGCCGGAAATAGAATGATTAATGCCTTTCAAAAAGCTTTAAGTGCATTTACAATTTATCATGATTTAAATATTCATCAGGACTCATTGCTCAGGCAGCCTGTTATATCACGTTATGAAACGACCATCACTCCGGACGGCCAGAACCTGGTTTCGGTTTTGCATACTTTATATACTGAAAGCAGGAGCTTCAAAAGTGCTATTGACAGTGCCATGCAAGCAGCTTTTGGTTCTGAATATGAAGAGCTTTTGTTTCCCCCAGCGGCTGATCAGCGAGTTCAGCTCAGGGTAAGGTGGCGGTCACTTGAACGAGAGCAGTCAGCAGCTGACCTTTCAGACGGCACATTATTTTTCTTGCTATTAATGGCTATTCTTAATAATCCCCGGCCACCTCTGCTTATTGCCATTGACGAACCTGAAACTGGTTTACATCCCGGCATGTTAACTGTTGTAGCTGAACATGCTGTCGATGCTTCATGCAGATCGCAAATTATTTTAACCACGCATTCATCGCTCTTTTTAGATGCTTTCAGCGATCAGCAGCCGGTTACTACGGTAGCGCAATGGCATGATGGAGAGACTGAGCTGAAAGTTCTTGATGGTGAAGAGCTGAATTACTGGTTAAGTAATTATACGCTTGGTTCTCTCTTTGCCTCGGGAGAATTGGAGAACATGTGATAATGGTTTTAATCCTGTTTGTTGAAGGTGACACGGAAGATAAGGTCCTGGCAAAATTTCTAACCAGATGGCTTGATAAAAAATTACCAGGTAAATTAACAATTCGAACGGTCAATTTTAAGGGTTACGCCAACCTTTATAAGGATGCTGCGCTAAAGGCTGCGATGCATCTGAAGGGGCCGCGAAGCAATGAACTGGTTGCTGTAATCGGTTTGCTTGACCTGTACGGCCCGACATTCTTCCCTGAAGAGCTTAAGTCAGCTGAAGAAAAGTATCACTGGGGAAAGCAGCACCTGGAAAATAAAGTTGGTTTGCCTCAATTTAAAATGCACTTTGCTGTGCACGAATTTGAAGCCTGGCTGCTCAGTGATCCGGAAATATTCACGGATGCTGTTGCCGCCAGCCTTGAAAAAGCTGCTAAAGCCCCTGAAGAGGTCAACTCCGGTCAGCCTCCGGCCAAATATCTTAACAAGCTGTATCTAAAAAAAATTAATAGAACCTATAAAAAAGTAACAGAAGGTACCAGGCTATTTGCCAAACTTGATCCTGAGATAGTGCGAGCAAAATGCCCTTATTTTAAACTGTTTACGGATGATATCTACAGCTTAACAATGGATTATATTAAAAAAAACAGAACGCATGAAAATTAATGTTTATTCAACTATTCGAAAAGGACAATATGTCAAATGATTAATAGTATTCTAAAGTTAGTTGTCTCGGCATCTGTAGTTGTTATGGCGGTTAAATATCTTTTAATACCAGGAATAGCTAATTTCAGTGCAATATTTAAATTATCGGGTAAAGCAAGGGGGCAGGTGATAGGTTATGCAACCAGTATCCCTGAATTTACTGTTTTAGTTGCCGGTGCCTTTGCCGGAGTATTTAATGCTGGGTTGTGGAATATAGCTTCATCGAATATTATTAATTCGATCTTATTTTTAGTAACCATTACAGTATTTCGTCAGCAATTAGATTTGAAAAAAAAATGGTTTAAGGATGAACTGGCTTTCGGGATTATTTCGATCTTGTTACCTTTATCACTAATTTGGTTTAAAGTAGGTGCTGGGTTATCTGTAGCCCTGGGTCTAATTTTATTTTTTATGGTTTACAGGATATGTGATCAAATATTTAATAAACATGGAAAACCGGCCCCCTTACCTGAAGGCATTGAAAATGGTAATCTTTTTATAGGGCTTGCATTATTGTTAGCCGGAGTTTTTATTATTTTACTAGCTGGCAGGTTTCTTAGCAGCAGTGCTGGAAACCTAATATTAATTTTCAACTTACCTGAATGGGCGGTTGGCTGGGTGTTGGGTTTTATTTCTTCTATCAGTGAACTGACTTCGTTCGTTGAAATATATAAGATTCACAAACCAAAAAGAATCCCAGGTTATATCAAAGATACTCAAGAAGCCATAGATGCTCTGGTGACCTCTAATGTTTCAAATTTAGGATTGATTTTACCACTGGGTATATTTATATACTTACTTATTAGATAATCATTATTTCAGAGGAAGTGATAATGATCTACCTGCAATGCGATGTAAACCATTTATGTAAACAACATTTTAAGAGAAGCTTTTTAGCAATATTGGTGATCAGTATGATCATATTATCGCTTGCCGGACCGGTTTCAGCCGGGAACGGCTACATGAGTCACCTTGCCAAGTATGATGCTGAGGGAATGATTGACTTAAAAAAACAGGCCGGCCATCGCTGTAACAGCGGGGCAGCAATGAAACAAATTATTGCCGGTGATGGAATTTTGGTAAAGGATTCAGATATTTACATAATCAGCGGTTTGCTAAAAGTCAGTGATGAAAATGAAATTGTTACGGATGAATTTGCCACCATCAATTTAACGGCAACGTCAACAATTGAGCTATGTGCCCCACCCAAGCGCATTCTTCTTGAACCACTAAGTTTAAGCCATTACGATTCTAGCAATTTGGAAACCCTGGGCCTTACAGAGCTGTACTACAGTTACCTGAAGGACGAAGCTTTGCCACCGCAGTTAAGCTATTTTCTACCTCAGTATCTGTTGCACAATCTTCCTGATATTAATTTTAATGTTGATAGTTTAACTGAAGCTGTCAGCAGGCAAGTCTGGGCCGCCAGCGTTTCGGCAGATCCGGGCTTTACTGCCAGTTTGGAACAAACATTTACGGCAGCCTATGGCCCTTATAATGGCCTGTTACCTCTCGAAGAAGAAACAGCCGACAATCGTTTTCGGTTCGGAGCAATTAACGGTCTGCAAAACAGCGATCCTAACTATCCCTGGGGTTATGACGCCGATAGCTGGTGGTTATCTTACCTGGACAGAGGGTTGATGCCCGTGCTGGGTAACCAGTATGTGGGTAATTACTTTACTATCGAGCAGTTTTTAACCAACAACCAGGGGGTCAGTAAACGTTATATTGATATCAGCAGTCCTTGGAATCACGGATTTTTATTTGAGGACATGACCGTAACCGGTAAGGCTGAGGTCAGGGAAACCTATGACATGTTGAATTTACCGTCAGGTCATGACCGCCCTGTTGACTGGTGGGTTATTGAACGGGATGCAAGCCGCAATAAAAACCACCGGCTCTATTATGAGCAGTATTTGCCCTCAAATGCTCAGCCTAACATGATTCGTTAAAACTGGCTTGTAAGAAATGGAGGCAAAAAACACGCAAAAAATATGGACCATGGTGTCAGGTCTTGAATTATCACTTTTTTTTCGTATAATCTTACTCACTGTTGTATAGTGAATCCCAAGTGAGTCAGCAATCTCTGCGATCCTGATCATTTTCATAAATATTATTCCCTGCATTATCACAAGAAATAATATGGTAAACTGTTCCTGGGTATTCAATCCGTAGTGGTCTGACCATGCTGAAACTCTATCATTTGAAATCTTATATTTTTAGACCTGACACAGTTTTGCAATCAGGAAAAATCTAGCGGAGCCCAATTATTGCTTTGCACATATTTATGATACATCCCTGATGGATTATGCTATCCCGATGTAAAATTCTCTGCCTGGGTTAAAAAAGCTTAATTGCCTCACTGCTTTTTGTAAACAATGGGGCACTTTCTTTAATTTATGTGCAATAGACTAACACCAGCTAAAACAGTGTGGCACTGCATTGACAGTTGCCCCAAAGAAACACTGGCCTATATAACTAAGCTTAGACCGAGAAAAACCAGTTAAGTATTTTCATCTTCAAAGCGCATAAAAATGCAATGGTACCGGTAGGAAAATGCGGTGAAGGGTTTTTCTTTTGCCCAAAATCCCTGCCACGCTGACGATATCAAGCCACCAGTCCCCTACATTCGGTTGAACCTTTTTTATTATTGGTATATACTATGGTATATATCAATTTTGTTCAGGAGTGGTGTTTGTGGACAGTGCCAAACTTTTTTATAACGGCCGTAGCCAGGCAGTACGCTTGCCCCGGGAATATCGATTTGATGGTGAAGAAGTATACATCAAAAAAATAGGTAATGCCGTTGTTTTAATGCCCAAAGATAAGATCTGGGAAGCGCATGAAACTGGTATGGATTATTTCAGTGAAGATTATATGGATAGCAGAAAACAGCCCGCCTTAAAAAAGAGAGATGATCTGTGATTAGGTACATGCTTGATACGGATATTTGCATCTACCTGATTAAAGAAAAAGACTCCGCTTTGAAATTGAAACTTTATGAAAAAGGGATAGGCTGCTGCGCCATTTCTTCAATTACTCTTGCTGAATTAGCTTATGGTGTACAAAAAAGCAGGAGGGTGGGACAAAACAAGCTGGCTCTCGGTTTGTTCCTTACCCCTTTTGAGCTTCTTCCTTTTTCGACAGAGGCTGCGTTTATTTATGGCAATATACGGCAGCAACTTGAGCTAAGTGGAGAAATAATTGGTGGCTATGATCTGCTTATTGCTGCTCATGCTTTAGCAGAGGGATTAACTCTAGTAACCAATAATACAGCCGAATTTTCCAGAGTTGATGGTCTGTATATTGAGAATTGGATTAATCATATTTAGGATATATGGTTTTTAGGGGAAGCAGGTGTGACAACCCACTAATACCTTTTGAACAACTCCCCTCTTAATTCCCGGCAATCTATCTACCTGGCGGTTTAAACCTTTCGGCAAAACATGGCATATACCGCTTCCATATTTCTTTCTGGCTTGTCTCAGCATTTTATCGTCTTGAGGAATGAACACAAAGGCAATCTGAAGTTGTCAAATCCCCTGTCCCCTTGACACCAGGCCATAATTTTATTTCAGAAGCTCATTGCCCAAACAGCCAGGCTGGAAAAGGCAATCGCCAGGCTAAAGCTTAACAGTGTTCCGATAATAGCATATTCAGCAATTAATTGAACTTTCGATTCTTCGAAACGTAAAATTGATTTTGCTGCCACTAAAAAACCTATGCCTAAAGGTTGACCGATCAAAATCAAGATTAAAACCAACATTCTTTCGAGTTGGCCTATCAACTTGCCACCATTTTTCAGGCCCTCTGTTGGCATATCGTTTTCTTCAAAAATCTCCTTCATGTATCGCCCAATAAAATGGCCGAAGCCAGGCACTATTAGACTAAAAGCAGCCAATATAATTATTGCCTTATAGCCAATTCCAGTAAAAGCTATAATCGGCAAAGTAAGGTATGCAAACAAAACAATTAGCAGCAGCCCAGCTATATGTAACGCCTGATCAATAACCATCACCTTTGCAGAATCTATACCCCCTGTTTTGATCTGCTTTATGTAATCTATCACGAAATGAAAAATAAATACTAACAGGGGAACCAGCCATTCTGTCCAGTTCTGAAGCAATAGATAACGGGAGCATGTTAAAATTTTAGACAATCTGCTAAGGTAGAAGGGACCGAAAAGTCCCAGAAATCGGAGGCAGAAAATGGGAGAGTTCAGAAAGAAGTATGATGAGGAATTTAAGAAGAACGCAGTAAAGCTATCCTATGCCAGTCCCAGGACGGTTAAGGAGCTAGCAGAGGACCTGGGTATCCATGAGAACCTGCTCTACAACTGGAGGCGGAAATATACATCAGATGGTGACAAGACCGAGTATGCCACGCTTGAAGAAGAAAACCGAGATCTAAAAAGGCAGCTCACCGAGACTAGGATAGAGCGAGACATGTTAAAAAAAGCAGCGGCCTACTTCGCGAAGCACCAAAAATAAAATATGAGTTCATCAAGAATAGCCCTGAGCATCCGGTTGCGAAGTGGGCCAAGATCCTACAAGTTGAAAGAACAGGCTATTACTCCTGGAAAAGTAGACGAGAAGCCTTAGAGAAAAGGGAAGAACACCTCAAAGAGGTGATCAAAAAAGAATTTGAAGCAAACCGAGGGACATACGGCCCGGACAGGATAACGGTTCAGCTGCGTAAAATAGGGGAAAAGATCGGCCGTAAAAAATGTGCTGAGTATATGGCAGAGTTAGGCCTTGACTCCTGCCACAACAAGCACCGGACAAGAAGTCTGACCAACAGTAAAAAAGCCCGTGGTGAAGGATATCCCAATATCTTAAGGGACCACTACTTCCCGATAGTTCCGAGAATGGGCCTGACAAGCGACATCACCTATCTGAGGACAGGCGAGGGCTTCCTTTACCACTGTGTAATAAAGGACATCCTGACCGGAGAAGTGCTGGGAGACCATATGGCGGACAGGATGACAAAAGAGTTAGTCGTTAACGCGATACTTACCATGCTTGCAAAGCACAGGTTAAAAAAAGGATGCATCTTTCATAGCGATCGCGGCAGTCAATACACCTCACAAGCGGTCATGGACCTATTGAAGCAGTATGGTCTTTGCCAGAGCTTCTCTCGCGTAGGTATGCCGGGAGACAACGCTTGGGTGGAAAGTTTCTTTGCAACCATGAAGAAAGAGCTGATTCACCGGACGCATTACGAAACGAAAGAGTCCGTGAAGGCGGCGGTGTTTGAGTATATATATTGCTTCTACAATGTGAAGAGGATTCAGAAAAAACTCGGATATATGTCGCCGGGTGAGTATCTCAGTTCACTTAGATCAGAGAGGTTGGCTGCAGTAGCTTAGCAAATTGTCTATAAAAAGGTTAACGACCCAAAGTTTATTATTAGATTAAATTCAAGATAGTTGCTTAAATAAGCTTTTCTCACCCCACCTCACTATACACACTTATCCCAGCCCCGAAGTAGTTATCGTAGATATGCTGGTAGACGGCTGTGGTTTTCTTTTCATAGAGTTCTGTGTCATATATTTCCGGCAAACCTGCATCGAGGAGGGTTTCGATAGTTACTTTGACCTGGGCGCGGTCGCGTTGGCGCTTGCGCCAATCGAGAACCAGTTTTTCTTTCTTCAGGGTTTCTAAAAGTTCCCGGGCTGTTTTCTTAACCTGTTCTCGCTCTTTCTTCTTCAGCTGCGGTTCCGGTTTGGTGAGCAGATCAAACAAAGCAAGCTCTTCTTCGGTCAGGTTTTCGCCTACCGAGCGCCGCTCTTCCTCGGTCAAGCTTTGGGTAAATTCCAGCAGACGGCGGAAGAATTCTTCAACATTTACACTGCCGCTGTTGTAGTCATCTATCATCTTCTGAAACTTTTCGAGATAATCAACGCGCTGTCGATTTAAGCGAACCATTGTGTTTAGCTTTCTGGCTATTGCCCCTTTCAGCTTTTCTGCTTCAGTATGTTTTCGTCCCTTTTCAAACCTCTGGCGCAGCGCATCAAAATCAATATTACTTAAATCGACCAAATGCACGTTGCCTTCTTCATCCGTTTTTTCCCTGATCACATAACCTTTTGGGGCAATTGAACTGTCAAGCAGTTCCTCAACATCATCCATTATTCCCGATATATTAGCCTGTGGGGTAAGATTGCGAATCATCCTTGATAATACACGGCCCAGTTCGCAGTCAGCCTGGACTTCATGGGCTACCTTATCCGGCAAAACTGCCTTATAAAGTCTGTCCACAAAAGCAGTCTGCTCCAAAAAACGCTTTTTATGTTCGTCGGAAGCGACTAGGGCATCAACCGCACTATCCAGCAGCTCCAATCTTTTCAGAGGTTCTGCGCCCTTGATCAAGTGCGGGTCAATACCTTTTTCCCGGCAGAGCGCCCAGGCATCTTCAATAGCTTGCTTAAGGGCTTCAACCAGCGCTTCCTTATCTTCAACCGGTTTTTCACCTTCACCTGCACCGCCCGGACCGTAGATAGCCAACGCTTTTTCAAGATTGCGGAATACTCCGGCATAATCAACGATTAAACCGCTGACCTTATCACCAAATACCCGGTTGGCCCGGGCTATGGTCTGCATCAGGGTGTGATTGCGCATTGGCTTATCTAAGTAGAGGGTTGAACAGGATGGCACATCAAAGCCGGTCATCCACATGGCACAGACAAATACGAGGCGGAAGGGGTCATCCGGTTTTTTAAACTTTTTCTCCAGATCCTCATTAAGTATTCTCTTACGGTGGGGGCGTATATCTAACCCCTTCTGCTCCATGTCATGGATTTCGTTTTGGGATTGTGATACCACAACGGCCATATCTGTTGTTTCCATCAGCCTGATCCTGTCCGCAAGTTCTGTGCGTTCCGGTTCAGCAGACCCCTTAAACTTTAGCCGCAGTTCATCAAGCTTCTTCTGCCAATGATCTTGAACCTTATCATACATGCGCACAGCTGTAGCTTTATCAATACATATGACCATCGCTTTGCCCTGGAAGCCGCGGGTGGTAAAATGCTCCACAATATCTTCTGCAACTGCTTCAAGGCGATCATCACGGGTTATCAGGTGATATTCACGGGAGAATTCCCGCTCCAGTTTCTTCTCCTGCTCTTCATCCAAAGCGGCATCTTCAAGCAGCGTTTCCATATCTTCGTTCAGGTTTGGGTTGGTAAGCTGCAGTTCGGGGATGCGATTCTCGTAATACAGGGGAACGGTAGCTTTATCTTCCACAGACTGGCGGAAGTCGTAAACGCTGATGTAGTCGCCGAAGACATGCTTCGTTTTCTCTTCGCCCACGATCAAGGGAGTACCGGTGAAGGCGAGAAATGATGCTTTTGGCAGCGCTGTTCGCATGTTCAGGGCCAGGGTATCGTACTGGCTGCGGTGGGCTTCATCGGTAATCACTATTATATCTTCGCGTTCTGAAAGCACGGGGTGAGTTTCTCCCGGTTCGGTACGGAATTTATGAATGAGGGTAAAAATGTAGCGGTGATCTTCACTTAACAGTTGGCGCAGGTGGCGGCTGCTTTCAGCCTGGGTTTTGCTTTTGGTTACCACCCCGGAGGAGCTGAAGTTTTTGTAGATCTGATCATCTAACTCCCTGCGGTCGGTGACGATGACAAAAGACCAGTTGCCCGGCACTTTTCTCAGCACCTTCTGGGAAAAGAAGATCATCGACACACTTTTACCGCTGCCCTGGGTATGCCAGAATACACCAAGGCGGCCCTCTCGCTCATTTATATTTTGTAAAGCTTCGATTGCGTTGTTAACCCCCAGATACTGATGATTCTTAGCGATCAGTTTTACCTGTCCGCCGGGAACTGTCATGAAGATGGTGAAGTTTTCAACCAGATCAAGCAGGCGTGAATGCTCGCAGGTGCCTTTCAGGATTGTTTCCAGAGAAACCTTAGGTTCTTCTTTTTCGCTGCCTACCTTCTTCCACTCGGCGAAGTGTTCCCAACCGGCAGTAACCGAACCGATCTTGCTCTGGTTGCCGTTGGAGACAATAATGAAAGCGTTATACCAGAACAGGTGGGGGATGGTGTCTTTATTATCCTGCAGGTTATTGAAATATGCTGTTTCTAATCTTTTATCAACCGCTTTAAATTCCATGTATACCAGCGGCAGGCCGTTTACAAAACCCACAAGGTCTGCGCGGCGGGTATGCATTTCGCCGGTAATCCAGAACTGCGAGCAGAGCAGGAAATCGTTGTTGGCCGGTTCTTCCCAGTCGATGATGCGGATATATTCTGTGCGTTCACCCTGGTCAGGATCGGGAACCTGAATCCTTACCCCATTTTTCAGCAGTTCATAGATTTCATGATTGGCAGCAACCATGCTCAACCGGGAGCGATCGCGGGTCAGCTCTTCTATTGCCTGGATGATCGCTTCGCCGGGGGCATTAGGGTTCAGCTTTTCAAGCGCAGGGAGCAGCCTGGATGTTAAAACCACCTCGGCTTTGTTCTCACGACCAAGGGGGCTCTGACCCTGTTCGAATTCACCGTAAGCGTTATAGGTTTCCCAACCCAAGGCAGCCAGTAGATCTATGGCCGGTTTTTCGATTAGGCTGTCTTCGCTAAAGCCGGTGGGAGCCATCACTTATTCTCCTCTTCTACTTGCTTTAAGTAAGCCACTCCTTGTTTCGTGGTTTTGTAACGCTGGTTTGGGCTATTAGGCTTATCTGGCAAAGTCATACGCAACAAACCACTGGATACCAAGGGTTCTATATAATTTTTTCTAAAATGTTTTCTATCTTTGATCTGCGCCACTTCTTGCAACTCTTCTCTTTTCTTATCTTCATTTAATGCAGCTTTAAGCACCGTTATAACTTGAGGGGTACTTGGGGGGTGCTTGGGGGGTGCTTGCGGGGTGCTTGCGGGGTCTTCAGCTTTTAGTGGATAGAAAACAGCATCAAAAAAATTGTCCACCATAAACTCAGGTTCCGGATAACCGTTTGATACAGCACCCTCCCGCATTCTTCTAATTCCAGTACCGGCTTTTTCTATAAAGTCTATTCGATGTAATAGGTCAGCTATTAAGGGGTTCCTCCTGATGCTCTTACGACCTAAATCATCATAGTTCATACCAGCAGGCAACCCACCAGGGCTTGTTACCTCAATGCGATCTGAAAAGATTTCAACAAAGACGTTGCCACCTTCAATAAACCAGTCCCGGTGCATAACTGCATTAGTTATCGCTTCGCGTAATGCTTCCATTGGATATTCTGGTATATTTTCACGCTGCAATTTTTCTATCTTATAAGCCGTACGGGTATTGCGTTCAATAAAGCGAAGGCTGTTTTCTATATCTTCAACAATTCCTTCAGCAAAATCTTTACGATCCAGCACATCTACTTTTTTGTCACCCTTAAAAAGCAGACAGGTTATATAAGCCTGATTAAAGAACCTGCGGGGCTCTTTGGCAAAGAAAAGCACCCCGGCATTACGGAAAAGCAACTTGCCAGCTACACGTTCAGCAGCCTCGATGTTAACTAAAATATCCTCTATATTACTTTCTGTAGTTATAGTGCTTTTCTTTAACCAATATTTGAATTTGTCATGATCAAAATCGTCGGGATAATTAAACTTAGGGCACACAGATAGATCGAAGCGGATAGTTCCAGCCTGCTTAAATAAATTATGAATCTCATGGCGTTTTAGTTTTTGAGTAACTGCACCCTGTCGTACAAAAAAACCATCACTGCACTGAACTGGTTTATCATCACTTTCTTTAACAATAACAGCAACTACTTCATCTATTCGCTGCAAAGTAATCTGTACAGGAGGATCACAATTCCTTGCAATGTTTTGTATGTTCCCCCGCAGCTCATTTGTATCTTCTATACCTGTAACCCTGCCCTTGTCATCAACTCCGAGAAGAATTTTACCACCAATAGTATTTGCAAAAGCTGTTAATGCACTGGCGAAATCTTTATTCGGCTTCTTCTTATATTCCAGCATGGTGCCTTCGCCTTCCTGGAGAAGGATTTCTAAGTCAGCATTTTTCAAGAGGCCGCCTCCTCTGGCACTTTAATGTCAAGCTCTGAAACATCCACCTCGCCTGAGATTAGCTTGGGCAGGAGGAGGTCGCGGGTTTGGCGGAGGATGGTATTTTTACCATACAAAATTCCAATCATTTGAAATAAAACCGATACTTCTAAGTTAAATCTATCTAAAACTAAAGTTGGCACTTTTACCGCTTCTAATTCCATTAAATCTTTCGGATAAACATGTGGTTGGGCTGCACCTCTTTGTAGCATATCTACTTCTACTTTTCTATCTCTAAGTTGTAAATAGTAGTAATAAACGTATCGTGTTGTATCGGTATCTATAACTGAACAATCCGAAGCCCAAACGTTTTCATGATGAAGCCAAACAAAACCAGCATTCGCTCCAGATGCACTAATTGTTACAATAGGTTTCTTTGTATTTGATGTATTATGGCAGTAAGCAGGGCTTTTACCTCCAGCAATAACAGGAATTGGGCCTTCTACTACAGTTTTTTTGGTTATATTTTTTCCTTTTCTAATATTTATTAAATCACCAAGCTTTAAGGCCTCCCACCCCTCCGGGATTTGACCCAGGGGGGATTCAACGAAGCGGGTAATCTCATGACCGGGGAAGCGAAAGTTGACAAACCATTCACGGTAAAGGTTTTGAGCCATTTCTTCGAGGATTTTAATCCTTCGTAGGTTGTTCTCAATTAAATCATCGTAGGCTGAGAGGATAGCGGCGATTTTACGTTGGACTTCATGTGGTGGGACTATAACTTCTTGGGATAATGCTATTTCACGATTTAAGCCAGGCACAGCAGCGTCTGAATTCATATTATTAAGTCCAATAGTAGTCAACAGATGCGACAAATAATACAAATCAAGAGGCAGATCTTTAGCTTCAACATAGTATACAGTATCAATCGGGTAAAAACTCTTTTTCTCATAGAATACATTTCCAATTGATCCTTTTCTTCCAATGATAATGCCAGGTCCTTTAACTAATGGTTCAATGTGTTTATCAACAACACCTCCAGAACCATATACAGGGTATTCACCCGCCCTTCTTTCTCTTTTAGGTAAACCTTTGCCGTATTTAAGGTTTATAATATCACGCAACTTATATTTCTTGTATAACTCTTTCCCCATCACTCACCCTCCAGCAACTTCACCACATTCTCCGCAATCCGCTCTTCCAGTTCTCTCGCCTCGACATTGAGCTTTTCCAGTTCTTCATTTAATTCTTCCAGGCGCTCTTTGAAGTCAAAGTCATCTTCCTCGCGGGCAGTTACTCCAACATAACGCCCCGGGTTTAAGCTGTAACCCTGCTCTTCAATCTCCTCAATAGTGGCAGCCTTGCACAAACCCGGCACATCAACATATTCAAGCTCGGTGAAGTTCTCCTTCAACAGCTCCAACCCACCATGCAGATCTTCCGGTTCTTCGCTCCGGTAGAGGCGCACTATGTTGGCTAAGTATTCCACCTGGGCCGGGGTCCAGTCGCGATGGGCCCGGTCGAGTTGGCGAAAGATATGACGGGCATCAATGAAAAGTACTTTATCTGCCCGGTCGGTATTCTTTTTACCCCGGTCGAAAAACCAGAGGGTGCAGGGCAGGGTAACAGTATAGAAGAAGTTTGAACTGACTGCTACCATTACATCTACACTTTTAACTTCAATTAGCTGTTTGCGGATCTCCAGTTCCGATGCCCGGGCATCGGAAGCAGAATTGGCCATAACAAAACCGGACCGCCCTGTTTCATTTAGGGTGCTGTAAAAAATTTGAATCCAGATATAGTTGCCATTATCAACCCGTGGCATTCCGAAGGGGAACCGGGGGTCATCTTTTAAACGCTCTTTATCTATACGGTCTACATTAAAGGGAGGATTGGCCATTACATAGTCAAATCTGCCGGGGCTTTTGTGCAGGTCTTCATAGTAGGTATTGCCCTGGCGGATATCGCCGCCTAAACCGTGAACGGCAAGGTTCATTTTAGCCAGGCGTACGGTTTCAGAAACCCTTTCCTGACCGTAGATACTGATTACTTCACCGCCGCCATTGCGGTGTTCATCTACAAAGCGGGCGCTTTGCACAAACATACCGCCAGAACCGCAGGCAGGATCGTAAATCCGCCCGCTGTAGGGTTCAATAATGCTGACTATAAGTTTAACGATGCAGGTGGGGGTGAAAAATTCGCCGCCCTTTTGCCCTTCACTCATGGCAAACTTGCCCAAGAAATATTCGTAGATTTTACCAAAAGCATCGCCCTCGATATCCATTGGGATGGAGTTTAGCAGTTTTAACAGCTCGGATAGGGCGGAGTTCTCAAGGCGATTATAGGTTTTGGGCAGTACATCTTTTAAATCGGGGTTTTCTGTTTCAATGGCCCGCATGGCATCGTTTATAGACTGGCCGATGTTGCTGCCTTCGGGCAGGTTCAGGAGGGCAGAAAAGCGGGCTTCCGGGGGCAGGTACATTACCCCGCGGGCCTGGTAGTCGGTAGGGCCGATCTTGCGTCTGCCCGTGGCCTGACCTTCCAGCTCGGCTTCAACTGCGCTTAATTTATAATCTGCATAGCGCAGGAAGATTAGCCCCAGAACGGGAACGGAATACTCCGATGATTTTAGCTTTGAATTGGCGCGTAGCTCGTCTGCAGCGCTCCAGAGTCGGCTTTCAATTTGATTGTTGTTGTTTTGGTTCATAGGTCCTCCAGGATTACGAATAGTCTTCGATAGATGTCAGTATATCGTGAGGTTCTTAAACTACCAGTTCTAATTCTGTAATTGTTTGACTAATCCTTCTTTTTAAAAGCGGATTGTAATTCAATAATAGGCGGGTAAGGTGGCATAGGGTAGACACCTCATGTAATAACTGGCGTTCTGGAGGATGAGAAACCCGCTTCATCGTTTAATCTGCACGGTCGAATATAAATACTTCTTCTATACTGCTTTCTAAAGCCGTGGCAATTTTATAAGCCAGCAGCAGTGATAGGTTGTATTTGCCCTTTTCAATATGGCCAATGGTTTCCCGGCGCACCCCAACCTTGTCAGCAAGCTGCTCCTGGGTTAAATCATGCCTTGCCCGAAGCTCTTTAATACGGGTTTTTAAGGTAACCTGCATCACATATTTCCCCTCTTCTCATAGATATTAAAGGATATAACGAAGGTCAGGATTTGGACAACAAATAAATTGGCGTAAAAGGTTGCAAAGAATTTCAAAAGCGCATCTGTAGATTCGAAAAAAGAGCTGGCGATAATTAATGCAGGAAAGCCCAGCAGGGAAACTATGAAGGCATTTAGCCCTGCCCGGCCGAGATTATGCCGCAGCATTTCATCATCGCTATGGCGGGCAAGACCGAAAAAACCAAAGTATCCGAAAAAACCAAAATAACCTATGTTGCCTGTAATTAAACCTAACAGCCCCAGTAACCCTACCAACCCCAGGTAACGTATTGGATTCTTTTTCATTGCTAATTCCTCCTAATGTTAGCTATTTAGCATATAATATAATTTTTATATAACATTATGTTATTTATATATCACATTTAAATTAGCAATGCAACCCTTCTATTAAAAAAACATTCGCCCTGGCAGGTACACTTTTAATTCCTGCGGCAGGTGGACTTTTAAATGCAGAATGGGCTGTCCATGCAGTGTGGATATTATTCGTTTTAGCAACTATTGTCTTCCTAATCTACGCAAAGACTGGCAACCGTTAT
>Ga0334884_1001320_pt1 | contig 37560 bp, 27 predicted proteins | sample GraSluR1_MG_7_FD_207215 | JGI IMG/M metagenome (GOLD analysis project Ga0334884, IMG submission 207215) | Sludge microbial communities from methane-producing bioreactor in Wageningen University, Netherlands - Granular Sludge_12_05 R1 | ecosystem: Engineered > Bioreactor > Anaerobic >... | reverse complement strand
TGATTATGCGGAAGAACCGCATTTCGGATTGCATGTCAGAGAAAAGACAGATGGACAACTCAATCAGCAGGGTCGAGGCGGCAGAGCAAATCAACCGCCAGTCGCCAGACGAAAAAGAGACTGTAGACATACTTAGGTATGCGGCTGTAGTGTGGAAACACAGGCTGCTTGTGCTTGCTGGCCTTGTGATTGGATTGGCCGGAGCCATTGTCTTCTATCTGAACGCGCCGGACGAATTTTCGATGACTTATCAGTACGCCAATGAGCGTCTGCGTCCGAAGGAATTCAGGAACTTGACCGCCCGCTTCTACTCGGCGCCCAATCTCCAGTGGTTTGGTCACAGACTCCAGGAGCGGCAGATGCCGGACCTGGCACTGGCGATGATTCACGCCGGCGTGGACAAGAGCGGCAGCAGAGGGCCTGTAAGGCTTGAGGTGTGGCCAAAGACGGGCGAGGTCGAGTCCGGGCGGTCGAGCACGGACGAGATTCAGAAGATGGTGCAGTCCAGCAGTGAATTGCTGCTCGTTCAGGTCTCGGCCGATTCCAAAGAAAAGGTCGCCGCGCTTGGAGAAATCGTTCGCGAGAATATGGAAAACGTGCTGGTTTTGCACGATATCATCAATGCCTTATTGCAGGCCGTTTCCGAGACGCGGTCCCGCATGGCTGAAGTGGAAGAGAACCGGTTCACAAGGGATCTTGCCCTTTCCAGGCAGAAGAGCACGCTTGAGCGGCTTAAGCAGTTGGAGCAGCTTCCGACGGTCGACGGCGGCGCGATTGCCCTGCAATTCTCGTTGGTCGGGCAGACGGAATTCCTTCCTTTGTCGTTCCATATCAGCTCCACGGAAAAGAATATCGTGGAACTGGAAGAGCAGGCTCGATGGGATGCGCAGACATACGAATATCATCGGAACCTGCTGGGGGTCCAAAACGATTTGCTGGGTGCAGCAACCTCTGTTCTGCAGTCGAGCCGGTCGCCGGAAGAGTTCGTTCGGTATGTCAGCCAGGAGGCGCAGGACCAGCCCACTGCGGAGATTCGGGATTACCTTGCGGCATATATGAAGCGCCTGGAGAACAGAGTATCGACGCGTGCGCCGGTGACCGAGCTGCCGTCTGTGAGGCGCACTACCGCAGGTCGGTTGAGGACGATGGGAGTGATCATGAGCGCCTGTCTTATTGCATTCATCGGAGCGGCCTTTGTTGCAGAGGCGGTAGGGCAGGGAAGGCGGACCTGCTGACATCTAAGCGAGTGACCGGCATTCCTGAATGGTTGCCAAAGAAGCACAGACTGTGGCGTCTTGCGCAGGAGCTGAACGCAAAAAATCACCTATCGGTTTCCATATCAGCGACCCCGTCGCGGCAACCGACGGGGACGGAGTATGGCCGCGGCATAGATGGGCACAATCACAAAGCGATGTTTGGAAGATTGACGCGCGATGACCCACAGTGACCGACCTGAAGTCAAGCACATCGCGCGCGGCGGCATAATCGTCTTCATTGGCACGGTTGCCGGCGGTGTTCTGGGCCTGGCGCTGCACGTTCTGCTGTCTCGCAAGCTTGGCGCGCATGACTACGGTCTTTACATGCTGGGCTTCAGCGTTTTCGTAATCGCCCATTGTGCATTGTCGCTGGGTCTTGGCAGAGGCATTCTCCGTTTTGTGGCAATGCACAAGGGCGCAGCGGACGGAGCACGCCTGCGAGGCACACTTGTTTTTTCGTTTGCGATCTCCACCGGCGCGTGCATGGTCGGCGCGCTGCTCTTGTACGCATCGTCGGATCGCATCGCGGCGGCGTGGTTTGGCAAGCCGGAATTCGGCATGGTGTTGAGGATCTACGCGATCGCGCTGCCTTTCTACAATGTTCTGTTGTCAAGCTGCTTCGCGATCCAGGCGTTTGGGAGGATGGGCGCATATTCCACTCTGCGCAATGTTTTGATTCCGGCGGTCAACCTCCTGCTGGCGTCCGTTTTGCTGATGCTGTGGCGTTTCGATTTGCAGACGGCGCTGTATGCCTCGCTGGTCACCATGGCTCTTCTGGCCGGTTTGGGGCTCACATACGTGACCCTCGCCGCACGAGGCGTTGCGAGCACGGGTCGTGCGACAATTGAAGGCAGAAATATCCTTCGGTACTCCCTTCCGCTGTTGTTCGCGGGAATGGCGTACATCCTGCTTTCGTATGTCGACAGGATTATGATCGGACTGTTCGAGGAATCGGCGGCAATCGGCCTATACAGCGTTTCAGCAAAGGTGGCCGTACAGACAAAGGTGGCGCTGAACTGTATCAACGCGGTTCTTGGCCCCGTCATTGCCGACCTCAGTCATCGTGGGGACATGGCAAGCGTGGCATCGATGTTCCGAACGAGCACGCGATGGATTGTTATAGTCATTCTGCCGGTTGTCTTTGTCTGCGTCGCGTTCGGTGGCGAAATACTGGGGCTGTTTGGCGCCGAATTCTCAGGTGGTACCGATGTGCTGATTGTTCTCGTGTCGGCTTATACCGTCGCGGCGGGTACGGGCTCTGTCGGGGTTATTCTGAATATGACGGGCAAACAGGACATTGAACTGATCAACACTCTCTGCATGGTCGGCCTGAATATCGTTTTGAATCTCTGGCTAATTCAGGAATACGGCATCATGGGAGCGGCTATTGCGACAGGGGCATCTATCGCCCTTGTAAACCTTGTCAAAGTAATCGAGGTGCGGCTGTTTTTCGGTTTTCAACCGTATGACCGAACGTTCTTGAAACCGATCGCCACGGCCGCGATCATTCTGTTGTTTCTACTGATCATGCGCCGTCATTTTGCACTGACGGGCTGGTTGTGGACCTTGCCTTGCATCGGGTCTGCGGCGGCATACTTTGGAATTCTGCTGGGGTTGGGGCTTGAAGACGACGACCGGCAGGTACTGGCGGCGATCCGACGAAGGTTAGGCTTGAAGGGACTGCAATGAAGGCCCGACGTTTGGTTGTAATCGGCTTGGATGGTGGGACTTACGACGTTCTCGAGCCGCTGATGGAAATGGGCGCAATGCCCCACCTTCAGGCTTTACGCCGGCGAGGCGCCTTTGGAGAACTGACCAGTGTGGTTCCTCCGGTCACGGGACCGGCGTGGACTGCGATGGCCACGGGAATCTCCCCGTGGAAGTGCGGTGCATATTCGTTCGTGATGTCGCACCGGGACTCCTGGACTTATACGACCATCAGCTCGGCGCATTTACGGGGTCGGGCGTTCTGGGATCTGCTTGCTGAAGCAGGACATGTTCCCGGCGTATGGAATTATCCCACATTGTACCCCGTCTATCCGAGTCAGGGTTTCATGGTCAGCGGCATCCTGGCGGCACAGAACCATGACATAACATGGCCGACGGACTTGCGCGACGAGCTGACGCGGCTCGTGGGTCAATATCTTATCTACGTCAAGTATGCTGACAAAGCATATTACGACAACGAGACACGATTCATCACCGACATCAATGACCTCATCGATCAGAACACCAGAGTACTGCAGTATCTGCTGCACGAGAAGAGGTGGAACGTGTTTACGGGCGTCATCTCGGCGCCCGATTTCATCCAGCATTACATGTGGAAACACTGGGACCGCGACCACCCGATGCACGACACATCTTCTGAACCGTACAGGGAGGCGTTCGTTGGCTTGTGGCGGCGGATTGACGACATGCTGGGCCTTGCGGCCGCAGCATGCAATGACGATACATATCTCATGATTGTATCCGATCACGGCTTCGGACCCACCACTGAAACGTTCTATTTGAACGTGTGGCTGAGGGAGAACGGATTTCTTGTGCTGAAACGCGGCAGTGCTTTCACGGATGCTAAAAAGCGCGCTTTGAGCGTGGCAAGCGGATGGTTAAGGACCGTTGACCGCAGGTTAGGCACGCGTTTTCTGCGATCGGCCAAGAGATTCGTCAACCCGGTGTCTCGCCGGTATTTCGACGCCTTCGATCTGGAGCAGTCCGCCGCCATATCGGCCCGCATTTCGCATTCCATCGAAGGCATCTACCTGCTTGACCCGAAGCGGAGGGATGAGCTGATTGAGAAACTCGGCAAGATCGTGAAACCTGACGGGACGCCTCTGAAAGTTCAGATACACAGTCGCGAAGGAATTTGCGGCGCCGGCGATCACGAGGACGCGCCGGACCTGTTTATAACAGTGGATGATTTCCGCTGTCAGCTTCCGCCGGATCACGACCGGCGATCCTGGTATGACGACCGGCCGTATCCGAACCGCACCGGAGGGCACCGAATGAACGGCATGTATCTGCTGACGGGACCGGACGTCCGCGCCGAGCAGCGCCGCCTGGACCTGCTGGACGTGGCGCCGACGCTTCTATATGCGCTCAAGGCGGCAATTCCTTCGCACATGGACGGCAAGCCTCGAACGGAACTGTTCAACCGCACTAACGGACCCGACTACGTGCAGCGGCGTGCGCCGGACTCCAGTGAGGCGCCCTCCGCCAGCAATATTGAGATTGAAGATGTGTTGAAGAGCCTGGGATACATGTAAGCCGAGGCGTTGCGGGACCGGAGACCTGGTTATGGGTGCAATGAAAACGGACAGAGTGATTGTCATCGGATGGGATGGCGGGTCGTTCAATGTTCTCGATCGAATGATCGAACGCGGTCTCATGCCGAATCTGCAGGGACTGATCTCGCGCGGCGTAAGATCGCCTTTTTTGTCCACGGTTCCGCCACTGACGGCCCCGGCGTGGGTGAGCCTGCGGACAGGCAAGACTCCGGGCAATCATGGTTTGTTCAGTTTTTTCAAACCGCCGGAGCAAACCTGCGGCAGCGACCACCTTGAGCGGCATACTGCCGAAAGCGTCAAGGCCGCGACCTTCTGGAACATTCTCAATCAACACGGCAGGAAAGTATGCGTAGTCGACATGCCTTTGACGGATCCTGTGGAAGAGATCGACGGCGTTATGGTGTCGGGCATGATGACGCGCGGAAGAGCCGGAGTTCTGACGCATCCTGAACACCTCAAAGAGGAGCTTCTGGGCATGCTGGGCGATTCATTTTCCGGAACGCTCACCGACGGCGTAGACACCTCGGTGTCATATCTCAAGCATCTGACTGAGTCGCTCGAATGGAAAAGCAAGCAGGACTTCTACTTAATGTCTCACTGCGAATGGGATTGTTTTGTTACTGTATTTTCGGCGGTGGACGCGCTGCAGCACTATTTCTGGCGGTTCATGGATCCAGGCTGCGATTCGTATACAGAGGATGCGGCGATAACAGCGCAGATCGAACGTTTTTACAAGAAGCTGGACGAGGTGCTGGGTTCGTATATGGATCGCCTGGGCCCGGCCGATACTGTCTTTGTGGTATCGGACCACGGATTCGGCCCTTCCAACTATACCGTGTACGTGAATAACTGGCTTAACGCGTCAGGGTACCTGACACTCGATCATGACCGGTGGGCGCTTCGCGACCGTCTGCTTGAACCGGTTCGCTTGAAGAAGGCCGTCAAGAAGCTGGATATTTTTCGGCTGCGTTCGCGGATCAGCAAAGGCGCACGGCAGCGCATAAAGGGCGTTCTTGAAAAAGATGCGTTGCGCGTCAGATGGCAGGACACCAAAGCATATCTCAGAACCAACAGCGAGGAAGGCATCTACATCAACCGTACGGACCTGTTCAATAACGGAAGCGTTGAGCCTGCATCCTACGAAGCATGTGTTGAGGAAGTGATCGCCGGACTGGCCGCATTGAGAAATCCGGCAAACGGAGACCTGGTTTTCGAATTTGTCAGGCGGCGCGGGCTAGTCCACAATGGCGTCTGTCAGGACAGCGCTCCGGACATAGTATTGAGGCCGGCGGAAGGTTACGTGGTCCGCGGGTATCGGCGCGGAGCCAAGCCGGTGATTAGGTACGACGATCCGTTTCTGTCGGGCACCCACAGCAGCGAGGGCATATTCATTGCGGCCGGTCCACTGCTGAACGCAGGCCGCCAGGCTGCCTCAATCCGCATCGAAGACCTTGCACCTATGCTGCTGTATACTCTCGAGACGCCCGTTCCCGAAGACATGGACGGGAGCATTTGTGAAGACCTGTTCCGCGCAGGCGTGCTCCAAGACAGACCGCCGGTGTATGGTCGCGGGCAAGGAAACAGACAGCGAAGTTTCGGAACGGGGGTGCAAACGACCGAAGAGGAAGCCATACGTAAGCAGCTCTCACAATTGGGATATGTGGATTAGGCGACTATGGCGGAACCAACGGCAATATCGCAACTTCCGGTGGAACGAGCTTCAAACATCGCGCAGCCCCGTGAAGCCATGCTGTTTGCGGCACTGACACTTGCCGCGCCGCTGCTGTTCATATACGCCAGGCTTATGCTGCTGACGCCCGGCGACCAGATGGTCGCACCGCAGTCGCTGCTGGTGCTTGGTGCTTTCTACAGCGCCTTGTGCCTCGTGCATTTTGATACGGCCTTTTACCTGCTCATATTTTTCATTCCGCTTCAGTTCAAAGGCGTTTCCATCGGTGACGGTATTCTGTCCGTAACTGATTTCATGATTGCGGCACTGGCGCTTGTCTGGGTGGTCCGCTGTCTGATTGGCTTGACAGCGCCGCGGCTGAATTGCGCCGTCGCGCTGTTGTTGGTCTGGCTGGTCATTGCGGCCGTCTCGGCCTTTCAGAGTATCGACCGCGGCGCTTCGGTTCGACAGCTGCTGCGTCTGCTGTCCTGCGGTGTGGCTCTTGGGCTGACTGTAAACGAGGTTTATAATCGGCGCCGACTAATCAGGACAATCACAATACTGGTGTGGTCATCGGCTTTTGTGTCGGCCTATGGGCTGTATGAGTACTTCTATCTTAACCGAAACATTCCGCTCCTGACGCAGGAAGCCATTAACACGCACAAACGAATTGTGACGGTTTTCAACCAGTCCAATGTCACCGCCGGCTTCCTGGTGGTTGTGGCCGGCATGGTAATGCTGTTGTACATTCGCTCGCATAGCCGTGCGTGGAAACTGGCATACGGTGGCATCTTCATATTGAATATGGCGGCGGTGGGGTTGACCTTTTCCCGGTCGGGTTGGCTGTGTATGGCGTTAGTGCTTCTGCTGCTTCCCTTTCGCGTTCGCGCCAGGCTGCTCCTTTGCGGCGTTTTGATAGCCGTTGTCGCAGCTTCGAGCCTGGCCTATAATCTTACCTCCCGGCAGCGATCTATCAACGAGCGTCTGGACATCTACGAGCGGGCATGGATGCATATAAAGCACCGGCCGCTTCTGGGGTACGGACCCGGCACGACCACCCATTTGTCATTGTCGCAGAGGGAAACGCGATCCGGACAAATCGTTACCTTGAACGCTCACAACCTTTACCTGACTGTGCTTCTCGAAACGGGTATGTTTGGGATGGCGGCCTTAATGGTGCTGGTGGCCAGCCTTTGGATAGGTATTGTTCAAGTAGTTTGCGCATTGAGGCGGGCTGGGCCGGCAGCCAAACATGAGCATCTGACAGTCTGGTGTCTGGCCGCCACCATGGCGGCAATACTATTGATACGATTCTTTCAAACCGGCATGCTCCAGTTGTCGATGTGGGTTGGGTTCGGGCTCATCGCCGCCTTGCCGGCCGTTTACAAGGGTACGCCGGATGCTTCGCGGGATATCCGCGCCAAGGCGCAGCAGTGATCTATTCGAGCGAAAATCATTGAAGGTCCTGCACTGCATACCAAATATGGCCGGCGGCGGTGCAGAACGGCAACTGACCTATTTGTGCCGAGCCCTTGTCGACAAAGGCGTGGACGTGCACGTGGCGCTTTGTGCAGCCGGAGTAAACGCCCAGAGGCTGGAAGATTCCGGCGCTGTAATCCATATGCTGAAGAGTCGTCATCATTACGACTTGTCGATACTGTTTCAATTGATCCGGCTCATCCGTCGTCTGCGCCCGCAGGTCTTGCAGACATGGATGTATCAGATGGACGTGCTTGGCGGCATTGCTGCGATCGCCACCCGGACGGCTCTGGTCGTATCGGAACGCACAAGCGCTGCGGGGCATCCAGGCAATTGGAAATGCCGCCTGCGCACGCGGATCGCGGCCAGACGCGCAATGGTAATCGCCAATTCGCAAACAGGCATAGCATACTGGCACGACCGCCTTCCGGCCGCGCGGACCAGGGTGATCCCCAACATTGTCGCCTTTGATGAAATAGACCGCGCAGCCCCCACCGATGTGAGCCCTCAATCAGCCGGACCGCTTATAGTCGCAGCAGGACGGCTGTACGGGCCTAAAAATGCGACGCAGCTGGTGGAGGCCCTTGTCCGTGTTGCGGCAAGAATCGACAACGTCGCCGCAATGGTGTTTGGAGATGGCCCATTGCGCGAATCGCTTGAGCGGATATGCAGTGCTTCGTCGGCGGGTGGTCGCGTTCGTCTCATGGGATACTCCGATCAGTTGTATTCATGGCTCAAGCGAGCAGACGTGTTTGTGTCGGCAAGTCTGTACGAGGGCGCGCCGAACTCTGTTCAAGAGGCGATTGCCTGCCGCTGTCCGGTGGTAGTTTCCGACATCGCCGCGCATCGTGAATTTCTGGATGAAGACAGCGCATTCTTTGTGTGCCCCGAGTCGGCCGAATCCATCGCCGACGGCATTATGCGCGCCTTGTCCGATCAGGATGGTTGCAGAATCAGGGCGCAACAGGCCTATGCCAGATTGGCCGCCCGACGAGCAGACTGTATTGCCGAAGAGTATATCGCCGCATATGAAGAAATCATCGGCAGAAGATGAGCGCTGCATAGCCAGAAGCGTCCCGGCCTCGGATGAGCGTCAAAAAACCGTGCGGGTTCTGATTTGCATGCTGGACAACCGCTTCGGAGGGCCTCACCGACGCAGCGAATGCGTGGCGCGACGTCTTCGCGACCACGGCATCGATACGATCTTTCTGCTGGCCGAAAAGACCAAAGACCTTGTTCCTTTGGAGAGTTTCGAGTGCATCCTGCTTGAAAACATGCAGTTCCTGCGCCGCGGCAGGATGCTTTACGGCTTGTTCGACTTTGCGGTTCGTTTGCCTTCGACCTTGCGGCGCGTCCGCCGTATTTTGCATGACCGAAACATTGACGTCGTTCACATCAACGGTCTCATCAATATCGTGCCCGCCCTTGCCGCACGGTCCGCAGGCCTGCCGATTATCTGGCACTTAAACGACACGCATACGCCGACTGTCGTGCGGCGTACACTGCTTATGCTGGTTCGTCGCTTTGCGGACATGGTGATTGTTCAAGGCGAAGACGCCGGGCGCCGCTGTCTGGGTACAAGCCGAACTTTGTGGCAGAAGACAGAGATCGTCTATCCGGCCGTCGATGTGCAGCGATTCAGCATGAAGCGATTCGCACATGACGCAATACAGCACATGCGGGCCGAACTTGGGGCGGATGACTCATGCATCCTCGTGGGTACTGTGGCGAATTTGAATCCTTACAAGGGCCACACGTTTTTTATCGAAGCCGCCCGCCTGCTGAAACAACAGTTCGACCGCGTGCGCTTCGTTGTTGTCGGGCGCAAAATTGATACACACCGGGAATATGCACGTCACATCGGCGACCTGATTGTGGAAACAGGTATGCAGAATGACGTTGTTCTTACGGGTTTCAAGCGAGATGTTGAAGATGTACTGGCGGCGCTTGACATTTTTGTGCTGGCGTCGACCGCCGAGTCTTGTCCCAATGCGGTGCTGGAAGCTATGGCGATGGAGATACCCATCGCGGCCACCGACGTAGGTTCCATGCGCGGCATAATTGATGACGGGCAGCAGGGTCTTATAGTCCCCCCCGCCGATGCACCGGCGTTAGCCGACGCGATCGCGCAAATTATACACTCAACACCGCAGGAGCGGACTGAAATGGGCCGTAAAGGCCGCCGACGCGTTGAAGAGCGATTTGCCCTGGACAAAGTATCCGACCAACATCTTTCGATTTATGAAACGGTACTGCGAAACAGAACCGCGTCGCCGCGCAAGGCGCCTGACGAATGAAAGAAGGTTGAGGCAGAATATGGATGATCCTTTTACCAGGTCGCTGCAGGCTGAGAAGGCTTTCTGGAAGGGCCTCACGGAGTTCGGTCATTTCAGCCGACAGGCATGGGAGTCCCAGTTGGCGCGGGATGATCTGAGTTTTGAATTCTTCGAAGGAAAGGTCGTGTGCGAGGTGGGATGCGGCCCCTTCGGAATGATCTATCACGCGCCGGGGGGCCGTCGCATTGGTATCGATCCGCTGATCGACTACTATCGTGAACTGGGCCTGCTCGACACACAGAGAACCGCCGGCATGACACTGATAAACTCCGGAGGCGAGAGTATCAACGACTTGGGGGACAGCATCGCCGATATCGTGATATGCTACAACGTGCTGGACCATGTGCGCCGGCCTCAATGTGTTCTTAAGGAAATCCGGCGCATCTTGCGGCCTGAGGGGACATTGTACCTGAACTGCCATGTGATCAGCCGGTTGCTGATTCCATGCCGAAGCGCCCTGCGGCATCTGGACGCCGCACACCCGCACCACTTCTCGGCAGCTCAACTGCGCCGGCTGGTGCGCGACGGCGGCTTCGCCATAGGACGCGAAAAAGTCTATCGCATGAGGCCGTCCGTGCGATCCATTAAAGCCGTCGCGGGACGGATCGCCATGTTTCATTACGCCGCCTTGGCAACAGCCGAAAACGCCGATGACTCGCCCGAAAATGCGGCGACCACAAACGGTACTTCTCCTGTTAAGAAAGTGTAAGATGATTATCCTTGGTTTGAATGCCTATCATCCGGATTCGGCGGCGGCCGTAATCAGAGACGGCCGGCTTGTCGCGGCCGCCGAAGAAGAACGCTTCCGACGAATTAAACATTGGTCGGGATTCCCGCGAGAGGCGATTTCGTACTGCCTTCGCGAGGCGGCGGTCGATTTGCAGGACGTCGATTATATCACCCTTAATCGCAATCCGAGGGCGAATCTCTTAAAGAAAATTCTATTCACGCTGCACAGACGTCCGAACCCCAGCCTGATACGGAATCGACTTGCAAACATGCGCAAGATCAGCAACCTGGCCGCCGATTTTGCCGAGGCGTTCGGCCAGGCCGGCGCCAACCTCAAGAGCAAGCTGGTTAACGTGGAACATCATCTGGCTCATGTCGCCAGTTCGTTCTACGTATCAGGATTTGACGAAGCGACACTCGTATCAGTGGACGGATTGGGCGACTTTTGCAGCATGATGGTCGCCCGCGGTCGAGGCAACCGTGTCGAACCTCTGTATCGAATCAGCTATCCGCATTCGCTGGGTATCTTCTACACCGCGTTCACGCAACTGCTCGGATTCATGAACTACGGAGACGAGTACAAGATCATGGGACTGGCCGGATTCGGATCGCCTCAGACAAACGGGTCGCTCGATGACGTCCTGCGGCTGATCGACGGCGGACGCTTCAAACTGAATCTGGACTATGTCGCAATACCGCCCCAGCCTTCGGTCGCCTGTACACGGATCAAATGGCCCGGAACTTCGGCACGGGCGGCAATTGCGGCGAAATCGGCGCCTCCGAGAAAGCCATGGCCGCATCCGTTCAGGCTATGTATGAGCGTGCGCTGTTCCACGTCTTGAACCATGCCAGCGCACTGACAGGCTGCTCGCGGCTTTGCCTGGCCGGGGGCTGCGCGTTGAACAGCCTCGCTAACGGCAAGATATTTGACTATACGCAATTCGAGGATGTCTACATCCCGCCGCATGCACATGACGCGGGAGGCTCTGTCGGATCGGCACTGTACCTCTATCATCACATGCTCGACCATGCTCGATCTTTCAAGATGGAGACCGCTGACTGGGGACCGTCATACGGCCCGGAAGCGGTCGAGGCGGTTCTTCGACAGAACAGCGACCGGCTGGCGGGCTTCGCGATCAGCAGGACTGATTCCACTGACGAGCTGCTTGACAAGACGGCATCGCATCTTGCCGCGGGCCGAATAGTTGGATGGTTCCAGGGCCGTATGGAATGGGGCCCCCGGGCGCTGGGCAATCGAAGCATTCTGGCGGACCCCCGCAGAGCCGATATGCGAGATGTCCTCAACGTGAAGATCAAGCTCCGCGAACGCTTCCGCCCATTCGCTCCTTCCATTCTCGAAGAATACACCGGAGAGTATTTCGAAAAAGACTATCCTGACCCGTTCATGCTCAAGGTCTATCCCGTTCGAGCCGCAAAGCGAGCCGTAATCCCGGCCGTAACGCATGTCGACGGCACCGGCCGGCTTCAGACGGTCTGCCGTCGCACCAATCCGCTCTACTGGGGGCTGATAGAACGCTTCAGGATGCTGACCGGCGTTCCGGTGCTGCTGAATACGTCTTTCAACGAGAACGAACCCGTGGTTTGTGCTCCGAAGGAGGCGCTTGAATGTTTCCTGCGGACGGGAATGGATGTCCTGGTCCTGGGAAACACCATGATCGAGCGCGTCGCACCGACGGAGACCGGCGTATGAGGGTCGCCCTCATCAAACCTCCGGCAACCTATGCCGACTGGTATCGACAGCCGGCAATGGGAATTGCCTGCGTCTGCGCGTCCCTCAGACGCGCGGGTTTCGACTGCCGCATCTTCGATGCATATTTCCACGGATGGTCGCAAACCAGGCTCATTGAGCACGTCCAGGAATACGCACCCGACGTCGTCGGGCTCACCGCCATGACCCACGAGATCAAGGACGCCGCCGCGATTGCCCAGAGCATTAAGCAAAGACTGCCGATAACCGCGGTCATCGGCGGCTGCCATGCCACGGCGCTGCCCGCCCGAACACTGGAGGAATTTCCGGACTTCGACTACGCCGTCCAGGGCGAAGGCGAAAAAACGGCCGCGGCGCTTGTGACCGCCATCGCAGACCGCCAGCCATCCGCGGTCGAAAATATCGCCGGCTTGGCATTTCGGCGCAACGGCCAAATCTTCGTCAATGCGCCTCCGCCTTACATGACGGGTGAAGAACTGGACGCGCTCGGATTCCCCGCCATCGACGATTACTACGCCGGTGCAGCCAGACCCCTGGCCGGCCCCGAAAGCTACTACGTGATGTTCACCAGCCGCGGATGCCCTTACAAATGCGCGTTCTGTATGCAGGTGCTGGGACGCACGGTCCGACGTCGATCCGCCGATTCGATCCTCAACGAAATGGAATACGCAATCGAGAAGTACGCCGCACATACATTCGATTTCGCCGACGAAATATTCCTGTTCGATAATGAACGCACTCGACAGCTCCTGAACTCCTTTATAGCGCACGATTTCGCCCATCGCATTCGGTGGAGCGCGCTTACGCGGGCGAACTTCGTCAATGAGGAGCTCATCGCGCTTGCCGCACGCGCAGGATGCTTCAGGCTGGAAATGGGTGTCGAAGCGGGAGACGACGATATCCTCAAACGCATCGACAAAGGCATTACCGTCGACACCGTGCGGCGCGCCGCTGCAATAATCAAGGCCGCCGGCATATCGCTTGGCACATACTACATCCTCGGACACCCCGGCGAAACACTGCAAACCGTCAAGAAGACCGTGCAACTCGCCGCGGAACTGAACACCGACAGTATCGCAGTCGGCTTGATGGTGCCCTATCCGGGAACCCGCATATTTGAATTGGCAAGTCAGAACCGCCAGGGCTACCGCCTGCTGTCCACCGATTGGGCACAGTACGACAAGTACGGCGGCAGAGTGCTGGAGATCGACGGCCTGCCCTATGAACAGCTCGTTAAATGGCAGAGAAAAGCCCTTCTGCTGCTTTATTGGAAAAACCGCCGCTTCGCCGACTGCCTGCGGTATTTCTGGAAAAGGCGCAAGGCTATAATGTATATGCTGCACGCCAGACTCATGCGAATAGCAGGCCTGAAACGGAGACATACCTGATGGCCGCCGCCCAAACCGGGCATTCGCGCGAGCTTCTGGTCCTGTGCCAGTTGTTCTACCCTGAACTCGTTTCAACCGGACAAACGCTGACCGAACTGTGCGAGCAGCTTGCCGAAAGAGGTCTGGCGATCGAAGTGGTTTGCGGCATGCCTACGGTGCTGCCAGGTTCCGCAAAAATCAACCGTCGCATCGAATACAAAACCATCCGCATTCGGCGAGTCTGGGGCACAAGATTTGACAAATTGAAGGTCTGGGGACGAATCAGCAACCAGATTACTTTTGCCGTCTCGGCGTTTGTCTATCTTGCTCTTAAGGGGCGGCAAAGGCCAATCCTGGTGCTGACGAATCCCCCTTTCCTGGCAATTGCCTGCGCCGTATTGCGGCTGCTGCGTCTGGGCGGACCCTACATCTACCTGGTCTTTGACGTCTACCCGGATACGGCGGCAAACATGGGACTCATCAAAGATAAGGGTGTCATCAGCCGCCTGTGGGATCGGTGCAATCGTCTGGTCTTCCGCCACGCCTCTTACGTCGTTGTAATCGGTCGGTGCATGGAGGAAGTCATTCGGCGAAAGACCGCCTCAATCCCCCGCTTCGACCAGAAAAAAATCCGGCGCACTCATATCTGGTGCGACAATGCCTCAATGCCGCAGCCCGCGGAAGAGCAGAAGACTTTTCGCCAACAATGGAACCTGTCCGACCAACTGGTGCTTGGGTACTTCGGAAACATGGGACGGTTTCACGATATCGAAACAATTATGCATGCCGCCGAAATGCTGCGGGACCGTCATGACATCGTCTTCCTCTTCGTTGGCGAAGGCCATAAGAAAGATTGGGCCATTCAACACGCCGAGCGGATGCAACTTTCCAACTGCCGCTTCCACACTTATGTCGCCCGGGAAGAGTTGGCAGCGCTCTTCTCGACCGCCGACGTGGGGCTGGTCAGCCTGGCTGCCAAGCAGGAAGGCCTTTCCGTACCGTCCAAGGCAATCGCCCTCATGGCCGCGGCGCTGCCGGTACTGGCCGTAATGAATTCACAGTCCGAAATCGCCCGCATTCTCGATGAGGAAGACTGCGGATTGAGAGTGGAGCCCGGCGATCCGTGCGGCCTGCGGAATGCAATCGTGCGAATCTGCGATGACGAACATTTGCGCCGCGAAATGGGACAGAATGCACACCGGGCGATTCGCCGCAAGTACAGTCTCGAGCGCGCCGCCGAATCTTTCGAAGAACTTATAAACTCGCTCGACCGGACGGCGCCGGATGTGCCGTCTGCTGATGCGCAAATTTGCGGACGGGACTCCAATGGATATTGAAAAGAAGATAATCACAGGCCCAGACCTGCCGGCAATTCGAACCCGACACAAGCGAATTGCCATGTGCTCGGGCTGCTATGATGTCATGCAGTCCGGCCACGCAGTGTTCTTCGGTCAGTGCAAACAGTTTGCCGAAACGCTCGTCGTAGTCGTTGGCGCCGATGAAGCCATATCGCGACAGAAACCGGGAAGGCCCGTTAACCCACAGAACAATCGGTTGTACCTTGTCGCCGCCATGCAGCAGGTTGATTACGCCATCCTCGGCGAATCTTTGCTTCAGCCGGGAAAGATCGACTACGCTCAGATTATGCTGGATCTCATGCCAGACGTTCTGGTCGTCAATGACGACGACAGCGGCCTCGAAGAGAAACGCACATTCTGCCGCAAACTTGGAATCGCCCTGGAAACCGTACCCCGGATTGTGCCGCTGTTTCTAACCCCCACTTCATCAACGGCAATAATCGAACGGCAGGCGACGGCCTGCGCACAAGACCCGCCCGCCGGCAGCCGCACGCGGGTCCTCGTCAGCGGTTTCTTCGACATGCTCCACGCGGGCCACGTCGATTTTCTCGAAGAGGCCGCCAGACTCGGCGATCTCCACGTAAGCATCGGATCGGACAAGAACCATGAATTGCTCAAGGACACGCCCCCGCTTTTTTCCGAGCTCGAACGCCTGAGACTGGTCCGCTCTCTCAGTTGCGTCAGAGACGCCTTCATTTCAAAAGGCGTCGGACCCGTCGATTTCGAAAACGCCTTGAACCGCGTCAAACCGGACATCTTCGCCATTAACGCCGACGGACACACGCCGGACAAGGAAGCGGTCTGCCGCCGCATGGCAGTGGAATATCGCGTGCTCCGCAGCATCGGCGGCCGACAAACCAGCGCCGCCGCAACCGACATCGCACAGGATCCGCTGAGGGTCCAGTACCGAATAGCTCTTGCCGGAGGATGGATCGATCAACCCTGGATCTCGGGCATAAGACCAGGCGCAATGGTAGTGGCATGCCTGGAACCATCCCTTGAATTTGCCAGACGGTCCGGAATGGCCACAAGTACCCGCGATACCGCCCGGAGAATCTGGGGCGAGCGCATACCCGGCGGCAACCCGCTAAAGGTCGCAAAAATCCTCTTCGGCGCAGAAAACCCACCCGGAACCAAATACATCGCCGGATCACAGGACGCAATCGGGCTCGTCTACCCGGGCATCAACCGCTTGTATTACAACGGACAGTATTGGCCCGCCGAAATCACATCGCTCATCGACGCTCAAACGGCCGCATGGCTCGAAGAGTCAATCTCGCTCATACCCATCACGCCAAGACCCGATAAATACGATCCCTTGTCGAGACAGTCGCTCCAGCCCAAATGGGTGCAGGTGCTCGGAGAAGCCGGCGAAGAATGCTGGCAGGCGATCCGAACCCGTGACGTCGTACTGCTGGGGCAATCTCTCAATAACACTCTGGAGGCATGGAGAAATCTCCTGCCCGACACTGTTCCGGATCAAATACTACAGCAACTCTCGAAATATGACACCTGCTGCGGCCGGTCCTTGACCGGGTGCGGCGGCGGATATATCATGGTGGCAGACCACCGCAGGGTCGAAGGAGCACTTAGAATCAAGATCAAAAATGACTGAACAACGCATTCAAAGCGCCCGCCCGGTGGCGGTCTCCCTGAGTCCTGAAGGGATTTTGCGAGACGCAAGTGCGGCCGGAACCTCTCGCAGACACTGGTGGATGTCTGATATGCTTGTTCGTTTGCTTACAGCAGCCATTGACGCAGTTGTCATTAATGCCGTGTTCCTCCTCTCGTTTGTACTGCGATACGGCTTGCCGCTGCCGCAGTTCAACTTCAGACCATATCGAGAAAGTGACATCTACCTGACGGCTATATACATGGTTGCTTTTTCCGCCGCGGGTGTCTTTCGCCCGCGGTTCCGCTCGTGGTGGCACCTGTTCAGTCGGGTCTTCTGCGGAATGATCGCCGGCACGTTCGCATGTATAGCGTTTGTCTATGTGCTGCGGATACGCTGGGCTGCTTTTCCATCCAGTATATTCGTCATCTCCTCGATCCTTGGATTGCTTATGATCTTTGCGGCCAACGGAGCATTGCTCCGCTTGACCGGCAGAATCAAGAAAAAGGTCATTTTGGTGGGCGCCGACCACAGGACCGAGCAAATTGAAACCGGCCCCCTTGTGGATGTCCGACACCTCCGGAATCTTGAGGAACTCGCACACCACGATGACATAGACGAGATCATCCTTTGCAGTCAGTTGCACAATGACGCGCAACTCAACCTTCTCGTTTACCTGCTGTTGAAGCTGAAAGTTAACGTAGTCTTCAGTCCCGTGGTGTATGCGCGCCTGCTGTCCGGAAACGTGATGGACGAGAATTCATTAAAGTTTCTGGCAACCTATCTGGGCAGCAAATCCGATTGTGAAGAGTTCTTTATTCGTGTGCTGGATGTGGGTCTCAGCACTCTCGCCATCCTGCTGGTCATGCCGCTGCTGGTCGTGCTGGTAACGCTGATCAAAATAACTTCGCCGGGACCCGTCATCTACAGCCAGTCGCGGATAGGCAAGGACGGCAAACTGTTCACGATGTACAAATTCCGAACCATGATTGAAGGGGCTGAAAATGAAACAGGCCCCGTGCTCGCCTGCGAAAATGATCCCAGGGTGACAACAGTAGGCCGATTCCTCCGCCGCACCCGGCTCGATGAACTGCCCCAACTAATCAATGTGATCAGGGGCGACATGAGCCTGGTCGGTCCGCGACCTGAGCGGCCGCATTTCGTGCGCCGCCACAAGGCCCTCCGCGAAATCCGGCTGGCGGTCCGGCCGGGATTGACCGGCCTGGCACAGATCAGAAGCATCTACGATCTGCACCCCAGACACAAAGTCAGATACGACTACCTTTACATTCAGAAGCGATCTCTGCTGCTGAACATCTACATCATCTTCAAGACGCTTCCCGTGGTGCTGTCGTGCCGTGGATGTTGAAGGTGTCTCCGCTGCTGTTATGAACCCGCGCCGCAACAACTGACGGCCCCCCTACGCCTTCCCCAGATGGCTGCGGACTCAATCAGCCATATCCCAGGTGCACCGGACTAACCGTTCGGAAGCTTATCCCGCACCAGCGATTCTGCCCCCTCTGTCGAATCCAACCAGCCCAATGGGCATATCGCGCCCTCGAAGTCCCTCGCCCGGCACGAACAGGAAAAGTGTTACTTCGCATCCATCTTCAGGGACGGCGATTGATGTACTTATCGTGACCAATTCATTTTTGCGCCATTCTAAGGCAGGCGGATTCGGCATGACATACACATCATTGGTCCGGCTGCCAACCGCGCCCGGCGCCGCAATGGAGTCCGCCCGGCTGGTTCGAAGCCTCAGGATCCAGTCATCCTTCACCTCGCGGTGCACGTCAAATGTGAATGTAATCTCTGTGAGGCCGCCGCTTGTCCTTTGCCAATGAACTTCCGCCAATGACACTTCCGGAATCAGGCTCCCCTGCAAGTCGTAAACAATTGTGCCCGGCCAATCTCTGCGAGGCTCACTGCGAAACACCTCCTGCGCGCCACCAATACGCGACGCAAAAGGCGCCTCATCGGTCTTGACTATTTCGACGAGGTAACGGCCGCTTGCCGGCATCGCAGCGCCGCTGTAATGCGCCGTTGTACGATCCGCATAGAAACCTACGCGGCGATCGCGGCAAGCAACCACGTCCCCAGCCTCCGTGTTCGAACGCAGCCACTCGGCGGCTTCGCGATACGCAATCTTGTGGCGGGACCGCGGCGTGACAAGCTTGGGCAAACATACACCCAGGATAATCATAGACACTATCACGAACTGTTTGCCGCCGCAAACCGCGCCTGAACCGCGTTGTCCGCCGCCGAACCACGAAGTAATAACACCGATACCCGACGGAATAAAAAATACCGTTATCGCCGTAAGCGAAAGCAGCCACCGAGGGCTGATATGCGGCAAGATGAGGCAGTAACGCAAGACCAGAAGTATGACATTGGCGGCGATAAATGCGACGACCGCCAAGCGAAATGTACGGTTGCGCTCGTCTCGCAGCCACACCCACGCCCCAAGCACCACCGGCAAAAACAACGCCCACCTCAGAACCTTGCCGAATGCGACAATGATTGACCCCAATGAGGCCGCAACGTCCCAAGGCATGACCGCGGCCTGCACGCATTCGTCACCGGCTGCATCTGCTTGTGCCAAAGCATGATCCTCCGCCGATGAATCTGCGGCGCCAAGCTGCAAAGCCCGACTGAAGTTCATTGGCAGCAAGCGCCCTTGCGGTACCTGATACGCCATTACTGGAACGGCAAAACCAGCCAGAAGTGCTGCCCCCGCAGCCGCAAGCCGACGCCGCTGAACTGTGCCTCCGACGCCTCCTGCACCCGCCCCCACGATCGACGCTGCGCCTGCGAATATCAAATGGCCTGCCTCGGGACGAATCGCATACCCAAGACCAGCCAGCAATCCGGCCAGACCAAACGCCCACGGTCTGACTCTCTCCACGCCACGAAGAACATACAGAAAACTCCACGCCACGAACAGAAGATAAGGCCATTCCCTCACAATGTCGCTTCCGTAATGGGCAAGGTCAGGCAGAACCGCCAATACAAGCAGCGACAAAAACGCCCTCCTGCCGCCAACCAGCAGCTTCCCAATCCGGTAAAGCACAACCAGCGCCGCCAGCCTGCATGCCAGTGAAACCACCTGACCCGAAAGCACCCATGAATGCACCGGATCGTCGCTGCCGACATTCAATAGCAGCTTGTGCGCCCACAGAACAATAAAAGGATACCCCGCCGGGTGCCTTTGCCAGACTGTCTGCGGCTCCTCCGCCAGCGCCCGGGCCATGTTGATATAGAACACCCCGTCTTCGGATATCAGCACCCCCGTCTTGATCACGTAAATGCCGATCAACATCGCAATCGACAGAATTATCGTCAGATATACGATGTCTCTGCTCGCCCCCGTGCGATCATCAACAGAACTGTACATGAATTGCCCGTCTTCAACCTGGAGCCCGCAAAAGAGAAAGCTTGCCGCCGGCCCTGGCCGGTCTTTCCCGAAGAGAGCTTCCTTTCCCTTTGCCATTGTAGCCAATGAACCCGCGTCGGCAAGAGGTTTGTACCGGCTGCAAAAAAAGGCCGCAGACTGTTGCCGGCGGCCTTTTGCAGTTATAAATTGTGGCGATCAGATTATGCTACAGGTTGAAAAGTTCCAGAATCTCAGAAGCGTTCAACGCCTCGCTGTAAATCCTGACATCATCGATGCCGCCCGTGAAAAACACGTCTCCCACGCCGTCGGCCCTGCAGCCTATGTACAGATCGCCCGCGCGGTCTCGAATGCCGCCGCTGATGATGCCGCCCGAGGTACCCGCGGGTTGCCCGTTGATGTAAATCAGCGATCTTGACCCGTCGAAGACCCCGACGATAAAATTCCACCCGGCAGCAAGTGCCGCTGTCGAACATGTCGCGCGGCTTTCCTGCGAAGCTTCGTTCCATACGCTGAAACGTATAGTATTGCCGACCATGTACAGGGCATAGTTATAGCTGTGTTTCCACACAAGCCCCACATTCTCGCCTGGGTTATCCACGCGAAACCATCCGCAAACCGTCACCGTCTGCCTGGGACTAAGAGCTTCGCTGTCTCGAACCCAGATGTAATCTGCATCCCCGTCGAAGGCAAGTGCCGTCTCTCGAATACCCTGTATCGACAGCACGTCCGCGGTCCGAGTTGCCACCCCGTCGCCGCCGACCCCCGAAACATCCCGCACCAGAGTCGTTGCCTCTGCGTCGTCCATGTCCCAGTGACCGACCAGCGAACCGTTGGCTTCCTGCATCAAGCCTTGAATGTCTTCCGCCGAAAGAGCCATGTTGTACAGCCTCACGTCGTCCATCCGGCCGTCAAAACATTCGCCTTGGCCGTCGCCGCGGCGCCCTATATAAAGATCGCCGTCACGATCGCGTATGCCGCCGGAAACCACGGCGCCTTGGACGCCGGCCTCGGAACCATTGAGGTAAAGAACGCTTCTTTGCCCGTCGAATACGCCCGCAATGAAATTCCAGCCCGAATTCAGAAGCTTTGTACTGAACCACGCCCGGCTCTCCGCCGATGTGGGCGTCCAGATCGAGAACCGAACCGCATCCTTAACGATATACAGCGCAAAATTGTAGTTCTCCTTCCAAACCAGCGCAGTATGCTGGTCCGCCTTGTTGAAATAGAACCAACCGGAAACCGTCATCTTGTTGCGAGGACTCAAGAGCGAACAGTCCGCAACCCGAATGGAATCATTCACCCCGTTGAAGCCGAAGGCGCCGTCGATCTTCCCGTCGATGCTCATGACCGCCGTCTGGCGAGCGGCCGTACCGACGTTGCCGTTATTCGACAAATCGCTCACCACCGTACTCCCAGCATTGTCGTCCATCGACCAGTGCCCGACCATATCGCCGGCGTCCTCACCGTACATCAACTGAATTGCCTGCAGAGACAGCACACCGTTGACTATGCACAAGTTGTCGATCCGGCCTTTGAAAGGAGTGCCGATGCCGTCCGCCCGCCACCCTATATACAGATCGCCGGCACGGTTACGAATCCCGCCGGAGATGGCTTGGCCGGCGTCCCCTATTCGCACGCCGTTAAGATACAGTATCGTCTTCTGCCCGTCGAATACGCCGACTATGAAATTCCAGCCGGTGTTCAAAATAGACGTCGAGAAGCGCGAACGGCTTTCGATGCCATTGGGATTCCAAACCGAAAAACGAAGATCGCCGCCAGCAGTATAGAGCGCGTAATTGTACGAGTGCTTCCAGACAAGACCCGTGGTTTGTCCTGGATCGTCAAAGTAGAACCAGCCCGCGATGCTGACATGCTCGCTGGGACTCATCTCGACGCTGTCGGGCACCCTGATAAAATCTGTGGTCCCGTTGAATGATAGTGCGTCGCCGATTACCCCAGCCGTGTGCATCATGTCCGTCGTTCTGTTCGCGATGCCTGCATGATCGCCGTGAATGTCCGCCACTGACTTGTCTGCCCCATTATCGTCCATGGGCCAATACGCCGCCAGATCGGCCAGACCCTTGCTCGTAAACGTCAAAGACGCCCAAGACGCATCACCCTCGTATCGTTCGACAACCACCTCCAGAGTGATGTCGCTGAAAGCATAATTGTTCCCCTCCCCGTCAAAACCTATTCCGAAAGGCGTGCCGTTGCCGGCGTAATCGATCAATTCCAGCAGCGCCGATGAATACCTTACAACGCTGCCGTCGGAAATCTGAAAGTCCAAAGGCCAGTCGTACACCTGCCGCACCCACGAACCCGCATCGTCGACCTGGCTGAAGGTAATCACCAGATCGTTGCCCACCAGTTGAACGCCCGAAGGGTTGAGCAGTCCGCCGAAATCCTGGAAGAAATCGCCCTCCCCGTGATCCGTGTTCCCCACGAAACCGACTGGAGGATTGTCAACGAGATGAATATATAGTTGGTTGTCCCAGTTGCTGATGTTCCGAATGGTCAGAACCGCCTCGGTAATGATGCTCCCCTCGGGAATACCCAGCGCTTCTGCGTCGATACCCCAGGTATAATAACGGTCGGCCGTCATCACACCCCCCGAAGCCGAGCCATTAAAAAACGGCCAAACCGCAAGAACCAGCGCCAACAGTATGTATCCGCGATATCTGTTCATGTTGTCCCCGCCTGAATTGCTTGACGATTTCATATATGAGTCATTGCGCATCCGGCGCTTTACCCCCAATTGATGTTCACAATAAAGTATAGGATAGGTTCCCGCGCAGGTCAAAATACCGGACTCCCCGCACCCGCCGGCAGACCGATAAAACAGGCCGATGCGGCGAACCGGTCCCGCCCGCCCGCACCACGGACGATAGAATGTCTCATTTCGTCCCATAACAAACACCCCGGCCTACCGCCGCATACTTTCAAGCCATGCCCGGTACCAGTCCGTTAATACCACGTCTTCCACGATGATGGTCGCCTCAACTGTGCTCTGAGCCCTTCCGTCCGACGCGGTGAACACAATCGTGTACACCCCGCTCTGATCGTACCAGGGTCGAAACGCAAATACCCCATCCGCAAAAGTCGCGTTCTCCGGCAGATTCGACGCGCTCAGCGTTATCGAATCGCCTTCCGCGTCCTCCGCCTCAACCGCAAATGTCAGTCTCTCATTCTCCTTGATAGTACGTGATCCGATCGGCGCAAACACGGGCGCAGTGTTCACCGGCGGCGGGATCACCGTCACTGTAAATGTATCCTCGCCGACCGCCCCGCTGTCGTCGCTCACCCGCAGCGTGAGTGTGAATGTACCGATGCTCAACGGAATCTCCCGAACCGCACCGCTGCCGATCACAGTGTTATAAAGAAGCCATTGCCAGGCAACTATGACCCCGTCTGGATCACTGGAAGCCGAGCCGTCCAGCACGATCATTTCGATACCGTCCTCGTCGTAATCAATGACTGTACGGTCGCCGCCGGCACGCGCAACCGGCGGCCGATTGACCCGCCGAATTTCAATCGTTACCGTTTCGGCGCTGCTGCTGCCCCGGGCGTCTGTAACAGTCAGCGTCACAACGTGAACGCCAACCGCAAATGAGACAACCGGCGCAGCCTCGGCCGCAAGCACCCTGCCGCCCGCGTCGGTCCAGCGATAGGTAAGTACGTCGCCGTCCGGGTCGTATGACGCCCTGCCGTCCAACAAAACCGACTCGAAGCCGTCGCCGTCGAGGTCGTCCGCCGCGCGATCGCCGCCCGCCCGGGCAACCGGGGGACGGTTCACGTCGTTGACTGTAATCAGCACGCTCGCCGACGCCTCGCCGTTATCCGCATGACCGTCGCTCACCGAAAACACAACAACATACTCTCCCGCTTGCCCGTATGTCGGCGTCCACGAAAAAACGCCATCCACAAATGTCGCCCCCGCAGGCAAATTGTCCGCCCTGTGCACAAGCACGTCTCCATCCGCATCAGAAGCACTTACAGCAAACGTAGCCAACTGACCTTCGTCGACCGCTGCAGCCGCCGGAACGCTGATCACCGGCGGACGATTCGTATTCGTTACTGTAATGTCCACCGCCTGCCAGTCCGACGATTCCCCGTCGCTCACGTAGAACAGCACCTTGTAGCTGCCGGCCTGATCGTAATCCGGCGTCCAGGTGAAAACACCGTCAACAAAACTCGCCCCGCTTGGACGACTCACCGCTAAATACGTCAACACGTCGCCTTCCGGATCAATCGCCACAACCGAAAAAGTCAGCGTCTGCCCTTCGGCAACAATCTGAGGGTTCACCCGCACGAACACCGGCGGCTGATTGTCCAGCGGCGAACCCTCCACAACGAGCCTGATCCGCCGCGTCAGGTTGTTGTATTCGTTGCTCTCGCCGATGCAGTCGCCGATGTCTGTTCGCGCCTGAAGGTAATAAACGCCGCGCCGCCCGGGCGCAGCAAAACGTATCGTGCCCTGTTGCGCCTCGGAAGGCTCCAGTACCCCCGTCTGCAGCAGCCCGACGCTGTTGTCGTCGGTGCCGTCATCGCCGGTGAGAAATACCAGCGTCTCGAAATACTCGGCATCGGCCGGATCTGCCCGGCCCGCACCCGCGTTGACTATCTCCACGGACACGTCCACGCTCTCGAACGGCCGCTTTGAAATGTCGCCCGCTTCCACAAACGAAGCAACAATGTCCGGCAGGGCGTTGTCGTCCACAATAAACGTAACAACCGGCCCCCAGTTATTCTGTTCGCTCACCTCCTCCACAACCCCCGTAACATCAACCTTCGCCCGCAGGCAGTACAAGCCCTCTTCGACCGGAGCATCGAACACAAACGTCACCCAATCGGCGCCGCCGACCTCAAGCGGCTGCACGTCGACCGTCGCAATGCGGTTCTGATTGCCCAGCTTCTCCCAGTTGGCGCCGGCATAATTGGCAATATACAAAGCCGCACGAATCGGAGCCGACCCCGCGCCAACCGCATTGGCGTCTCCGATGTTCTGAATCTCCGCCATGAAATTGACGCCATGCCCGCAGGTGCTGCTTATCGCCATCTCCGGGTCGCCCACAATCGTCAGATCCGCCAATAGCGGCGCCTCCATGACGTTCAGCGTAACCACGTTGCTCCAGTTGTTCTCCTCGTCGCGCTCTGCAATCGCATCGCCTGTGTCCGCCTTGACCCGCAGATAATACGTCCCTGCTTCCATCCCCGCCGTGAAACTGATGTCCGTCGCGTAGCTCGCCCCCGCCGCAAGAATAGTCCGTTCGATCGCACCAAGGCTCTCCGTAAGACTCTCCCAGTCGGCGTCGGATTCGGCTGCAAGATACAGACCCGTGCTGAACGGCGTTACCGAAGCAACCGCATCCCCGTCGCCAACGTTCTTGATCTCAATCCCTACCGCCACCGTCCGCCCCCGGATAACCGAAATGCTCTCCAGCCCCGGCGCAGCCGCGACAAGGTCCGGCAGCCCCACAGGCTCGCTGACGGTGAATTTAACAATCTGGCCCCAGTTGTTGTATTCCCGCTCTTCCGGCACGCTGTCAAAGTCGTCCGTCCGCGCCCGCAGATAATATACCCCCGCATCTGCCGGCGCATCTATCTCGACAACAGCCTCGTGCACCGCCCCGGAATCCAGCCGTGCCAGGTTGAACCGCCCCACAACGGCATCGCCGCCCAGTTCATCCCACTTTATGTCCGCCCTGTCCGCAAGATACACCGCTGTGCTGAAATAGCCCGGCCCATAAGCCACAGCATCAACTCTGCCCGTATTCTCCACCTGCACTGCCACGCTGACACATTCGCCCGCAACCCCCGTGATCCCAGCTAATGCCTGTGTGACCACCAAATCCGGCGCCGTACCGCTCACACCCGCAAGCTTCACCACAAAGCCGTCCCGACTGCCGCCGTTAAAACCTTCCGCCCCGATGAAATTCGCCGATCCCGAAGAACCTGTAACCACAATGCGGTTCGCCCCGTCAACCGCAACCCCGAATCCGCAATCGTCGCCGCCGCCGCCCAGATAAGTCGAAAACAACAAAGTCCCCGCCGCACTGAACGCGGCAACAAACGCCTCCTGCCCCGCAGTATACGCATTATCGCTGCTCGCCAGCGACTGCGAATAAGTACTGCCGCTGATGATTATGTTGCCAAGCGTGTCCTCGGCAATCGCCCACGCCCCGTCAATGCCGTCGCCACCGAAATATGTCGTCTGAACTTGGCCGTCCAACGTGTCCAGAATACTTATGAAAGCATCTTTGCGCCCGTGACTGCTGTTCTTGCCGCCCACAAAATCCGTCGACTCGGTATCCCCCGCCACGAGAATCTGCCCCCACCTGCTGACCGCGATCCCGCAGCCTCGATCAGCCCTGGTACCGCCTAAGAAACGCGACTGCTGCAGCACTCCCTCCGGATTGATCATCGCCACAAATGCATCGTCCGCCCCGTAACGGCTGTTCAACGCCTGCGGCAGAGTCGCCGAAGAAGTCGTACCCGTTACCAGCCAGTTGCCCGCCCCGTCAATCGCCGCCGCCGAACAATAATCCGAACCGAGCCAGCCGATGTATGTCGCCCACATAACCGCGCCGTCACAGCTCACCGCCGCGGCAAAACCGTCGAAAGATCCGCCTCGGTAACTGTTGAGCCGATTCCGAAAATCCTTCGATTCCGTATACCCCGCCGCCATGGCATTGCCCGCATCGTCCACGGCAATCCCGAAACCCTGATCCGTGCTGCTGCCGCCGAGGTACGTCGTCCACAGCAGATTGCCCTCCGCGTCAAGCTTGGCCACAAAAGCATCCGTCCCCCCACCGTACTGATTCGTTCGCAGCGGCATATCGTCGGACGCCGTCAAGCCAGTAACCCAGATGTTGTCCCATGCATCCACTGCAAGGTTGAGCGCCGAATCGCCGCCCCGCCCTCCGATGCAAGTTATCCACCGAAGCTCACCCGACTCGTCAAGACTCGCCACGAACGCATCCGCCCCCGCCGAAGTCGCCGCGCCGTGCAGGACGTTCGACCGCGTATCCCCCGCAATCACCACGTTGCCCCGGCTGTCCACGCCGACTCCCAGTGCATAGTCGTAATCGTTGCCCCCCACAAAGCATGACCAGATAAGTTCCGGATCGATCACAATTTCATCGTCGGCAGAGACCGCATCGAAGATCTCGAACCCGTATGTGCAGTCATCGATCAGCCTGTATGCACCCCGCAGCGGCTCCGGCCTGCCGCTCAAAAGCCGATAGATATACGGAGGCCTGTCGATCAGCCGCCCCGCCGCCGTAACAACATGAATAGCGCCCTCCTCATCCACAGACAAACGCTCCGCGCCTTCATACCGTATCTGAATCTCCCTGTAATCCGCCCCCGGCCGGACATGAAACTCGTACTTCACATGCGACCGCCGCGCCAGAACATGAAGATCGATTCCATCATACAACCCCGGATAGACCACCCCCCTGAACGTACGCAGGTCCCGGTACGGCGCCGCCCCGCCCCGGTAATAGTGCATCTTTACCGCCGCCTGCTCAACTCCGACCGGCAGAACGCTCTTCGCACCCGGAAACGAAACCGAAACAATCGACACCTCCCGCGATTCATCAACGCCCGCGGGCAAAAACGACAACACCGAATCCGTCGCCGTCCCCGCCTTGCCGCGCGGCCCAGGCAGCATAAACATGCAGCCGCCCTTACCGTAATAAACTGTCGCCCCGTTGCCGTTGAGGATATATCGAACGGACGCTTCCGGCGCCTGTCCCCCGTTTTCCACGAAGACAGCCGGCATAGGACACGATGCCCCCGCGCCAAACCCCGACGAGTACGCTGATGATACGCACCAGTGACCAAAAACAATGATCGCAAAAAGCCAGGCTTCACGCGCAAACGGTGCACACACCCCGCGCAAACCCCCACCGCGGCGCACCGCCTTCCCCTGATTGCATTTGTACATACGACGGCTCCATTGCATATTAATCCGCCATATGACAATGCAACAGCCGTACCAAACCCCCCGATCCCGCCTGTACGCCCTCAAAGCCGTTACAACGCACTTCGGCGCACCACGACCCCGCACCAGGAAGTGTAAATTTCATACGCGCAGCGGACAACACCCTCCGCCGGCCTAAGCCTCGTCAACCGCCAAACCCGCTACCCGGCAATATAAATCAGGTACAACCCCGCCAGCAAAACCAAAACCCCGCAAACCCTCTTGAGGATGATAGCACCATTGGATTTCTCATTCCAGTTCATGTACCGCTGGACCACTTCCGTAAACGTCCCCGCAAATACAATCACCGAGCAGTGACCGATGCCGTATACCAGCAGCAGCAGCACGCCATAGGCAAGATCGGTTGATGCCAGCTTGAAAGTAACTCCAAGCATCGGAGCCATATAGGCGAACGTGCATGGCCCCAATGCGATACCAAAGACCAGCCCCAGGATAAACGCCGCCAAAAGGCCTTTCTTTTTCATCCCAACCTGACCAGGACCCGACCACGGCATGGGAATCACCCCTAACAGATGAAGCCCAACCACAAAAAATATCACCGCCACTAAATAATTGCCGTATCGACCAACGTCCCCCATCATTCTGCCCGCCGCCGCCGTAATCGCACCGATAGCACCTATGGTAACAAGAATACCGACCGCGAATACAGTGGATATCCAGAACGCACGCTTCGTTGAAATCCTGCCCTGTTCATCGATAAAACCTACGATAAGAGGAATACTGGCCAGATGACACGGGCTCAATACGATACTTAGAACACCCCAAATGAACGAGGCGGCAACAGCGATGAACCATGCGCCTTCGACCGCCCGGGTTAATTGAACGAACAATTCCTGCATGTCACTGAGCTCCTGTTTCCTTAAGCTTGCCGATGATATCCTCCTCGGATAAGAAGCCGCTGTGGCGATAAAACTCTTTGCCGCTGCTGTCAAATATTATCTCAGTTGGAATGGCGCGAATACCGTACCGGGCCGACAGAATCTGTTCCTTTGAAGGCTCGATGTAAATGATGTTAATCCTTGTGTCATAACGCCTCCGAAGCGCCTCGCTGACCGGAAGCATCTTGTCCGGCCCGCAACAGCTTGCCGCACTGAAAATCGCAAGTGTCGGCTTGCCCGCGACACGCGCCTTGTCCAGTGGATTGTCCTTTGCATTCTCCGCCTGCTGCTTTGTCCATGCATCGCTTACAACAATTTCCACTCTCTGCCCAAGTGTTTGGATGTACCGGTCAACAACGCGCTGCTGCTTATCCTGCAGCACGTAATTCTCGATGTGTTTCCGTACGCTGGCCAGAGGCAAACCGCCGAAAACATTCTCGTTTTCTCTATAAAACGTTTCTACATCATCATCCGTCACACTCACGCCCTTGGTAAGTTCCCCGATGAACGTCTGCACGAGGCGGTTGTCGTCTGAGGAAGAACCGTCTTTTGCACCTTCGGAAAGCTCTTGAGCCGCGGCCTTCTTCAGCAGTTCCCCCGTCGCCTTCTGCTCAAGAACAAAAAAAGCGTTCTTCTTCAGTTCCGCCCGCAACTGCTCGGGCTGTGCCGATATTGTTTTCTCAACATCAGCCGCACTTACCGCAACGTTTCCGGATACCAGCAGCACGCCGTCAGGCACACTGCCCACCTTGGCATACGTTAATACTCCGGAGGCAAGATTCGGATAGAGCTGTTGCACGGTCTGAGGCCCGCTGGTCTGATCTGCATAGCACAGCGGAAACATCAAGGCGGCAAGCAACCAAAGACCCGCCATGTAATAACCTGATCTTTTCATCTCGTGTTTCCTTTCCGTTTTAACTTATGCCCCATCACAATAGCGCAGGCTGAACGAGTCCGGCACCAGGCAGAACAACCATCCTGTCATCGAGATATTGTGTCATTGGATGACACAGCCCCTTCCACGTCAATACCCAGGTCTTTCCACTTGCCCAGAATGTCTTCACGGGAGTAGAATCCTTCGTGCCGGAAAAGTTCCTTGCCGTCGGCGTCGAAGAATATCTGTGTGGGGATAATATTGATTCGATGTTTTCTTGCCTCGTCCGGTTTCTGCCAAACATCAATGAAGACAACATCAAACCGCCCTTGAAACTCCGTCCGCAGTTCATCGAGAATAGGCGCCATAAGCTTGCATGGAATACACGCGCTCGCCCCCAGGTCAACGAGCTTCGGTATCCCGCCGCCGCCCGAACCAGCGGGCAGCGCAACGCCCTCGGAAGCCGCGCTGCTCGAAGCCGCCTGAAGCTGCGGAGTCTCGTGCGCCCCACCCGACCGGTTCTTCATCGCCACTACAACGCCTATCCCGCCGATCAGCACCAAAACGATAATCACTTTTCCAAGCTTGCTATTCATGCTCTTTGCCCCTTCAGACTTGACTAACTTTTTTATCCCCGCAAACAAAAGCCACGCCCCTGCAAATAACGCAACCAGTAGCAAAGGGTGAGCCCCTCCGTCACTGCATTGGGGACACTGCATCAATACATCATGCGCACTATTCATCAAGAAACCGCTCGACCTCGTTCTTCACATACTCTTCAAACTGCACGCCGTCGCCTGCCAGACTCCAGACCTTGTCCAGCGTACGGTGCTTGACGCGTCGCCCGCCCTCCGTCCTCGACAAAACCAGACTGTTGAAGTGCAAATCAAATTCCTTCTCATAAGCCTCGCCGCCCGGCTCGTCCAGATTAAACGGCATCCACACAAGCCGCCCGTCGCCAAGCTCTTCCGCAAAATGCTTCTCAATCGCCTCGGCCGCCCGCACTTCAATCCCCAGACAGGCCGGACACCGTGCCGTGCGGTGAAAATAGTAAGCAGTAACCGAAGGAACGTCTTCGCCAACCGCCGAACCTGTCCGCGCGACATCACTGGACCCGCGTCCCTGGCAGCCAACAGTCAACGAGCAGACAACAACACTGAATACGACGAGGAGCGGCTTCATCACGACAACAACTCCCGGCCTTTGCCAACGACCTTTCCGATGTTCTCCTCCGTCACCGGACAACTGCATTTTTCCAGACCCAGATCGGCTAATTGCAGATGTGCGTATTCGCGAAAACCCGCCTCTTCGAGCGATTTTCCCACACAGTTCAGCGGACAGCCGTCAATTGCCAGTATCCTCTCGGCCGATTCGGTAGTCTTCAAAATACCGTCCACCCTCCCCCCGATGCCAACCACGCAAAACATCTTCCCCGCGCCTTCCTGAGTCAAGCGTCTCGCAGCCTGATCAGCAACCGCACCGACGTCCGCCGCACCTGAACACGTAAATATCAGCCGCGGCCCGCCCGAACACGAACACGAATTCTCCTGAGTCATTCATCTGTCCCTTCATTCGGATTATGTGCAACGACTTCTAAGAAAGCATCGCCTTGATGTCATCTGGCGAAGCAACCTTGCCGGTAACCTTAACCGCACCGTCAATCGCAAGAGCCGGCGTCATCATCACGCCCATCTTCATGATGTCGTTGATCTGCGTAATCTTCTCAAGCTCATAGGCGACACCAAGCTCCTTCGCAGCCGCCTCGGCATTCTCCGCCAGCTTCTTGCACTTCGGACAACCCGTGCCAAGCACCTGTATCTTTTTCATATCTTTCTCCGATCGTTTCCTTCATAATTCTTATTCATAATGTCTTACCGCCGCCGCGCCTCTTGAGCCGACCCTATCCCCACACCGCACCGAAAACCATGCCGCATACAGCCGCCATAACAATTACCAGTATTATGAAAACCACGGTCTTCTGCGTTCCCAGCACCGAACGAATCACTAACATGTTCGGCAGGCTCAGCGCCGGACCCGCCAGCAGCAGAGCCAGCGCCGGACCCTTGCCCATGCCGGCCCCGATCAGACCCTGCAGGATGGGAACCTCCGTCAATGTCGCAAAATACATAAACGCCCCTGCAATCGAAGCAAACGCATTCGCCCGCAGCGAATTGCCGCCCACCGCCGCTTCGACCCACCCCGACGGAATCAATCCTTCACGCCCCGGCCGACCGAGAAGCAGACCTGCGATCAGCACCCCGAAGAAAAGCAGCGGCAAAATCTGCTTGGCGAACGTCCACGTCGAGCCGACCCATTCCTCGGCCTCCCCTTTTGTCGTCGACGCCGCCCAGGACAAACCGATCACCGCCGCAGTGAACGGCACCAGAACCATCAGTCCCTCCATCGGCAGTGCGGCCGCCGCAACCACCGTCACCAGCGCCGTCGCCGCCACCTTCCACCATGCAATGGCAAACCACAGAACCAGCACAACACCCAAAGCCGCGCCGAACACGCTTGCCACAACCCACTTGTAACGCCAGATGGTAGTCCATGCGCCCGCAACCGCTATCTTCTCCAAAACCGACTCCGCCGCGATCTTTACTTCCTGACCTTTGTCCTCGCCCTCCAGCAGCTTTATGGTATAAAAATCAGCACCGCTTTCTTCCGGCGACTCCAAAACGCTGCCGCGCACTGTCATACCGTCCGCGGTCCTGAAATAGAAGTCGTTCGGAGACCCCCAGTTGGCGAACACGAGCACACCCACCATCACCGCAAAAAACAAGGCGTTCTGCCAAAGCGGCCTCGAAACTTCCGGCTCCGGCATTGACGCCTGACCATTCGCCTTTTCCAATTCCTCCCTGCGATAAATCAAATGCATGATCAAGCCGATCACAACACTGAACACAATCGCCCCAACCGCCCGCGCAATCCCCAACTCCAGACCCAGTATCCGAGCCGTAAGAATTATCGCCAGAACATTAATCGCAGGACCCGAATACAAAAACGCCGTCGCAGGACCCAGGCCCGCCCCCATCCGGTAAATCCCCGCAAACAGCGGCAGAACCGTGCACGAACAAACCGCCAGAACCGTACCCGACACACTCGCCACACCGTAAGCAAGAACCTTGTTGGCGCCAGCACCAAGGTACTTCATCACCGAAGCCTGACTCACAAATACGCTGATCGCTCCGGCAATAAAAAACGCCGGCACAAGACAAAGCAGCACGTGCTCACGCGCGTACCACCGAACCAGCGCCAGCGACTCGATAACCGCGTCGGCAAACCGCGACTTGTCAATCGGCAGAAAATACGCCCCTAAAAATACCGCCGCTATAATAAGAAACTTCTTCCATTCGCTCTTCATTGACATCCGATCAGGCCCCGCTGCTAAATTGAACTCAGCAGCTTGTTGTCTTCCTCAACCTGCTGCCTCAAAACCCCGGTGATGCATTCGAAAAAACCCAGTATGCAGGGAGCCCTCAAACGGTAGATCACCTTCAGCCCCTCCTTGCGGCTCTCTAACACACCCGCCGCCACCATCAGTGAAAGGTGCTTCGATATATTTGATCGTTCAGACTCCACATGCACCGCTATGTCGCAGACGCACTGTTCACCCTCCCGAAGAAAATCCAGAATCGCCAGACGCAGCGGATGTGCAATCGCCCGAGCTACCTGAGCTTGTTTGTCGAATAACCTTTGTTTATTTGCGTCAATCATTGCCTGCCCATAATTTAATATGTGATCATATATTCACATAGTCGCACAGTTGTTCATCCGAGTCAATGCAATATCACGATTTTTGCAGGAATTCTATCGGAGCGGACCCTGCGTCCGGATCGGACCCCCAGATCGGAGGTGCCCCTGCGACCAGATCGCCAAGGCCCCGCCGACCAGCAAAATCACCCCAAAACCCAACTGCCAGCGACTCAGCACTTCACCATAAACAACATGGGAAATCGCCAATACCGCAAACGGCGTCGTCAAGAGCACCAGCGAAGGAATCGTCGCCCCTACCCGCCGCATCGCCGCATAGTAAAGTACATGGCTCAACGCGATGCTCGAAATGCCGCTGATAACCACCGACGCCCAAGGCCACGCCGGCATCACAAACGACTCGCTCACATCCCCAAAAAGCAAAACCAGCACCCCCAACCCCGTAACCGTATAAATGCTGATCACCCCAAACCCGATCCTGCTGTCGATATTCCGAAACGACATCCTCGCAAATACGACATAGAATCCCCAGAAAAACGCCGCCGCAAGCGCCAAAGCCATCCCCGTCATGCTCCGCTGGCTGCCGAAATCCTCTCGGCCCATCAGTACCCCCGCCACTCCCACCGCCGACAGCGCCAGACCCGCCCAGAATCGAACGCTGCGCACCAGCCTCCGCTCATCGGCAAAGAAGACCAGCGAAAAACCGGCGATCCAGATGATAGACGATTTCACGATCAGCTCCATCATAGCCGGATCCAGGTAATAAAACGCACCCGCCCAGAAGCTCTGAAGAATCACATTGGCCACCGCCGGAATCAACGCCACCTTCCACACTCGCCCGTCAAGACGCCCGGTACGCATAGACCACAGCAAAAACGGCAGCCAGAACAAACACGCCGCCACGTAACGCAGCAGGTTCTGAGTCCACAGATCCACGTACCCTGTCAGGTACTTGATGAAGATCGGACCCACCGAAAAGCACAACAACGCAGCCAGTATCGCCGCCGTCGCCTCGGACGTGTCGCGCGAAGGTTTACGCATGGACAGTCTCTATTCTCACAACAAGCTCACAGAACAAGGCTCTTCTCAAAGTGTTTGGCGCTGGCGAAGCGGTACTCGCCATCGGCCCTCAAAACCACGTTCTGCCTGTCGATCTCTAATTCCATCTCCAAATCCGGCATGCGGTTCCGCACGACGTTGGCCAGCAAAAAAGCCTTCTCCACGCCGTCGCCCGTATTGAAGTTCGCCACCTCGTCCGGCTGAGCCAGCCGGTTGCCGTCATAAATCGATTCCCCGTCAATCTGCAAGAGCTGCTCATAAACCTCCCCCACCGATTGACCCTTCGCCGCCTCGATCGACACCGGACTGCGCTCCAGTGCCGCCCTGACAAAAGGCTCCCAGTCGCAAGTATCCATATCCCGAAACGCATAAAACGCCAGGTCCGCCGTAGCGTTCTGCTCCCGTATCTGCCCAAGAGCTTCGATAATCTCATGACGGCTCTGCTCCACCGAAAGCTTGATCGCAGGCGTCTCAACGAACCGCCTCTCACCTGCTGGCAGCCGCGGCTCCATATGATGAAAACTGTAAAGGTCCTCCACGAACGCCTCCCCCTCCGGCATGAACGCCTTGACATACGTTGCAATCCGATCGCGATCCTCCCGCTTCACCAAATCTAGATTCTCGTACCTGATGAACCCCATCAACTCCTCGCAGCAAAGCCGGTTCGGCGCCTTGTGCAGCGAGTAATCCTCGCTCAGCACCTCATCCAGAAGCTTGTCGAACGTGTGATCGCCGATCCTGTAGTTGCTGCCATGCTCATAATGAAACAAAACCTCTGCCCAGATAAACATGCTCTCACCACGACGCTGCTGACAGAATTGAAAATACTTGCGGTACTGTGAATGCGCCCGCAAAAAGTTCGCCAATGTCAGCGTCGTAAGCTCCGTCGTCAGATAACGGTTCAGCCGATCCCTGAAAACTCCGTACACCCCCGGATCGATCGTCGCGTCTCCGTACATGCAGTGAATGTAACCCGTAGGATGAGCCACCACCGTAACCTGCTCGTTGCGAAGCGCCCGCTGAGCCTTGTCCGAAAGCGCCGTGCCGTTGAACCACATCGACTTGGTCAGTATCCGCCGATTATTCGTCAGCACCCCGTCCGCCAGATCGATGAAATTCTGCGAATGAAGCGGCGTCAAAACCTGGTACATGTCCTCCAACGGAATCCCGCACACGATAAACGCCGCCGCCGCATAAAGCGTCGAAAGCGAAACGCACTCACCCGCACCAGTCCGGTACCCCTCCTTGCGATGAAATGCCGTCATCGCCTCCACCGTCTCCGTCTTCCAATACGGAATCACATCACCCTCGTACCTGTCCAGACCAAAGTGCTTGCGGATATCAACGTCAAAATAATACTTGTCCCCGTGATACCCGAACAAAGCGTTGCTCCGAGCAATCTCCTCCGGCGATATGAACCGCGAAAAACGCGCAAGTTCCCGATCCTGACGCGTCAAACCCCACGTGTTAAGGTCCAGGTTAAACTCGTACTCGTCCATGATGTACTGCTTCAAACGCATCAGCTTCTTGTAAGGATCCTTCTTCTCGAGCCGACGAAAACAGTCCTCCTGCCGCCACTTCCAGATGATCGGACTCATTATGTTGGCCAGCAAAAGACTGTACAACAACTCCGGAAATACAAACACCTCCATGTCCGAAAGCGTCACCGCCGACGAATACTTCTCAAGCTTATCCGCGTCCATACCACACCTGCACCAAATGATCGAATGAAAAACCCACCCCACTCTTATCGCCGCCTTCGCACGCCGCGTCAATCACTTTTGCAGCGCCTCCGGCAACGTCTCGATGAACCGCCGAATCTGATCTCGCACCGTCCGATAGCACTCCAGCGCCTCCTCTTCGGTCCTCGCGCTCAACGCCAGTTTCGGCGGATCGTCGAAGCCCGCGTGAACAACCTTCGCCTTGCCCGGAAAAATCGGGCAATTCTCGTTGGCGTGCCCGCATACCGTAACCACGAAGTCGAAGTCAACGTTCGCCACCTCGTCGACGCGCTTGGACCAGTGATGTGAAATGTCCACGCCCGCCTCCGCCATCACCCGCACAGCAAGCGGGTTGAGCCCATGCGTCTCGACCCCCGCCGAATACGCGTCGACCAGGTTGCTCTGCAAGTGCCGCGCCCACCCCTCCGCCATCTGGCTTCGACACGAATTACCCGTGCACAAAAACAGTACCCTGACCCTCTCATCCGGTTTCAAAACACCGCTCCGAAGTCTTTCCTGAATACCGCGCTCCGGCTGCACCGGCGCCTCTTCGACATGACGATCATGCCGCAAACGACTCATTATCCCGCTGCTGAAGTCCATTTTCAAGGCCTTTCCTGCCTGCAAAATACCCAACTTTTACTTGCCGCCCGCCGAATACCGTGTTTACAACCGGCTTCCAACCAACACGCAGAACCATCTGCGCCGTGTCATGTCATACGGCCGCGCCGCTGCTGTGGTTTGCCTTCTTCCTGTTCGCCGTCCCCCGTTTCGCCGCCAAGGCAAAGAGAATTGACTTGACCTACCGGGTAAACAATCTAAAATGCGGTTTAGTCTATGTGCAGTGCCTGTAATTCCTGAAGGTTCGAAATGAAACGAGCGGATTTCAAGAAACTGGCCTTACAAAGAATAGATGACGCCGGAGTATTGCTGCAGAATCGGTGTTATGCTGCGGCTTATTATCTTGCAGGATATGCAATAGAATGCGGTCTAACCCGCATTTCTCACCGATGAATTGAAAAAGACTGCTCTTTTTGGTATAACGTCGTTTGTACAAGGAGGTTATCCCAAAGACAAGGAGCAGTCTTATGACAAC
>Ga0334884_1001319_pt1 | contig 37587 bp, 41 predicted proteins | sample GraSluR1_MG_7_FD_207215 | JGI IMG/M metagenome (GOLD analysis project Ga0334884, IMG submission 207215) | Sludge microbial communities from methane-producing bioreactor in Wageningen University, Netherlands - Granular Sludge_12_05 R1 | ecosystem: Engineered > Bioreactor > Anaerobic >... | reverse complement strand
CAAAAGTACGCTTTTTGATTTCAAAAGTGATGGCTGAGGTAATTAAAAAAAAGCCGCAAAAAAAAATTTTGCGACTTTTTTAAATAGGATGCGTTTGCTATTTAATCATTTTCAGCGGCCAAAAAGCGTTCTGCTTCAAGCGCAGCCATGCAACCGGTTCCGGCTGCTGTTACGGCCTGCCGGAAAACCTTGTCCTGTACATCGCCACAGGCAAAAATACCAGGAATATTAGTCGCCGTGGAATCTGATTTCGTTTTGATATAACCCGTTTCATCCATTTCCAAAACGCCTGCAAACAAATCACTGTTGGGTTTATGCCCGATGGCTACAAAAAATCCATCTATGTCGATGGTTTTCTCTTCATGGGTTTTATTGTTGATCAAAACAGCACCTTTGAGTGCTTTTACAAAACCTTTTTCTTCTCCAAAAAGTTCTTTGGTGTTATGATTCCAGAGCACTTCAATATTTGGGGTGTTGAGCACGCGTTTCTGCATGGCTTTGGAAGCGCGTAATTCGTCACGGCGGACAATAAGGTAAACTTTCCGACAGAGTTTGGCCAGATACGTGGCTTCTTCGGCAGCCGTATCGCCACCGCCAACCACGGCAACGTCTTTGCCTTTGTAAAAAAATCCATCGCAGGTAGCACAGGCAGAAACACCGCCACCTTTAAACTTTTCTTCTGACTCAAGACCTAAATACTTGGCTGTGGCACCGGTTGCAATAATCAGTGTTTCCGCCAGCATTTCTTTCCCATCTTCATCCTTAACTTTGAAAGGTCGGGAAGTGGTATCTACTTCCGATATCATTCCCCAACGTGTTTCAGTGCCGAATCGTTCGGCCTGAGCTTTGAGATCTTCCATCATTTCAGGGCCTGTAATTCCTTGTGGATATCCGGGGAAATTTTCTACCTCGGTTGTAGTAGTTAACTGTCCGCCGGGCTGAGTACCCAGATACATAACAGGTTTAAGATCAGCGCGTGCAGCATAAATAGCGGCGGTATATCCGGCCGGGCCTGAGCCAATTATCAGACATTCAATTTTTTCCGGTGTATTGCTCATTTATCTTCAATTTTATGAATTTGGTTTGAGAGTGCTAAAATAATGCCATTTGTTGAAATAATGTTCAGAATTGCTAATTTGCCTGACAAGATGACTTCTTGCCGGGTGATATTTAAGCGATTTACCGGAAGCTGATTTTTTGTCAGCCTGTCTGGCAGTATTTTTTGTTTGCGCAAGTGTTGAGATTGTATTAATTTTGCCTCGCGTTTTCGCAATCGGGGCGTGGTGCAGTTGGCTAGCATTCTTGCATGGGGTGCAAGCGGTCGCCCGTTCGAGTCGGGCCGCTCCGACACATTGAAAATTAAGCGTTTACATCAGATGGTGTAAGCGCTTTTTTTATTGTGGTTGACGCTTGGTTGACTTTTTGTGCCAAACTTACATACATTTTCAATCATAACTAAGTGTCGAAAACTTTCCTGATTTGGTTTGTCTATATCCGCTTTTAAAGGCTTATATCTGTTTATTTTTGCAAGAATTAAAATTATAGAGAAATGAATAAACAAAAAATAATTAGACAGTTTCTTTATGAGTTTGATAGGGAGATTTATCGGAATGAAGGAAAGTGTCTTTTATATAGGAATAAAATAGCGAAAGGAAAATATCGATTTTCACTGTTTAAAGGTGGAGATATTAAATACATGCCAGTTGTTGCGGAAGGCTTTACAGCATTTTTATCACAAAGGTTTGATTGTAGGTTAGGTAAGCTTAAACTTGAGGTTATCTCGAAATATGGTAAACTGGAAGCTTTTGATTTATACCTAAAACGGCAGGTACAACCGATCATCAAGAAACTGACAGATTTACCAGGAAAAATAGATGAACACAAAGCCCTTCAAAAAGCTTTACATGATCATCTTGAAATGGAGAAGGATTTTTTTAAGAAGTCTTCAAAATTTTATGATAGAAGTATTGGAAATCAGGAGAAAAACTTGAAAGAAGAAATAAAAAAGTATGTTGAAGATTATTTTGATTGGGTTAGTGAACAAATCGAAAAACGAAAAGAATCATCTCTTAAAAAGAAAGATGCGATTTCAGAAGAGTTCTTAGAGAGAATAGCTGCTGATTTGGTTACAGATAAGATAATCTTTATGGAAGATAAAGAATTCTTTAAAGGAATTTTTCTTGGCCAACCTTTTGTCAGAAAAGTTAGATGGAATGGAGATGTTAAATATGCTAAGAAAGGGATATTTGCTCTTATCTATCACTTGACGGGCAAAAAAGTGATGGCAAGTGAGGTAAAGGAATATTTTGATCCTTACTCAAAAGACAATTCTTACAAGATAAATGGTGGGCAATATGGTCAAGCATACAAAGAAGGCGATGCTTATTTATTTGTTCCATTTACCGATAGGTGGTTTCCTCGCTAAAAATAGAATCGACAACTCATATCGATTTTACATTCAGCCTGACACAAGCGTTTCATGCTTTTTTGTTATCCTAAATCGACAATTATAGACAAAAAATCGACAATTGTTTCGATTTAAAGTGCAGTAAATCAGAGTTATAAATGTTTTTCGTATATATATTTGCCCAAGATTCATTAAAACATTTATAACATGATTGATGCAAATACACCACTAGCCCTTTTAACTTTAGGGCAGTTTCTGGAGTATCAAAAGACCGAAAGAGAGAAACCGCAGCCACCGACTACTGAATTACCTATGTATCTGAATCCGGTTCAGCTTGCGGATCTGATTGGGTGGAAACTTCAAACCGTTTATCAAAATCATCATAATGGTAAAATTCCAGGTGCAAGAAAAATAGGCGGTCGTCTTTTATTTGACACCAAAACTATTATGGCATGGATTGAAGATAATGCCATAAAAACCAAAGCACAGAAGGTTGATGATTTAGTGGCCTATCAGCCGCGGAATAGAAGTAAAAGGAGATAATCTCATGAAGACGAAGCTGCCCATTTTAAGACAGAATAAGGTAGAGGAATTGGCTGAGGTTTATTTTCAGGGATTTGATGAATTCCAAAGGTTGAACCCAGGATTGCCTGCTGGAATACTTCAGCCAAAGTATGATGAATGGTTTTATGAAAAGCATCTCGTTTTAACCCGGATTAAAAAGCGTTCGCTATGGAAAAGAATATAGGCTTGCAGGACTTAGGTAAACCGGAAACATTTTTGAATCATTTGGATGAACTTTTAAAGGCAGAGAAGAATGATGCCCTTGAAAACATTGGACTTCTAACGGCTAAACCAGCTAATAAATGGATTAAAGAAAGTAGTTTACGCCCGAAACCAAGGATGCTTTTTGGTGAGTTTTGGTTTGAATATGAGTTATGTATTCTGTTCGCAGATACCAATGTTGGCAAATCGATATTGGCTGTTCAAATTGCTGATAGTTTGAGCAAAGGGAGAGGAGTAAACGGTTTTCACCTGGAAGCTGATGGACAGACTGTATTATATTGTGATTTTGAATTATCAGACAAGCAGTTCGAAACACGTTATTCGAACAACTATTCAAATCACTATCAGTTTTCAGAGAACCTCATTCGGATTGAAATAAATCCTAATGCTGAGCTTACTCATCAGAAAACTTTTGAAGAGTATCTTTTCGAGAGTTTGCATCAGACAATTCATACAACAGATGCAAAGGTTTTGATAGTAGATAATATCACCTATTTAAGGAATGCAACTGAAACCGCAAAGGATGCCCTGCCATTGATGAAAAGTTTGAAGGCATTGAAGGCTAAATTTAACCTTTCAATTCTTGCACTTGCACATACTCCAAAAAGAGATTCTTCAAAGCCAATAACGCGAAATGATCTGCAAGGTTCCAAGATGCTGATTAATTTTTGTGATTCAGCTTTTGCGATTGGTGAAAGTCAGGAAGACAAAAACCTAAGATATTTAAAGCAAATAAAAGCACGTAATACAGAAATCATGTATGATACTGAAAACGTTGCCTTATGTCAACTCACAAAGCCTGACAATTTTTTGTTATTCGAGTTTGTCAATTTTGGAGCTGAAAAGAGCCATCTAAAACAGCAATCAGATAATGATCGGGAATCTCTCCGTGAGAAGGCTGTTACTTTAAATCAACAGGGTAAAAGCTATCGGGAAATCGGAAGAGAATTGGGAGTTTCGCATATGAAAGTAAAAAGGTTAATTGATAGTAAATGAAGACTGTAACACATGTAACAGCTGTAACACTTTGTTACATTGTTACAGCTGTTACACCAAATAACTAAACTCTCACATCATGGAAAACTACCGCTTTCAACTTGAAAAAACCAGTAAAAAACACACTTGCCCCAGCTGCGGAAAACGCCGTTTTGTTCGTTTTATCGACACCCAAACAGGGCAATATTTACCCCCGATTTATGGCAGATGCGACCGTGAAGCAAACTGCAATTATTATTTAACCCCCTATGCTGATAGCTATGCAGCGGAGGTATTAAGGCAGGAAAAAGAAAACCAGCCCGCCCAATGGCAACCCCACCCGATACCAGCCCCAAAACCTCAACCACCTGCAAAGCCTGTTTACATTCCTTCAGAAATATTACAAGCCACCCGCACCCGGCCACTAAGCAAAAACACTTTTATTCAAAACCTTGCAACAAATATTCCTTTTCCTTTTGAAATGCCTGATCTTAAAAAAGTAGCTGATCTTTACCAATTAGGAACCCTTGCAAAAGGCTATTTTGCAGGGGCAATAAGCTTTCCTTTTATTGATCAGGAAAACCATGTTCGGGCAATTCAGATCAAACAATTTGATCAGCACAACCATACAACAAAAACAAGCTTTATTCATGCAATTCTGGAGCAACACTTTCAGGAAGAGAAGAAAAACTTACCGAAATGGCTGATAGCTTATAAGCAGCAGGAAAAAAAAGTTTCTTGTCTTTTTGGGGAACATTTACTTACAAGTTTCCCATACAATCCTGTTGCTTTGGTTGAAGCGCCTAAAACTTGCATCTATGCTGCGCTGTATTTTGGGCTTCCTGATAAAGTTGATAATAATCTTATTTGGTTGGGAGTGTATAACTTATCAAGTTTATCCTTTGAAAAAATAAAGGTGTTGGCTGGTAGAAAAGTAGTTTTGTTTCCTGATCTCTCAAAGGATGGCGTTGCATTTAAACTGTGGAGCGAAAAGGCTAAAGCATTTGAAAGCAAAATGCCTGGCACAAGATTTATTGTGAGCGATTTACTTGAACAAAATGCAGGTCAGAAGGATCGTGAAAAAGGACTTGATTTAGCTGATTTCCTGATAGAACAGAATTGGCAATTGACACGAAAACCCCAAACTTCAGAAGATCAAACCAATAAGAATAAAGTTAAAACTGTTGAAACGTTTGGAGAAATCCCTCTAAATAAGAATAACGAGCAGTTATTTCAAACAGAACCCGAAAATACTGCAATATGGGATTTAGAAGCAGTGAATGATTTTTTTGCAACTGCAAAACTGCCAGAGAAACCCATCATGCTTAGTAAAGGAATGATCATTCAAAATCCCGAGAGGTATGTTCAAAGCCATTTAGCTACTGTAAAAAGATACAATGGGATAGGAACTTTTGAACCGTATTTATTAAGATTAATCACACTTAAAAACATGATAGACGATGGAAAAATTAATTTATGTGGGTGAGGATGATGAATTTATCTATTATTCTCTTCATAGTTTGAATATGCAATGGATGTTTAAATTTAGCAAACGAAAACAAACACTATCTGTTGATATGGATAGCGTGGCCTGTTCACTTGGATATAAGGATGCGGTTGATATGATGAGTGATGATAATATGTTAGACTTTCTCAATACATTAAAAGAAGAGTTTGGTAAATGGCCATTTGCTGACCTGACAATTGAAAAGAACAATTAAATACAATTCAAATGAAGGGAAAAAAAGGTTTTGTAAAAGGTAAATCAGGGAATCCGGCAGGCAGACCCCCCGGAAAACCAAATAAGATAACGGCATCAGTACGTACCATGCTTAAAGAGATAATGCATGATGAATTAAGACAATTACCGGTCACCTTGAAATCACTCGAGCCGCGCGAACGCATTGATGCACTTGCTAAACTCTTGCCTTATGTTTTGCCTAAACTGACAGAAGAAAAGGAAGAGATGGCTGAAAGTGAAAACAATGGAAGTTTCGTTGAACTTGTACGTCAGCAGTTTTGTAAAATGGAGGGTACGGTAATCATTCAAACATCAAATGGAAATCATTATGAAACAGTAGAAATCAATGGGGAAACAGGAGAAGAACGAGTTTTGAATTGAAACAGTTTCACTATTTAGCTGCTAAAATTAAGACTCCAGTTTATCCCATCGGTTATAAAACTGCTCGTTGTTTAGTGTGCTGAGGTCAACGATACCGCGGGTTTTGTATTGTTTGATTTTTTCGTGGACTTCGGTTGAGGTTGCGATGTAGTAATCCGGATGGGGGGAATGGTCAGCAGTTAGTTTGTCTCCGTTTAGGTTGACAAAGATGTAGAAGCAGTCTTGCTTTATTTGGTCGGTCATGAGTGGCCAGCCTATGTTTTTCCGCTTGAAAATGGCTTTTACCTGCACTGCAATTCGCTTTTCTCCTTTCTCGGCAAACAGATCGACTGCTTTTGCATTTCCGAGTGTTAGGCCTACAGACCATCCTCTGCGGTATAGTTCTGCTGCTACAAAATATTCTCCTGACAGGCCGGTGTTGTTTCTTGGGATTTCTGCCATGATTGTAGTTTTATGCTTTCATTTTCTTCGGTTCCAAGGCCTCCCGCAACACCTGCTGCAAAAGCAATTCATTTTGTTGCTGACTTGCTTTGATGCTGGCCTCCAATGCATCACAATACTGCATCAACTCATCCAACTGGCTGACGATGCGTTGTTGTTCGGAAAGTGGGGGGAGGGGAATTGGGATAGATTCGATTTTTGTTTTATTCAAATATTTTATCGTAGTGTGAATCGCCGTTTTAGCAACTTCAATGTTTAATAATTTAATGCCATAAACAAGGTACATAGACATTGTTTTTATAATAGGCGTAAAGCAATGTAGTTGTTGATTTGCAACAATATCTTTATCAATAAAACAAACTAAATCAAATCTACCAACACAGCTCATTACAATTGAACCTTTGGGCATTACTCTACAGTTGTATTTTTTGATTTCTTCTAGATTTAATCCAATGTCATTTACTGAATAATCTAGTTTTATGGATTTTTCTGAAAAGTTAGTTTGTGTTATCCACGGAATTGTACCGCTAAATGATTTTGGTTTATCTCTATTAGGAACAATAGAACTTGAAATGTCTCCAATTTTACACCACACCCAATTCTCGGGTATTTCAAAAGGAATTTCCTCTGCAGTGATAGGGGGCAGTGGTTTTTGCTTCTTGATCTTACCTTCTTTTATCAAACGCTCTTTTTCGGCTTTGATTTTTTCCAATAGCACTGAAGCGGGTTCGTCATTGGGGTCTTGTGGCACCAATTTGCCCTGCATGGCCTCACGCAAAAAGGCCTGGCGAAGTTGTTTCACTAAATCAAGTTGGTGGGTGAGTTGGGTGGCTTGATCTTCAAGAATAATTTTAATTTTTTTGAATTCTTCTACGATTTCAAGTTGCTCGTTTACACTCGGCAGTTCTATTTCGTAGTTCAGAAAGAAGACTTCATTTAAATACTTTCGATGTGTGATTCCTGAACTGGCTCTTTCACAAACATCATAGAAATCTTGTGAATTGGTGAATTTATTAAACCATTCGATATTGATTATTGAGAAATCTACATCATATGCCCAAAAGTTGCCTGTAATTATTGCACCTTCAACTTCATCAGGCGCTATACCAAAAGCACCATATCGAGCATCAATTTTCGATAGAACGAATTGACCTGCTTTTAAAACAAATTGTTTCTTAGTTCCAATTTTTTTCCCCTTTTCACTATCCCGAACAGATACGCCTTGATGCTTCGTTTTTATTGTAACACGCTTGTATTCCTTATTATCCTCAATGTCAATTGAGATTTTACTGCGATGCAAAAAGTCTCCAAACTTGTAGGTTCTCCAACTCATATCCCATCTCCTTTTAACTCATTTAATTCTCTATTGATAAACGCTTCCAGTTCCTTCTTGCTTGGGAGTTGTACCATATATTTTGAAACAAAAACTTCATGGGATAATCCTGTTGTGGTGTATTCAACCAGCGCATCGTTTTTGGCGGCACAAAGAATAATACCTACTGGTGGGTTATCACCTACGGTGTGTTCATTTTTTGCGTAATAGTTCAGGTACATATTCATTTGGCCTGCATCGGCATGGTCGAAACTCCCAATTTTTAAATCAATGAGCACATGGCATTTCAGTATGCGGTGATAAAAGACCAAATCGATACGGTAATGTTTGTTGTCGAAAGTAATCCGTTTTTGGCGTGCCTCAAAGCAAAAACCTCTGCCCATCTCAGTTAAAAAATCCTGAAGGTGATTGATGATAGCGGTTTCCAGATCGGTTTCGCTATAGGCTGTTCTTTCTTCGAGACCAATGAATTCCAGGAAATAGGGATTTTTTACCACATCTTCCATTTCAAGTTGCTGGTCGGTTTTTAAGCGTTCAATCACTTGTTTTTTATCTTTTGAGAGACCAGTTCGCTCATAAAGCATGGTGTTGATGGCTCTGCCCAACTCGCGTGCTCCCCAATTGTTTTTAACTGCCTGAATTTCGTAAAAAGAGCGTTTCAGCGGTTCTTTGATATTCAGCAGTTCAATGAAATGAGAAAAACTTAACGTATTTAAGAGCACCTCAGGCTCCGGCGAAAAGGCCTCGTTTTTAGATTCAAGTGATTTTCCCGACACTGTTGGGAATATTCTAAAAAGTTCATTGTTAGTGGTCTGTAATTTTCCCGACACTGTTGAGAAAATTGCGGGGTAAGTCAAATAAAAATCCCGAAAGCGATACAGCTGCGTTTTTGATATGCCTTTGATGTGATTCAGGCGTTGCGCCAAAGATTTGATTGTTTCCTGACCATAGTTTGCTCTGTCGGAGCCATTTTGTTCGTATTCAACGATGTAAAAGCCAATCAGGATGTTTCGCATGGTTAAAGCATTATTAACCTGGCGAACTGCATAGGATTGAAGCTCTTTGTGGGCAAGTTCAATTTGATAAACCAATTCCTCGAAATTCATTTTACTGCTGCTTTTAAGGCGTTCAACAAATCATGGCTTTTAGAAAAACTGCTTTCCAACATTTCCATCAGTTCCGCGCTGCTATATGCAACAGCTTCTTCTTTTTTGGTTGGGTTTTTAATATCCAAATCATAATTGCGGTCAATGATGGATTGGATGTCCACCTTCCAGCTTAGTTCGCTTAACTGGCGGTTGTTCCACCATGCTTTGATCGGGTCAAACTCTTTGAGTTGTAGTGGCCGGGTTTTGTTGTAAGCTTTTTGTCCTTCGGGCAGGCGGTGCTCGTAATACCAAACTTCTTTGGTGGGCGTGCCTTTGGTAAAAAACAAGAGGTTGGTAGCTACCGTGGCATAGGGCTGAAACACGGAGTTGGGTAAACGGATTATGGTGTGCAAGTTACACTCCTCCAAAAGTCTTTGCCTTACACGTTGTTTTACGCCATCACCGGTTAGCGACCCATCGGGTAACACAATGCCAGCACGGCCACCTTGTTTCAGCAAATGAATCATCAAAACCAGAAAGAGGTCGGCACTTTCCTTGGTGCGGAAGTTTTGTGGAAAATTATTTTCGTTGTTGTTGGCGACAATACCCCCAAAAGGCGGATTTGCCAGGATAGCATTTACCCGGTTTTTCTCGGTATAATTGCTTAGGGATTGATCCAAACTATCCCGGAAAGTGATGTTAGGCACTTCTATATCGTGCAAAATCAAGTTTGTGGTTGCCAGCAAATACGGAAGCGGTTTGTATTCCCAGCCAATGATATTTTTGGCAATGCTTTCGCGTTCTTCTACGCTATTGGCCTGTGTTTTCAGATGCTCAATGGCAGCGGTGAGGTAGCCACCTGTTCCGCAACTTGGGTCAAGAATCTTTTCGCCCAATTGCGGATTGATCATTTCGCAGATAAATTCGGTAATGGCTCTTGGGGTATAAAACTCTCCACTTTTGCCGGCACTTTGCAGTTCCTTCAGGATGGTTTCGTAAAGCTCACCAAAAGCATGGCGATCTTTGGCAATGTTAAAGTCAATTTCGTTGAGCTTGTTGAGCACCTTGCGGATATTGATACCGCTTTTCATGTAGTTGTTGTTGCCCTCGAACACTTCACGCACGATCAGGGCACGTTTATTGGCCAGATCATCGCGCATGCCCACTTTCAGGTTTTTGAGCGTTGGAAAGAGTTTTTGGTCAACAAATTGTTGCAGTTCGTCACCCGTTATGCCTTCATCATTACCTGCCCAGGCATCCCAATGCAATTCAGCGGGTATAGGGCTCACATAATCATCGTTGAGTACTTCCAGTTCCTTGTCTTTGTCGGAGAATATTTTGAGAAACAGCATCCATCCCAACTGTTCAATGCGCTGTGCATCACCGTTCAGGCCGGTGTCTTGCCACATGATTCTGCGAATGCCGTCTATGATTCCTTTGAGGTTTGACATTTTTTATTCTCTATTTTTCAGTTTTAATAATTCGTTCTTATATTTTAACAATCCTGCCTGGACTTTTTTGACAGTATCTTCAACTTCTTCCCATAACTCACTAATAAACGACTCGATTTCATCTGAGTTTTTTAATGCCCATTCATCGACCATAAAAGGTTTTTCACTATAAAAATAAACCTTCCATTTATTGTTTTGCTGATCATTTCCAGGAATGATCTCCTGAAATATTTTTTCAAGCACTTTTCTCGTTTCTTCGTCACCAGGAGGGACAGTGCAATAAAAGCTCAATTTACTTGAACGTTTATGAGCATAATTTATCTCGAATAAAAACGATTCTTTACCTATCCAACCATTACCATTTCTTGGCAAAATGCTGTCCAGTTCCGGAGTTATGAAACGGATAAATCCACGACTTTGAGATGTAAGCTCCCAGCCAGAATTTTTAACTTGATTATCGAAAAATGTGCGAAGGTAAGTGATGCTATCTTGCCTGTAGCTGAAAAGTGTGTCTAGCAATGTTTTATGGTTTCTGTATATTTTTCTTGACAATTCGTCAATCTCGCCGTTTTTCATGATGCTGTTTTTAATCAGATGTAAATAATCATTTAAATAAACTTTTATTGATGGGTTTAGGCTTTCTCCAAATACTGTTGTTAACTCATTTAGAATAGATTCTATTTGTTCATATGAAAAAGGAATATACTCTTCATTACTCGGAATATCACCTTCAAGTGTTAGGTAAACAAATGCAAGCGGTTTGCCGCTGAATTCTGTATGTGCTGTATCATAATAGCGCTTTAATTGATTGTTTCCTTCTGATGAATGAATTTTGTTTTCAATTACAACTATGATTTCCTTGAGCTCTATCAGGATGTCAAAATTTAAAAACTCACGCTTTACGTTTGTGAGATCAGTATTCATTTCCTCAATGTCAATAAGGCTCACATTTACCTTTGGAGAAATGAGTGTCTCCCTTAAAAAACGTTTTAAAAATAAATCACCTAATCCGTGACTTTCATTAGGGTCAAGCAACCATGCTAAAAAGTTTGAATGGCGAATTTCATAGTGACCCACTTTCAAAGCATTAAAGATATTAGGTTTGTTTAGTAAAAGTTCCAGTCTGCTTACATCTCTATCGGAAATAAACTCTTTATATTCTTTTTCCAGCGCTTGTTTATTCATTACTTTTTTAATTATTCAGATGCTGTTTATAGCTTATTATTGCTCTGTTGACTATAAATCTTTGTATTTTGAGTAATTGCTTTCATTTTGCCAAAACTCGTAACATCTATTCATTTGAATTGATGGGAAAGCAGGGTCTCCTTTTAGTTTTCGATAGCTCCCAAAACCTAATTCTTCGCATAGTTTGTAAAAACCATCGCCTTCTTCTAGGTTTTTTGACAGCACCAAAGCCGATAATAATGGTCGATCATGATTATGCTCGAATTCTGAAATTTCTCCTAAGATCCTACCTATTTCTTTCCTGTCATAAGGACTTTCCCGGAAATTGAAACCTAAGTTACAATTATCTGAAAGCTCTTGGTAATAGATAAAACCTTGACGTTTTCTTGCCAGTTCAATAAGATAGAGTCTTACATTATTATTCATTATTATCCTGTTTTATAAAGTTCTTTTTCTAATTCTTTAATAGCCTCAATGTATTTGGCTTTGCTGCCAAATTGTTGGATGATTTCTAAAGGAGAACCGTAATCTGTAAGCGGTTTAACTTTTAGAATATCCATGCTTTCGATATTGGTTACACCTTCGTCAGCATATTTGTCGAGCAGGCTTTCCAGTACTTTTCTGGCCTGATCGCCATATTTGGTGAAGTAATCACGCTTTTTCACCCTATTGGCTCTTTCTTTGCGCGTCATTGGAGGCCTGTCGAAAGCCACATGGCAAATCAGGTCGAAGAGGTCAACCTCTCTATTTACTGCATCGCGCAAGGCTTCCACCAATACACCCTGATCTTCCAGTTCTTTAATGATCACCTCTTTTTTGTCGGTGCTGTTCCAGCGAATCAAAAAATCATTCAAAGATGCATATTGACCTTTGATAAGCTCTCTGGTATGGTCTTTTAAACTGGTGGTTATGGGTTTGCCCTCATTATCGAAATACATTTCACGGCTGATCAATACAGAAACATCAACCCCATTGATATAAACCTTTGGTCTGGGATCATGTGCTTTACTGGTTGTGGATTGTGGTTCGGGGTATCGGATTTCAGGCGTGACTTCAATTATTTTCCCTGTTACTTCATCAATGACAGGCGTATCAAAATTTTCTTCTTCATCCACAATTCCACTGAGGTCGGTATCTTCCGAAACTGGTTTTATACGAATTGGATCGCCATCAAAATCTTTATCAGCGAATAAATCAGTGACATTTCTAAAGTCGAGAATTGTGAAGTACATCTTGCCAAACTCCTCGTTAATGCGGGTGCCTCTGCCAACAATCTGTTTAAACTTCGTCATTGATTTTATTTCGGAATCCAGAACGATGACCTTGCAAGTTTGAGCATCTACACCTGTTGTCATCAATTCAGAAGTAGTAGCAATAACAGGGTAGGTTTCTTCGGGATTGATGAAGTTGTCCAATTCCCTTTTTCCTTCATCGTTATCACCCGTAATTTGCATGATGTACTTATAGTTTATAGCTACCAGATCAGCATTGAGATTTGAAAGTGAAAAGCGCATTCGTTCTGCATGATCTATGTCGGTGCAAAAGACGATGGTTTTTGCGAAACGGCCATAGCCTTTCAGAAATTCGGTAAGTTTTCTGGCCACGGTTTGTGTACGTTCTTCAATGACCAGATTTTTGTCAAAGTCTTTTCGGTTGTATATACGGTCTTCAACATCATTTCCATCTATATCCTTTTTTCCTTTTTCGGGGCGATAACCTTCGGCATCAACATTCAGATTTACGCGAACAACGCGATATGGGGCTAAGAAGCCATCATCAATGCCTTGTTTGAGTGAGTAAGTATAAAGCGGGTCGCCAAAATATTCAATATTCGAAACCTCCTTCGTCTCTTTTGGTGTGGCTGTTAAGCCAATATGTGTTGCTTTGTTGAAGTAGGTTAATATTTCTCTCCAGGCACTATCTTCTTTTGCGCTTCCTCTATGGCACTCGTCAATTACAATTAAGTCGAAGAATTCAGGGGAAAACTGTTTGTAGGCGTTCGCTTCTTCATCTGCCCCCGACAAACCTTGGTACAAAGCCAAATAAACTTCATAGCTTTTGTCGATCATGCGGTGTTTCACCGTTGTCATTTTATCCTTGAAGTGTTTGAAATCGCCTCTGCGGGTTTGGTCAATCAATGCGTTACGATCAGCAAGGAAAAGAATCCGCTTTTTCTTACCACTTTTCCACAGGCGGTGAATGATTTGAAAAGCGGTGTAAGTCTTTCCTGTACCAGTTGCCATCACCAGCAGAATTCTGTCTTGACCTTTGGCAATGGCTTCAACAGTTCTGTTTATGGCAATTTGCTGATAGTATCTTGGGTTTCGGCCGCTGGCATCAAAATAGTAATCCTGTGCGACTACTCTCTCAGCTTCAGTCGTTTCAATGCCTTTGTATTTCTTGTATTTCTGCCAGATTTCTTCGGGCGAAGGGAAGCTGTCAATGTCTAATTCTGTTTCAATGTTACCATCAGTAGCTGTGCGGTCATGGAAGACAAATCCATCACCATTGCTGCTAAAAACACAAGGTATGTCAAGAATTTTGGCATATTCCAAAGCCTGTTGAATTCCTGCACCTATTGTATGTTTGTTGTCTTTGGCTTCGACAATTGCTACCGGAATATTTGGCTTGTAGTAAAGAATGTAGTCTGCTCTTTTTCTTGTGCCTCTGGCAGTGAGTTTCCCCCTGACATATATTTTCCCATCTGTAAAAGTTACTTCCTCAAGTAGTTGCGTTGTTTTATCCCATCCGGCCTGTTCAATAGCTGGTGTGATAAATTTGGTGCAAATGTCTCTTTCGGAAAGGCTTTTTTTGTTCATAGGCTTAAGATTTGATAAACCTGCATTGAAACGCTATAGTTAAACGCTTACATGTCGTTATGTGCATCGTTCAAAGCTATTTTAGTCATTCGACTACATTTAAATAATATTCAGAATGTCTTTCCAAAAGTAAAAGCGTTGATTTGTTTCTGCTTCAGGTTCGGGAGATTCCGGTTTACTTAGTATGTTATCAACAAATGCTTTTAAATCAGGGTCGATACTACTCGCATAATCATCAGCCTTATCTTGTTGATTCACTTCTTGAATCTTTGGTGCTAACGAATATTTTACTTCAAGACCATCATCATCAGGCATTAGAATGTCGTCCGGCATTTCCTTGTTTACTAGTGAAGCTAAGGCCTCCACTACAAAATAATAGCGTGGATGCTTGATGACATCCTTGTTTTTGATTAATAAATCAAACACTGTTTCAAAAAGCTTTGTGTCAGTAATTGCTGCCCGAAAAATCGTGTAAAAGTTGTTTTTATAACGATATCCCCCATTTTCAAAGACAATCGGAGCGTTGAATCCCAGTATGTCACTGCGCATCACCCTAATATCATCACGAATAGTCCGTTCAGACACCTTTTTATAAACACCACGTGCTTCACCTAATGCTTCGGTGCACTCCTCACTTAGGCGACCGATTGTCCATTTAACGTATTCGTTTCTTAAACATCTATCAATTGTTTTGTACCTAATCAGTGCATTTAAATTGGTCGGCATAAAAAAATAATTCATTGCAGAAAGACTGCAGTAAGGGTTTATAATATTGGCTCAAATTTAAACTATAAACAGATAAAATGAAAAAGAAAACAGAGATAATTGTGGTTTTAGACCGTTCTGGTTCGATGGATAGTATTAAAGCTGAAACCATCGAAGGATTTAACACCTTTTTACATCACCAAAAATCATTGGAGGAGGAGGCTGTAATAAGCATTGTACAGTTTGATCATGAATTTGAGGTAATTTGTTTAAGAAAGAATATTTCTGAGGTAGGTTTCTTAACCGAAGAATCATATCAACCGCGCGGAACAACTGCATTACTTGATGCTATTGGAAAAACAATAAATGAGACAAAAGATAGAATCACTTCCACGATAAGTGGTAAGACTAAGACGAAAGTAGTATTTGTAATCATTACTGATGGTCACGAAAATAGCAGCAACCTTTACGATCGCTCACAAATTTTTAAACTCATAAGTGATTTTGAAAAGAAGGAAAATTGGCAATTTGTATTTATTGGTGCTAATCAAGATGCGATTGAAGAGGCTTCAAGAATTGGGGTCAATGAAAAAAGGTCATTGACTTTTGTGGCAGATAAAGAAGGAACGAAAAACATGTTTTTTGATGTAAGTATTAATATCATGGAAATGCGTGCTGAAGAAAAAGATTTTGAGTTTAAGGATTCTCAAAGATCTAAGCAGAAAAGATAAATCATTAATGAACAATTAATTTTCTAAAAGATGAAAGAGCCACTTGATTTTTCACCAGCCACACATCAGATTAATGAACTCCTTTATCCGGTAAAGCTTTTGCCAATTCTTGCTGTTTCTTCAGAAGATGAACCAGCTTTTGAAACTAATAGGCACAAGGCAATTATAAATGAAAACACCAAGGAGATAGTGAGTATCGTTAGTAGCAATTATAAGCTATTATCAAACAAAGAAGCAATTGAAAGAGGTAAATCAGCATTCAAAACTCTCTTCCCGAAAGTTGATATTGATGACCTAATACCTTTTAAGGTCATTGCTCCCAATTCGTTGGCTTCATGCCATATTGACTTCATCCATAGGGATGTAAAACTAAGTGATAGTGATTGGGAGCAAGATGCCTGGTTTCCGTTTTTAAGAGTTTCTAATAGCTACAATCGCACTGTAGCTTTTAAACTGGAGCTTGGTTTTGTGCGAGAGCTTTGTAGTAATGGGGTGATATTTCAAAAAGATACTCTTGAAATTAAACAATATCACGACAAAGAGCTTAAAGCAAATTTTATTGAGATTTCAGAACGCTTGAAACAATACGAGAAAGCGTTTGTGGCTCATTTAAATAGACTAAAAACTATCAAGATTGAATCTAAATTGGTCTTTGATGTAGTTTGTAAAGTGTTAAACCTTAAATTTGATGTCAACAACCAAAATCCGAACGTTCGAGATAGAGAGATTGGCAGAAAGGAAAAAACCATGTCTATCATAAATGAAATAACGCAAGCTTATTTTAATGAAATGTCAGGTACAGCTTATGCTGTAATGAATGTTTTATCAGATTTTGTTTCACACCAATCAGACTACAGGTGTATTCCTGGGTTTTTTATAAATCCTGATGTGTATTATCAGAAGGTTGGGGCGTGGATGAGATAGATCATGAAGTTCAATTTATACTTGTGAGTTTTTGCAGAACGAAAACTTTATAAAGAGCTTAAAAGAATTAACTCTTAATTGATTGCACAATGAAAGCTTTAAAAATTTTACTATTCATCGCGTTACTGCCTTTATCAATTTTTCTTTTTGATTTACTTTTCATGTACACTTATTCAATGAGTCAATCACTTAATTTATGGGGGAAAATATTTTTCTTTTTTCCGGTCTTGGGGTTATCATATTATATACCAGTTAAGATTACAGGGTTTATCACATTGCTGAATCCATACCGTTGGTTAAGCATTATCTTGATTATCCCATTTTTTATCATTTGGGTAGGGTACAATATTTATGAATTATGGACAATGCCGATTGATTATGGCTCAATTGTAATTTTTAGGTCATCATATTTTACACTCCTCCTAATAATTATTCTTGTAGCAGGAATTTATGCACCTTTTGAGCTCGAGAATACTGACTAATGAGAACCCTTTTCTTTTCTATAAATCATTAATGAAGTTGAGTTCAATCCAATTAAAAAAATGAAGATCAGCAAGAAATTATCAGCAGAAGAGATGAGGTCGTACCTGAACAACCTGACGGAAACCCTGATGAAAAAGACGGGGCAGGACAAAATGACGGTGCTGAAGAATATGAAAACCCTGCTCAAAAAGAGGAACAGCCGGGAGGAAAAGGAATAATGGCATATTGCTAAAGGAATCAATAGTTGTAAGGATTTCAGCCATACTAAAAAACAATTGGCAACAGAAGTTTATTTTGTTTGATGGCTTATTTCCGATTGTTGATGGTGTTTTTGCTCACAATAGACCTTGCTAAATGTGATAAGTATAAAATAATTGAAATGATCTCGCTAATTTTATGAAAACGTTTTATTTCTATTACTAACCAAAATAAACAAATCATTATGAAGCACTCTAATTTGCAGAAAGCCTTTTCTATTATTCAATTCTTTTTTGTACTTCTTACTGGATGTACAACTGAGAATAAGAAACCTGATTTGAAAGAATATACGATGGCAGGTGATGTATACCATAACCATTTTTTTAATTTCAAGCTAACGATTCCAGTAAACTATATTAAACTCGATGAAGATCAAGTTGACCGAATGAATCTCAACACAGTGGAAATTTTGGAAGGCAGCGATTTTTCGATTGATCAGGTGGGAATGGGTAACAATCAGTTTAATACGATACTAGCTGTTTTCAAATATGAGTTGGGTGCTGGTGTTGACTTTAATCCATCCTTTCAGTTGATAACTCAAAATGTAAAAGATTTTCCTGGTATTAAAAATGGAGGCGATTACTTGTTTCACGTTAGTAAACTTTACGATCAAACGTTTTTTGGACTGGAATCTATTGATGACCGTGCAATAAAAGTGAACATAAATGGCCTGGAGTTTCACAATTTGAATGCTACTTTTGATTTTGCAGGACAGATAATTTATCAAAATTCATATGCAGTAAAAAAAGGGGATTATATTATGAATGGTATTCTTACATTCACTGATGATGTTCAGAAGAACGAATTGGAGGAAATGGTTAAGTCAATAGAATTTTTTAACTAGTCAAATTTATGCTAACTATCATGAAAGTAATTAATTTAATTGGGTTTGCTAGGTATATGTATTTTGGTTTATCATTTATTATTCTTTTGTTCAACCTGTCTGCTTGTTCTGTTTCCATACCTGAAAACGATCTGGAGAAAGAAAATCTTAAAGGTAAAGTGAAATCAGTAAAATCAGAGTATTATTATGCAACTGAGAAATTTGGTGAAGCTGTCAAAGTTGGTAAAGTCAAACCAAAAATCTTGTATGGTCATGCGTTTTACAATTCGTATCAGGAAAAATATGAAATTTTTGATAGAAACGGATTTTTATCTGAGAAATATAGTTATGATACACTTGGAAAAATTAAATCACGAATGATTGTAAAGAGAACTGATCATCCGAAGGTATACGAGAATTTCACTTATAGTTATGATGAAGGAGTAGAAAGCTTGAGTACGGTTGGAACATCAGTTTACGATGCATTGAATAATACACAAATAGAAACTTCGATAATTTTTGGTGATACAATTTGGGTTGACATCTATAAATTTGATAAAGGCAGGAAGATTGAACATAATAACTACTCAAAGGATGGAAGCCGAAATTGGAAGTCAACCTATGAGTACAAGAATAGCGGAAGGCTAATTGTGGAAAATAGTCATGATGAATTTGAAGATATAAGAATAAAAACTTCTTTAGATAAAAGTGGGAATCCTATTCTAATTGAAAGTTCTGATTTTTTTGGAGAATTTAAGACTAAGAAAAAATACGAGTATAATGAATATGGGGATGTTATTTCGTTTAAGTCATACAATAAAAATGGTCATGTCGAATCACATGATACCTTTTCATACGTCTATGATAATGTTGGCAACTGGATTCAGAAAACAGAAAATAATGACGGCAAACCTGTCTATATAACGGAACGAAAAATTGAGTATTATGAGTAAATGATTCGGGTATAAATTACAGTTTTACAATACATTAACATAATTATAAAATGAAAAAAATCACTATATTCTTGGTTCTGGGTGTGTTACTTTTTACTTACTCATTTCGATCACGATCAATGAAGCAATTTGATTCGGGATGCGATATTGCAAAAATATATGAAGCAATCACACCAGACTATGGTGTAAAAGCTATAAATATTTACGGAGAGGTGGAAGATATTTCGGAGCTTTTAGTTCCAACAGAGATTGAGGAAGGTGTTTACGAGGTTCAAATAACTCGAAAAAGCGCTGATTTATATAAAATTGAGCATACCTCGTACTACATTGAAACAAGGTTTTGTTATGAATATGCTACCTTTAGTGATGCTATCCTAAAGGTTAATAACGTTAATGGATATTCAATTGGTAAAGTTTTTTTCGATTAATAGCAATATTTTGATCATGCTCCGTAAGGGAAATTCTAAAAAGCTTGATCAATCAAATTAATCCTTCACTTGCAGCAGCAACAGCATCACGCCCAAAGCTGTCAAGGTAAATATTTGTTGTTTTGAGTTCAGCATGGCCAAGTGCTTCGGAAATAATCTCAACACCAACACCTTTCGATCTGAGCGCCATTGCATAGGAGTGCCTGGAGAAATAACTCGATATCTTTTGTAATGATTCTGGAAATTGCAGGTCTTCAATTTGTGCTATTTCGTTTAATGCTTTGTTATATTTTCCTCTGCGATTGGCTATATGCTTTCGCAGTTTTTCACCTTTATATTCTGGTTTAGTTACAATAGGTAGTAAATAGGACAGGGATGGAAAGTTTGACGCAAACCATTTAAGTAGGTTTTGAATATCTTCATTGATCAAAATTTCAAATGTTGTCTTTGTTTTAGCTCTCGTAAACCGGAGCACCTTAATTTCTTTCCCATCCTTTGATAACTCACTTTGTATATTTTCCTTTTTGAGTAAAGCCATATCAATCCAGTTTATGCCCCTGCAGTAAAATGAAAACATGAATAGGTTTCTTGCTACTTCTAGCCTTTGATTTCCAAAATGATAGTTTTTCAATTTTTGTAAATACTCCACAGGCACGTATCTTTTTCGTGTTTTAACATTTAGTTTGCTGATTTTATAACCATTTTTACCAAAAGGATATGTGCTATGATCCATGACACCATCATTTATTGCGGCATTTAGTATAGTGGCCAGAGTTCTCATATAAACCGAAATACTGGTATCCTTAAGCCCTCTATTATAGCGCAAAAATGAATCAAACTTTTGGATATAGTTTTGTTCTATATCCGGAAATTTAAGTTTTGCAAATTTCACATCAAACAAGGATAGGATCACTAAGGTTGAGCTAAACACTTCGGCATAACCAAATTTCCCATTGCTTTTTAGTTTCTCGATATGGTTTTCAAAATAGTCTTTCAGATTCGCAGAATATCTCTTCGAACGCATTTTTGTTTCAAATTGATTCAGTGTCCAATCAATTCCACGTTTATCAAATTCATTTACAATTTATACTGCCTTTGTTTTAATTTTTGTGAGGACTTCATTTTTCAGCTCATAATCTTTTGTAAGGCGTTTATCTTTAATAAAAAGGTTATATTCATCATTCCACTGCTTAGGCAAACAGCTTAAACCGGTTGAAAACATTTTTCGGGTTTTTTCTTTTGCAACCCGAAGCATGATCGGATTGGTTCCATCTGATAGTTTTTTCCACTTGTACAGTACCATTTCAATTTTTGCCATGATGAATAATTTTTTACAAGTATGTTTCTGATTTATCTTTTGTTATTATCCGGTTGACGCTTGGTTGACTCTTTTTAGCAAATATGACAGTAATTTGTATTTTTATTTGTATAGTCTAAACCACTGCAAATGTATGTAATAATAAGGAAATCTAACAAAAATATAAATAATATTTACTTGCATGGGGTGCAAGCGGTCGCCCGTTCGAGTCGGGCCGCTCCGACAAGTTGAAAATCAAGCGTTTACATCAGATGGTGTAAGCGCTTTTTCTTATTTAGTTGGTTCTTTCAACAAAAATAGCTGCAGTATGGACTGCTAATCCCGTCTTCTTTTCTTGAATTTTTGAAATAATAAAACTCCTTTACAGTTTATATCTTACTTTTGAGCAAACAATATTTTATAATCATGAAAACTAAACACAAAATTCTGATTGCAATTTTGATTCTCCTGATTGCGATACAATTTATCCGCCCTGAGCGAAATATTGAAAATAACCCCAGCCGTTATGATGTTTTTCATAAAAGCGGACAACCAACCGAAATTGTAGCACTTGTGCAATCAGCTTGTTACGACTGCCATTCAAACCGAACTGCCTATCCCTGGTATGCCAGCGTAGCACCCGTTTCGTGGGTGATGGCCAATCATGTGAATGAAGGAAAATCAAAACTAAACTTTAGTGATTGGAAATTGCTGGAGGTAGAAAAGCAGCGTCATGCGCTGGATGAAGTGATTGAAGTGCTCGAGAAGCAGGAGATGCCACTCAATGCTTATCAATGGTTGCATAGCGAAGCAAATTTGGATCAAACCCAGATACAGATGATTATCAATTGGGCAACAGACTTTAAAAAGCAATTGAATTAAATTGAAAAAGCAGGTAAAAAACTTCTACCTGCTTTCATTAGCTAAACCTTGATATTTATTTGATAACAATCAGCTGTCTGGCTATTGCGCCATTTTGATAGCTTACCTCCAGCATGAGTGCATTTTGCTGATAAGGTTTCAAATCAAACTGTATTGCTGTTTTTCCTTCAAGATTAATTTCGTCCAGAAGCTGACCCTGTAAATTATACAAACTTAATATTGAGGCATGTTCACGCATTTTTAGCTGAACAACTCCCTGGCTTGGATTAGGATATACCACTAATTTTTCCGTGCTAATTTCTTTTGTTCCAACGGTAATATACAGATTTACAGGCACAATCATTTCCGGATTTATGGGATCATTGCTGCTGATAATGAGTTCGGCTTGATACATCCCATTTTCCAGCTCGGTTGCATCCAGACAAATCTCGACTAAAATATTTTCACCTGGAGGTACACTTGCATTTTCGGGATTTACGGTGATCCAGTTGTTGCGCAGATAATTGGTTGTAATGTTGAATTCCAGATCAGCTTCACCAGTATTGCTAATTGTCAGGTTGCTGCAATATATTTCATTTCCCGACCAGCTTTGTGTGATTTCATCAGGATCGACAAGAATGGAAGCATATGCTTCTGGCATTGCGATGTGTCCGCTGTGATCATTTGATCCTTTGTAAGTTCCGGCTAAGATGTTGGCAGTTTCAATGTCAACTTCCAGGCGATATGCGTTAATAAATACCGAATCGGTAGGCGAGAAATTTTGTTCATAAGATAAGGCCACAAGTTCAACTAAGCCGTCCCCATCAATATCTCCAAGGTTGGCACCATTCATAAAAGTGAAGCCGGTTGGCCTAAGCGGAAATCCTTCCAATTCACCGCTTCCGTCCATTTTATAGGCATGGATAAATCCCATTCCATCTATCATTAGATTGCTGCCAAATATCAATTCATGCTCACCATCGGCATTGATATCGGCCACACTGATAAAACCTTCCAAACCACCTGATTTGGTGATGGGGAAGTTATCCATCAAGCTGCCATCTGGATTGAAACCGTAGAGCATTGGAGCCACATCTTCGCCGGTGGGTCTGCTCATAAATATACTGTAATTGCCATCACTATTCAGGTCAACCACTGTTGGAGGTGAATAGGTCCAGTAGTTTTCGGGCACGGCAACAGGCCAACCCGCACGATAACTGCCATCCGATTCGCGGGTATAAAATTTGGGTACATCTCCATGTGTTGAGCCAACAATGCTCAGGTTTTCATCACCATCAAAGTCAACCAATAGCGGCGATTGGTATGAAAAACTGTAGGCATCCGAAGCAACAGGAAAACCATTCAAGGCGTTTCCGTTTGCATCAAAAGCGTACATCGTACCATCAGAAATGGCTGTAACTATATCCATAACGCCATCGTTGTTGATGTCGGCTACTGATGGCGTAACAGCTGGAGTACCATCAAGGGTTTGAGGCCAATTGGCACCAAAGCTGCTCCCATCCTGATTGAGAACATGCAAATTATTGGAAGTACGAGTTTGAACAATTATTTCACCTTGGCCGTCGCCATTCATATCAGTAATCACAGGTCCGCAGATGATCCAATGACTTTCGAAACTCAGGGGCCAGCCACTGATGTCGTTTCCAACTGCATCCAGGTAGTAAACTCTGCCGTTGTTTGGAACACCACCTGTAACACATACAATTCCGATGGTGCCATTTCCGTCCATATCAGCTACCGCCGGAGGATAAATGGCTGTTCCGGTAAGGCTTTTCTGCCAAAGCAAACCACCATCTCCTTTATATACATTAAGCCGGTTGAAAGAAGCAGCCAATATTTCATCCTGCCCATCCTGATCGATATCAGCAAGGGTAACACCCCTGAAATTTTTGAAATTTGGGCTTGCTTCCATTTTTTTTGGGAAACCGGGCAATTGTTCTAAAACGGATGCTTTGTTTAGGTTGTTGTCTGCATCAACTGCTTGTGTCATTACTTGACCTGATTCATTCAGATAGGCCTTAAGTGCTTGTTGACCATAGGATTGCATCACAAATACGATGCATAACAGCAGCAATAAGTATAACTTTTTCATGTAATCTGTGTTTTGGGTTAATTTTATTGTTTTCCATAAAGGATGTCGTAAAAGTAAATAAATGTCAGATCAAAGTAAAGAGATCAAATGATTTTTTGAATTGATTTGCGGTCGGGTTTGCCACTCGATAGTTGAGGGATTGATTTTATAAAATAAAGCTCTCTTGGCATTTCAGCGGGTTCCAAAATGTTTTCAAGTAATTGCCAGTATTTAAAAATGTGAGCTGTAACAGGCTGGTCTTCAATAATTAAAATAGCTATTTCGCCGGCGGTTTCATGGGCTTTTCCAATTAGCACAAAAGGTTTACTCAAGTGTTGAGAAAGCTTTTGCTCAATCAGTTGGGGATGGATTTTTAATCCGCCACTGATAATTACTTCATCCCAACGACCTAATATCCGGAAGTTTTGATCAGGAAGCAATTCAACCAAATCGTTGGTGACTAATTTTTTGATCCTCCAATCATCAGCCTGGATGATCAGACATCCCCTTTTATCCTGGGTTAAGTGTATTCCTGTCAAGGGCTTGAAATAGTTTTCTGAATGACTTTCCGTAATTTTCCTCAATGCAATATGGCTCATGGTTTCGGTCATCCCATAAGTATGATAAAAGTTTGTTTTAAAGCTTGTTAGCTTTTGTTCAAGCGACACAGGAATTGCACTTCCACCAATGATAATAGTATTGAAATTGTTAAGCTTTTCAGGATTTTGTTCCATTATTTTTGCCAGCTGAAGTGGAACCATTGCAGCAAAATCAATAGTTTCGTTGAGGTTTTTAACCGGATTACTATCCGTTTCGCCCAAAATGAGATTTAGTTTCCAGATCAGTGCTCTTAGGATCATCATCTTGCCCGCGATATAGCTGGGCGACAAACAAAGAAATGCTTTCATTCCTTCCTGAAAACCAAAAAAATTGCCTGTCATCAGAGCACTTGACTCCATTGCCTGTTTATTCAACCGAAGTTTTTTGGGTGTACCTGTCGAACCTGAGCTTTGTTGCACCAGGGTGTCTTCCTTATCAAACCAGGTTTGCAAAAACCCCACAACTTCCCTGCTTAATTGTGTCGGGAAATCAATTGTCAGGCTGTGTATTGACAAATGAGAATAGATTTTCCCGTTGATGGTTATATGCGAGTTTTTTTGCATCAGTCAAAAGGATTTTGCCAGGGCAGTGCCGGATTGTAATAAAGTGCAGCTTTTTTAATTTCGAGCGGAGAACTGATATTATTGGTATAGAGTTGTCCGGTTCCCAGGCCCTGTGGCATTTTTGTCTTTTTTTCAGAGACCCATTGCGCGATGGCGTTGAGACCAATGTTCGATTCCAGCGCAGAAGTAGCCCACCAGGCTATCTGACGATTTTCAGCTGCTGAAATCCAGCTGTCCGCTACAGTAAATCCACCTATCAGGCTGGGTTTAAGTATGATGTATTGTGGGTTAATACTGTCCAGCAATTCAGCTATCCGGGCTGATTGGATACCAATTAATTCTTCATCCAGTGCAATTGGAATGGGTGTTTTCTGGCAAAGTTTGGCCATAATTTCTGTCTGCCCTGCTTTGATAGGCTGCTCAACAGAATGGATACCGAATGCTGAAAGACGTTCCAGTTTATGCAATGCTTCAGCTGCATTGAAGGCACCATTGGCATCCAGCCGAATTTCTATTGTTTGTGGGCTGAATTGTTTTCTGAGGTTTCTAATCAGTTTCAGTTCTTCTTCAAAGTCAATAGCACCAATCTTGATTTTTATGCAATTGAAACCCGAGTCAATTTTTTCCTGAATTTGGTCGCGCATAAATTCAGTACTGCCCATCCAGATCAGGCCGTTGATTGGGATGCCTGCTTCACCATTCGTGAATTCGTTTTGATGAAAAATTTGGTTTCCGCTTTTATTGAGGTCGGCAAGTGCAGTTTCGAGTCCAAATCTGATCGCAGGAAATTGTGCTCCATTTGTGGTAATCCAGGATTTGTATTCATTAATATGTTGACATAGCTCATCAAGTTCTTTGGGTATATCTATTTCATTATCAATACTTAAGTTTGAAATGATACTCACTTCACCTATTCCTCGAAATTCTGGATGATCCGCTTTCCAAATTTGGATAAACCAGGAATTTTTTTGATGCAACACACCGCGCGAGGTTCCTGCCGGGCGTTTAAATTGCAGGGAATAAAAAAGATAACGTGCTTTTAACATTTTAAATTTGTAAGCCAATACCGTAAACCAAAGTTAACAACAAGGTTTTAAGTGCCAGTTTTTTTAAGAAGGGATCAAGAGCAGCGGTGTTTTTAAGTTTTCTGATTTTCATGAGATCAATAAAAAAAAGTGGGAGCAGTAATAAAACTAAATAAGCTGGCCAGTTGGCCTGAATGATAAGATTGTAAGCAAACAGTGCCAAAAAAGGGATACTCATGAGTGCAGTATGATAGTAAATGGCACCATCAACGCCCAATTTTACCGCCAAGGTTCGTTTGCCTTTGTTTTTATCGTTGGTGTAGTCGCGTATGTTATTGAGGTTGAGCACACCTGTACTAAGCATTCCCATAGTAATGGCCGGAAGCAGCACCGACCATTTCCATGTTTGGGTTGCCAAAAAATAAGTACCTAAAACTGCAACGAGTCCGAAAAAAATAAAGACAAAAAAATCACCAAGTCCCGCGTAGCCATATGGGTTTTTCCCTGTTGTATATTTTATGGCTGCAGCAATGGCAGCTATTCCGAGCGCAATAAACAGCAGTGTTTCAGTCACCTGAAGCTGAACATAATAAAACAACATGATCAGCCCGCTTGCCAAAGAAAGCAGCGAAAAAGAAAGCATCGCTATTTTCATTTCCCTGGCAGTAACTTCTCCTGATTGAACAGTTCTATTGGGGCCCAACCGGTTTTCGTCGTCAGTGCCTTTACTGAAATCGCCGTAATCGTTGGCAAAGTTGGAAAGGATTTGTAGTAAAAGTGTTGTGAGGCCAGCCATTAGCACAGCCTGAAGGTTAAAGGTTTTCTGCGTTGAAGCCACGAAACCTCCCATAGCGATGCTGGCCAATGCCAACGGGAGTGTTCGTAGTCGGGCTGCTTTTACCCATGATTTGAAGCTGGCCATCCGTTATGGGAATTTGGGATATTTATGGAAATCCGGATCCCGTTTCTCCAGAAAAGCATGTTTGCCTTCCTGCGCTTCTTCGGTAAGATAATACAGCAGGGTAGCGTTGCCGGCAAATTCCTGCAAGCCAACCTGACCATCAAGTTCGGCATTGAGGCCGAGCTTGATCATTCGCAAGGCCATGGGGCTGCGCTTCATCATCATTTCGCACCATTCCACTGTGGCATCTTCCAGTTTGTCGAGTGGGACTACTTTGTTAACCAAGCCCATTTCGAGTGCTTCATGGGCTGAGTAAAACTGATTCAAAAACCAGATTTCGCGTGCTTTTTTTTGCCCTACGATGCTGGCCAGATAGCTACTTCCCAAGCCGGCATCAAAGCTGCCAACTTTGGGGCCAACCTGTCCGAAACGTGCATTTTCGGAAGCAATTGTCAGATCGCAAATCACATGCAGAACATGTCCTCCGCCCACAGCCCAGCCGTTCACCATAGCGATCACAGGTTTGGGCATCGAGCGTATTTTTCGTTGTACGTCAAGCACATTAAGGCGGGGAATGCCCTGCTCATCAAGATAGCCACCTTCGCCTTTCACCTGCTGGTCGCCACCGCTGCAAAAAGCTTTATCGCCTTCACCGGTTAAAATGATCACGTAGATCGCTTGATTTTCACGACAGATATCCAGGGCATCTGCCATTTCGAAAGTGGTAGTTGGCCTGAATGCATTGTGTACTTCCGGACGATTGATGGTGATTTTCGCGATGTGATTCCAGCTTTCGAAGCGGATATCTTTATAGGTCTTGAGCGATTGCCAGGTTCTTTGTTGTGTCATAAGCTTAATACTTTAATTACCAAAACAAGCAGCAGATGCGTTTGTTCTGAATTTTGTGTTATTGCAAAAATAGCAAATGAGACGCTGATTTATACTTTTGAGGCAGCAATATAGCTAAAATATTGCTTCAGTTGTTCAGAACTGGTTTCGGGAGGCGTTTTTATTTCCAGTATCACAGGTCTTTTTGAAGGAGCAAAAAATACGGGAAGTTGCTCATGTAACTCGTCCAAATTGCTGGCTTCCAGGTAATTCAGCTGATTCATCTCGGCCAGGGGTTTGGCACTTGTCTGATGCCGGGCCTCAAAATAGTTTTCAAGCAGGCCTGTTTTTTCCGGGCCATCAATAAATCTGAAAATACCTCCACCCTGATTGTTGATCACAATAATACGTAGCATAGGGCTGAGGTGTTTATTCCAAAGGGCGTTGGAGTCGTAATAAAATGCCAGATCGCCAGTGATAAGCAAGGTGGGTTCTTCTTTTGCAAAACAAGCTCCGGCAGCTGTGGATGTACAGCCATCAATTCCGCTGGTTCCACGGTTTGAAAAACATTTTATCTCCGATTCAAAATCAAAAAGTTGTGCGTAGCGAACGGGGGTGCTGTTTGCCAGGTGGAGTGTGTAATGGTGTGGAAGTTCTTTGAAAATGGTTTTAAAAGCCACAATATCCGACCAGGGAGCTGAATTTAAAAATTCCTGATGAAGCACTTTTGAACAAGCATTGACAGCCTGCCAGTGTGAGGCAAAATCACCTGAACCATCCTGAAGTCGGGGAACAAAAGCTTCCAGAAAATCTGCCGGTTTAACAGGAATTCCAAGGCTTAGATGCTGAAAAGTATCCATTTGAAAATCAACAGGATCGATATGCCAATGATTCTTGATTTCGGTTTGGCGCAGAAATGCTTTTATTTTTTTAGAAACCACACGACCGCCAAAGCTAATTAATAAATCCGGCTCATAGTTTTTTGTGTCCTTCCCAATTACAGCCAGGTTGCGGTCAATCGTCTGAATAAAAGAAGGATGGTTAAGGTTTGATGTGGTTTCTGTGAGGATTACTACCGATGGGTCTTTTGCCAGCTTTACGAGCCAATTTTTAGTAGTATGGTCAGGATGCTGTTGCCCCACGAGAATCATTTTCTTTTTACTTTGTTGCCAGATTGTATTTATTTCACTTAGCTGTTCGGATGAGATTAAATTTCTGGTTTGTAATGTATTGATGGCTTTTGGCTGATGCGCCGAATCCAAAGGAAAGCCATAGAGTGGCTCAATAAAAGGCAGATTGAGATGAACCGGGCCAGGTTGAGGCAGTAGGCATGCGTTAAGTGCTTCTGAGATCAACCGGTCGTTGTACCAAAGCTCATCTCTGGAGTGGATACGTTCGGGTAGTTCGTAGCTTGCTTTTACATAGTTTTTGAAAACCTCTTTCTGTCGGATAGTTTGTCCATCACCCTGATCTATCCATTCAACCGGACGATCAGCGGTGAGTACCAGCAATGGCACTTTTTGATAAAATGCTTCTGCAACGGCCGGAGCATAATTGAGGGCTGCCGAACCGGAAGTGCAAACAATGGCAACAGGTTTTTGCAGGCTGAGTGCCATGCCCAAAGCAAAGTAAGCAGCACTGCGCTCGTCCACAATTACCAGACAGTTGAAAAAGGGGTCATTACAAAATACCGATACGACCGGAGCATTGCGCGATCCGGGAGAAACAACGAGGTGTTTTATGCCTCTTGCTTTCAGAAGTTTAGCCAAACTCAATAATCCGGGTTTATCCGTTTCCATGCTGCAAAGGTCTGGATTTATTTCGAAAAAACCGCTAACATCGTCTGTGCTTTCAGTTCTGTTTCCTCCCACTCTTTCTCAGGGTTGGAATCAGCGGTGAGTCCTCCGCCAACATAAATATAAGCCTGATCCCTGATCACTTGCATACACCTCAGATTCACAAAGAAGCGGGTATTTCCTGCAGAATCTATTGGGCCCAAAAAACCGGTGTAATAAGATCTTTGGTGGGTTTCAGATTCTATGATAAGCTTTTTTGCTGTGTGTTTGGGTTGTCCGCAAACTGCGGGAGTAGGATGTAATGCACGTGCCAGGCTCAACGGAGTGTTTGGGTAGGACATGGCAAACCGAAAATGATTGAGCAGATGAGCCACCTGTCCGGCAATTTTTGTTTTGAGCTCGCCCTGATGCAACCATTTCACCTGAAACTGTTGCAAAGACTCGAGAATATTTCGGCGCACATAGGCTTGTTCGTCACGTTCTTTTTGTTTCCATAGAAATCCTTCATCCCCCTTATTATGAATGGATTGTGTGCCGGCAAGTGCCATGGTTTCTCCCACATCGTTGGCATAGCTTACTAAAATCTCCGGTGTGGCTCCCAGCCAAAAATGATGTTTATCAAGGGCAATAAAATAGACAAAAGCTTCAGGATATTTTTCACATAATCTGGCATAATGAGCTGACCAGTTGTAATTTAAAGGAATATCTTTCGGCATCACCCTCGAAAAAACAATTTTATCCAACTCGGATTGTTGCATACGCTCAATCAGCTGCTCAGTTTTTTTGAGATATACTTCCTTTTCAAGTATATGCGGAGATTTTATTTTCGGCTGAAATCCACTTTTTGGATTAGAGACGCTGAAAATTTTCTTTGGATCGAAAGACTTGTACTCGACATAAGCTAATTCAGGACAGGAATCTGATTCAATGAACGGAGCCAGGATAAAAGCATCTTTTGGTGATGGATCTTCTATCTTTTGTTTCACAAAAACACCATCGTAAAAGAGCTGTGGATCAGACTGACCGGGCAATCTAAAGGCAGCAAAACTATATTGATGATTCAAAAGTGTTTGAATCGCGCCAAAGACATTCATTCCATTTATTTTTGTCTGTTGCGGGGAAGAATAAAATTTGTGAGTCGGCAGCTCGAAACCAATTGTCCGTCTTCGTCTTTGATGTCAATATTCCACAGGTGAGTGTTTCGTCCCTGATGGATGATCTTTGCTTCGCCAATAACCCTTCCTTTGCGGCCTGCACGCACATGATTGGCACTCATATGCGATCCGCGCACCTCATATTCATCGAGCCCGACCATAAAAGCCGATCCCAAACTGCCCAGTGTTTCGGCCAGTGCCAAACTGCTGCCGCCATGCAAAATGCCCATAGGTTGCATGGTATTTTTATTCACAGGCATGCTGGCTTTTACATAGCCTGATCGAATTTCGAGGTATTCAATGCCGAGTTGGGCCATCAGGGTGTTGGCATTCATTTGGTTAAGCTCTTCGAGACTTGTCTTTGAGTTGATCATGATGTATTGCTTTAAGTGCCCCAGGTTTCCCTGTCGAGGCTGCGATAGTTGATGGCTTCGGCCAGGTGTTCTGTTTTGATGTGTTCGCTTTGTTCCAGATCGGCGATGGTACGCGATACTTTTAATATCCGATCATAGGCTCTGGCCGAAAGGCTTAAACGTTCCATGGCATTCTTTAAAAGTGCCCTTCCTGTATCATCAATGTCGCAGTATTGATTGAGCATTTTGCTGCTCATTTGTGCATTGGCGTGAATCTGAGGATGTTCTGCAAAGCGATTTTCCTGTATTTTGCGTGCCAGCATCACCCTTTCGCGAATCAGATGGCTTTCTTCTCCATTGCGGCGTTCGGATAAATCTTTAAAGGCCACTGGTACCACTTCCACATGTAGGTCGATGCGATCCATGAGCGGGCCGGAAATTTTATTCAGGTATTTTTGAACCAGGCCGGGGGCACAAACGCATTCCTGATCGGGATGGTTGTAATAGCCGCAGGGACAAGGATTCATGGCGGCAATCAGCATGAAACTTGCCGGAAAATCAACCGAAATCCTGGCACGTGAAATGGTCACCACCCGATCCTCCATGGGTTGTCTCATCACCTCTAACACCGAGCGTTTGAACTCAGGCAGCTCGTCCAGAAACAATACGCCATTATGCGCCAGCGAAATTTCGCCAGGCTGTGGGTAAGTGCCGCCACCAACAAGTCCTGCATCCGAAATGGTATGATGTGGGCTGCGGAATGGCCGGGCTGAGACAAGTGAAGTGTTTTGGCCTAAAATGCCTGAAACAGAGTGTATTTTGGTTGTTTCCAGTGCCTCTTCCAGGCTAAGCGGAGGCAAAATGGAAGGTAAACGCTTGGCCAGCATTGTTTTTCCTGATCCGGGAGGGCCGATTAAAATGACATTATGCCCGCCTGCAGCGGCAATTTCGAGTGCTCTTTTGATATTTTCCTGGCCTTTTACATCCGAAAAATCAAACTCATATGGGTTTTTTCCATTTAAAAATTCATCAGAAATGACGGGCTTGGTGGCTTCTAACTGCTTGTTGCCATTCAGGAAATTGATCACATCCAGTATGCTGGAGGCTCCGTACACGTCAACTTGTTCCACAACAGCGGCTTCAGCAGCATTTTCCATGGGGAGAATCAAACCTTTAAAGCCTTCCTGCATGGCTTTGATGGCAATGGGTAAGGCACCTTTGATGGGTTTGAGGCCTCCGTCCAGCGACAACTCGCCCATGATGATAAACTCATCCAGGTGGTGGTGCGCTACTTGTCCGGATGCTGCCAGTATGCCAATGGCGATAGGTAAGTCATACGCTGAACCTTCCTTTCGGATGTCGGCAGGTGCCATATTGATCACAATTTTTTGCTTGGGATATTTATAACCCACATTGTTGAGGGCAGCTTCGATGCGTTGCTGGCTTTCCTTTACGGCACTGTCAGGCAATCCAACCAGAAAAAACTGTATGCCTTTGTCAATATTTACTTCAATGGTGATGGGAATGGCTTCGATGCCAAACAATGCGCTTCCGTGTGTTTTTACAAGCATAACCAGTGAGTCGTTTAGTATCTAGTTTGCACAAAAATACGGAATAAGCTTGTTATACTGAATAAAAGTTTTAGCTGAAAATGAAATTTTACTTTTGCACAGGCTTGTAACGGGCTTCCATTAAAATGGTTTGTGCATCATGCTCATCGATGAGTTTTCTGATGCAAAAGCTGGGATGATTGTCAGCATAGCTCCTGACGAGTTGCAATCCAATGAACTCACCCAGGCGTGCTGGTGCTTCATCAGAAAAGTCCTGAGTGAAAGGGCCGTCAGCAAAAAGTTTTTTAAATAGCTCATAACTATTTGAATAAAGCAACTGATCGCCAACCAGAAAAGCCCAGATTTCTCCTTCGTGTTTTGTTGCCCATTTCAGTTGTTCAGCCGTATAGGACAACAGAATTTCATCTGATATGTCAGGTATCATTGCTTCGATGAAAAGCAATTTTTTTCCGGCCATCACCAATTCATCCAGGATGGTGGCAGCATTGGGTTGAGGTGGCAGGTAGGCTTCATAAATGGCTGCAGCCAGGTCGCGTGCTATAAAATCGGGCTTCATGCCATACCTGAGATATTTTGGAATAGCAAGTTGTGTGTAGGCTTTGGTTTCGCTGCCCAGGTAATTATCAATGCCGATAGCGATGGCATCCTGCCCGGCTATTATCGGCATTTCGTATTGTACTCCTGAAATATAGGTATAAATAGGAGGAGGCGAAATGGCCGGATAAAAATGTTCGAAATGCTGTATCACAGGCAGAAGTTTTTTCTCAAGATTATTAAGATCGGGAAAAAGTTTCCGGGCTTGACGATTTAAACCAATCAAGAAGGTGTCGGATACAAAGTCATAAATCTGTTTAACGTTCTCAGGATCATTGAGATCGGCAAGTAAAAACTGTGGGAAATCGGGTTGGAGCCTCAGTAGTTCAGCCTTAAGATTTGCGGTATCAGCATCAAAAAGAGCTTTGCCATAAGCTTTGATTTCGATTTTCTGTGTTTTGAGCTTAGTGGTATCGATTTCAAACTTATCGCGGTAACTGCTTTCGCAGGCGAAAAATGTTATGACAAATAGCAAGAAAAGAATCAGATATTTGTTTTTCATGGAATTTTTCTCAACCTGTGGATATAAAAAAACCGCTTCAAACGAAACGGTTATTCTAACATATTATTTTATATCAGATAATTTTCCAACCAAGCGTTACCATAAAACCCTGTGATTTGGAATCGAATTTTACGGTTTCTCCATTTTCAAGGGTAATATCTGAAATCACATTATTCAATCCCAAATAGTACTGCACATCAAGTGTAAACATCAACACATCCACACCGGCACCAAACTGAAATCCCCATTGTATATCTTTCAGGTCAGTTTCTTTGATGATGGTGCCCGATTTGAGAGGATTAATTTTTTTATCGGTGTATATATTTGCTGTTGGTCCAGCCTGAGCCCGAATATTCCCAAACTTCAGGTCGGCAAGTTTTATCCCGATGTATAATGGAATTTGTAAAGTTTTAAGTTCCACCTCGTCTTCAATAGGTGACCCATTGTCCAAAGTTGGGGATTTGAATACGCCTCCGGAGGTATAAAAGTTAATTTCGGGCTGCACGTACCATTTATCTCCCAGTCTGACAAAAGCACCATAAATAAAACTGCTTTTCAGATCAGAATTGATATCACTTTTGTCCACAGAGAGCTTGCTGGTTGTGTAACCAATTTTAGGGCCGAGCGATATCTGAGCTGACAAGGCACTAGCCATTAACACAAACGTAAATGCAAAAAGTATTTTTTTCATGACTTCTGGTTTTTGTTTAAGCAAAAGTAAGTATTTCAAACATAAAAGTAAGTTTTTTTGTAAAGTGGCACCAAACAATACAGCATTTATTGTCAACAATCTTTTATTGAAAACTCATTTGGCAAGCTAATAATTTAGCAGTTTTTTTGGTTAATTTTACGGCCAAAACCACGCATTATGAATAAGAAATTCCTGATTATGTTGATGATGGTCATTTTTATGACTGCTGGAATTGCTTCTGCCCAGCAAAAGGCTTTTCAGTTTGGATTTAAAGTAGCTCCTTCGATGGGTTGGATTAAGCCAAATACTATTGATTATGAACGAGATGGCGTAAAAGCTGGTTTCAATTGGGGTTTTGTAGGTGAATTTTTCCTCATGGAAAATTATGCCATCCTCACCGGTTTTAATGTGATGTATTTAAATGGGGCCTACACTTATCCCGACAAGATTACAAACTCCGTTGGCAGCCTTATCGGGAATACAAAACGCGAACTACACCTTAAATATATACAGCTTCCGGTGATTTTAAAGATGAAAACGAACGATTTTGGCGGCCTGAGGGTTTATGGTGAGATGGGTTTTGGGCTTGGTTTTAGGGTAGATGCCAAAGCTGATGATCAGTTTACTGCTGACAACTCGCAACACGAAGTAGTTACCTCCGATGTGGGAAGTCAGTACCGCTTCACACGCGAGTCGCTTATCCTTGGTGCTGGTGTTGAATATCTTTTGGGAGGATCAACCTTTATTACGGCCGGGATTCGATTTGATAATAATTTCATCGATATCATCAAAGACCAGAACAAAGTGGATAGCTCTGTTGAGCAAAAGGGGATATCCAATCTGCTGGAACTTCAGATAGGACTGTTGTTTTAAATATCTAAACCGTGAGAATAGCATTAGCGCAGCTCAACTATCATATTGGTCATTTTGAGTCTAATACATTAAAAATTATTGATACAGCCAATAAGGCACAAAAGCTGGGTGCTGAACTTACTGTTTTTGCAGAAATGGCCATTTCGGGTTATCCGCCCCGCGATTTTCTGGAGTTTGAGGATTTTATCGACAGCTGTGAGGCGCAACTCGATATCATTGCTGAGGCTTGTTTTGATATTCCCCTGATCTTGGGTGTACCCATACGTAATACGACAAATAAGGGCAAACCACTTTTTAATGCAGCAGTTTTTCTTTTTCAGGGGAAAAAAAAGTATTTCCGAAAAGGGCTTTTACCGGATTATGATGTTTTTGATGAGTACCGCTATTTTGAACCAGCCGATCGGTTTGAATGCCTTAATTTCAGGGGAAAGAAAATTGCGCTCACAGTTTGTGAAGACCTGTGGAATGTGGAGGATCACCCGCTTTATGTGAAGCAACCCATGGAAGAACTGATTCTTGAGGAACCTGATCTGCTGATCAATATTGCTGCTTCACCCTTTGATTACGATCAGGCTGAAAAGCGCGAAAAGGTGCTGCGCAAAAATGTGGAAAAGTATAAGTTGCCACTTGTTTATGTGAATCATGTCGGTGCTCAAACGGAACTGCTTTTTGATGGTGGTTCGCTGGCCATGGATCGAAATGGCAGGATCATCAGTCGTTTGCGTTTTTTTGAAGAGGACTTGCAAATCGTTGATTCGGATAGTTATAGTACTCATTTTGTAAATGCTTTGCCCGGAAAGATAGAACGCATCCACGATGCCCTTGTGATGGGTATTCGGAATTATTTTCAGAAGCTGGGTTTTTCGAAGGCTGTTTTAGGACTCTCCGGTGGGCTGGATTCGGCAGTAACCATGGTACTCGCTGCCCGGGCTTTGGGAAGCGAAAATGTATATGCCGTGCTGATGCCCTCACAGTTCACTTCGGATCATTCGGTGCAGGATGCGCTGGATCTGGTTAAAAATCTGGGTTCTCCCTATCAAACCATTCCAATAAAGGAGATCTATCAAGGTTTTGAAAATGAATTGAGTGAGACTTTTAAAGGCAAAGCTTTTGATGTGACCGAAGAAAATATACAGGCCCGAATACGTGGCGCGCTGTTGATGGCCTTATCCAATAAATTTGGTTATATCCTCCTCAATACCAGCAACAAAAGTGAAGCAGCAGTAGGTTATGGAACGCTTTATGGCGATATGAACGGCGGGCTATCGGTTTTGGGAGATGTTTACAAAACAGAGGTTTTTGAGCTGGCAAGATATATCAACACAGATCAGGAAATCATTCCTGAAAATACCATCATCAAGCCACCTTCAGCTGAGTTGCGTCCTGATCAGAAAGACAGCGACAGCTTACCTAAATATGAACTGCTCGACAGGATTTTGTATGCTTATATTGAGCAAAGGATGGGACCTGAGGCAATTGTGAAACTGGGAATTGACCCGCACACTGTGGCACGGGTTTTACGACTTGTGAATAGCAATGAATATAAAAGGTATCAAAGTCCGCCCATATTGCGCGTATCTCCCAAAGCCTTTGGAATGGGCAGACGTATGCCTATTGTAGCCCGATATCTTTCTTAGGGCTTAGAGGTTGATGGCCTCAACTGACTTGATTTCCGGAAGTGCTTTGCGGATCGTGTTTTCAACGCCATTTTTGAGTGTCATTGTGCTGTAGGGGCAGCTGCCACAAGCACCGGTAAGCTCAACATTTACGATTAAATCGTCCGTGATTTCCACAAAATTGATATCGCCACCATCTTGTTGCAGATAAGGCCTTACCTGTTCGATGATATTCTTCACTTTTTGTGTGAGCATTTCTTTTTGTTCTGTCATAATCAATAGTATTAGTGTTATTGAAACTTTTCTCTTAATCGTGCTGCTACCTCATCAAAGGCTTTGGTAACAGGCGAGTTTTCGT
>Ga0334884_1001318_pt1 | contig 37608 bp, 31 predicted proteins | sample GraSluR1_MG_7_FD_207215 | JGI IMG/M metagenome (GOLD analysis project Ga0334884, IMG submission 207215) | Sludge microbial communities from methane-producing bioreactor in Wageningen University, Netherlands - Granular Sludge_12_05 R1 | ecosystem: Engineered > Bioreactor > Anaerobic >... | reverse complement strand
ATAACAAATTTGAGGCTTTTTTTCTATAGTTTTTTATCATTTTTTAAGTGAAATTTAAGATTAAAGCAAATTTAGATATAATGCCATACTTCGCATAGTTTTATTACATCTGTGAATAATTAAGGATATATAATTTTTTTAATAGCAGCTGGTAACTTTATCGGCTGCTTTATTTTTATTGGTTTATTTGGGATTAAATGGTATAATAATTTTGATTTACATTTTAAAATATACTTTCTTTGAATATAAATATTTTTAAGTTATTTAGAATTAGCAGAACTAATGAAAGTACAAACTATATTTGACTAATATTAAGTTATAAATAGAATATCTTTAAGTTGCATAAATATAAAAAAATCACTAAAATAGTATTAAAGGGTTTGAAGGGGATGATTACTCGCATGAAAAGAGAAGATTTTAAGATAATGTCAGATGTAAAGATAATTGAAGAATTAAAAGCTAATTTGATATGTATAATAGGGGATTTATATAAACTCTTTACTAAAGGAAGTAATGCAGCACAAGATGCTATATTAGAATGTATTTCCGGGGCAATAATATTATTGTATGTACTTGGTAGCAGACTTGGGTATTCACATCTGGAAATTGATGAAGAAATGAAGAAAAAATTAAAACTTGGTATAATTGAAGAAGATGGTATAGAAAAGGATGGAAAGGATTTAAGCAAATTATATAATCACTTGAAGGATAGAAATTAAATCTATAACTAAAAATAATGGTGACATATAATATAGGTTTAGGAGGGCAAGATGCAAAATAAAAATTATAATACAAGAGCATTAGTAGAATCGGCTATAATGGCAGCAATTTTAATAGTCACCATGTTTATAACAGTATATGTACCAATTATTAGAATAATTACGTATTTATTTTTACCAACATTATTGGTTTTAATATATGTACGAAATGGATTAAAATATGCATTATTAGGCGGTATATGCGGATTTTTAGTCAGTTTAATTCTTATAAATCCAATAACTGTATTGGGTTTAGGAGCAGTTATATTTATCGTTGGATTAACCTTTATATATTGTATAGGTACTAATAAAAAACCCTATCAATCAATATTAATTTTGACAATGGCATTTATTATAACTAATATAATATATGTTTTTTTAATTACCATATTAGTATATAAAAGTGGGTTTGTAGGTTGGGTTCATAATATGGTAAATCAAATTAATGATTCCATAAATGTTACTAAAAATATGTATATAAATATGGGCATGGATAAAGAGCAAGTAGAAAGAGCTTTAGCTGGTATAGAATCAATTAATGTAAATCAAGTATTATGGATGACCCCCTTTTATTTAATTATAATGTCATTATTATCTGCATTTTTTAATTATAAAATAACATATATTATATTTTCAAAAATAAAAATTAAGATTCAGGAATTAAAAGGAATAAATTATTTTTTTATACCAAATTTAATTGGTGCTTTTATGATAATTCTGTTATGCCTAGGTTTAATTTTTAGAAGTAGAAATATGATTGTAGGAGAATATTTATTTTATTCAACTTATTCATTACTAGTGGTAATATTAAGTATAAATGGTATTGCTGCCATTAGTTATTTTCTCAAATATAAGCTTAAATTTTCAAATATATTTATAGTAATGACTATAATATTATTATTTTTAGTAATAAGTTATGTATTTATAATTATAGGTCTAGTAGAACTTATAATAGATTCTAGAAAGCTTGATCCTAATAGAATTAGGAAATCTAGGTGAAGGTTATGAAAGATAAATATAATTATTTTTATACTAGCAATTTTATGTATATTGCAATAATAGCTGTGTTTATTATAATAATATTTCTATATAATCACTATACTGTAGGATTTATAGCGTTATTAGGTTTTTTTATACTTACTTTTTATAATATAAAAAATATTAAAATTAAAAAAAATGAATGGAAAGAGTTTATTGAAGATTTTTCATCTAAATTAGATTCGGCTACAAAGAATACTTTGGTTAAATTACCATTTCCTTTAATGATAATAAACAATAAGGGAAATATTCTTTGGTATAATCAGAATTTATCTATGATTGTTGATAATAGAGATGTGCTGGGTAAAAAGATTGATGATATAATTAAAAACATTCATATAGAAGATATTTTAACTGGTAAAAAAAATAATTATAATGATCTTAAAATCCATAATAAATATTATGATATGTATGCAAGTTCTGTAAGTACAATAGGAAAAACTGATAGCGATGATGAAAAAGATAATATAATTTTGTTATATTTTTATGATGTTAGCGTGAAGCATAAATTACTTAAAGAAATTGAAAATATAAAAGAATCTGTAGTGCTTATAGAAGTAGATAATTTAGATGAAGTTGTTAAAAGTACTCCAGAAGACAAAAGACCTCTTTTAATAGCAGAGATAGAAAGAAATATAAATAGCTATGCACAGAGTATTAATGCTATGTTAAAAAAATATTCTCTTGGAAAATATGTTTTAGTTGTTCAAAATAAAAATATAGAAAAAGAGATGAAAAAGAATTTTGAAATTTTAGATATTATAAGAGAAATAAATACTGGCAATACTTTAGCTGTGACTCTTAGTATTGGTATAGGAAGAGGTGGAGAAACACCTAGCGAGAATTATAATTTTGCTGCTTCGGTGAGAGAACTTGCCCTGAGTAGAGGTGGAGATCAGGCTATTATAAAGAGCGGTGATAAAATGCTATTTTATGGTGGCAAAACTAAAGAAGTAGAGAAGAGGACAAAAGTGAGAGCGAGAATTATAGGTCAATCTTTAGTGGGTCTTGTAAAAGATAGCAGTAATGTAGTTATAATGGGGCATAGCAATCCTGATATTGATTGTTTTGGTGGAGCCATAGGTATATATAGTGCCATTAGAATTTTTAGAAAAGAAAGTTATATACTAATTGATTCTTTAAATGATAGTATAGAATATATTTATAAAAAACTAAAAAAAGATAAAGATTATGCTAATAATCTAAAAAGTAGTATAGATTGTGAGGATTTAATAGACGACGATAGTCTATTAATATTAGTTGATGTAAATAACTCAAATTATGTAGAAAATACAAGCATATTAAAAAAATTTAAAAAAGTTGTAATCATAGATCATCATAGAAAATCTGCCAATGTAGTTGAGGATGCTACACTTAGTTATATTGAACCCTATGCATCTTCCACTTCTGAACTTATAACAGAAATGGTACAATATATGAGTAAAGATTATAAAATGAAGCCCATAGAAGCTGAAGCACTTTTAGCTGGAATTTGTGTGGATACTAAGAATTTTTATTTTAAAACAGGAGTTAGAACTTTTGAGGCTGCTGCATATCTTAGAAAAAATGGGGCAGATACCATCGATGTTAAAAAACTATTTTCAACTGATCTTGAAAACTATATTAAAAAATCTGAAATTATAAAATCAGCAAAAATTATAGAAGGTAATATAGCTATAGCAGTATGTCCTGAGGAAGTGGAAGATAATATATTAGCAGCTAAGGCAGCAGATGAACTTTTAAATATTAAAAGTATTGAAGCTTCATTTGTATTAGTTAAAATTAAGGATATGGTATTTATAAGCGGGAGATCTTTTGGAAATATAAATGTTCAGCTTATAATGGAGTCTCTTGGTGGAGGTGGCCATATGACTATGGCAGGTTCAAATATAAAACTTTCATCAGAAAATAATATTTTAGAAAATAATTACAAAAAGTCTATTGAATATTCTGTTGAAAAATTAGAAAAATCTATTAAAGACTATTTAAGGAAGGATGAATAATAATGAAAGTTATATTATTAAAAGATATAAAGGGAACAGGTAAAAAAGGTGAGGTTATTAATGCATCTGATGGATACGCAAGAAATTTTTTATTTCCTAAGAAATTAGCAGAAGAAGCTAATGACACTAATTTACACATACTAAATCAAAAAAATGAGGCTCTTAGAAAAAAGAAATTAGAGGAGACAGAAGCCGCACAAGAATTGGCGGAAGAATTAAAAGGTAAGGAACTAAAAATAGTTGCTAAAGCTGGTGAAGGTGGAAGACTTTTCGGAGCAATAACAAGCAAAGATATATCCTTAGAAATAAAAAATAAATTTAAAGTAAATATTGATAAAAAGAAAATAGTTACAGATTCCATAAGACAATTGGGAAACTATGAAATTGAATTAAAGATTTATCCTGAAGTATCTACTAAAATAAAAGTGCTTATAGTTGAACAGTAGGGAGGATAAAATATTGAAGTTGCAGTTTGATTCCAATAGTAAAGATGAAAATAAAATAGATGATATGCAATTAGATACAGAAGTAAATATAATGTTAAAGACATTAAAAAGCGTATTTGATGAAAGTACAATTAATTCTAGAGTAGTTAAATATAAACTTGAAAAGTTTATGAAAAGTGATAATTTATATGAAAAATTATATGCATTGAATAAAATAGTTTGTGATGATGATGGAGTAGATACTATTCCATCAGAGAAAAATGCTAAAGAAGTTTTAGAAACTACCAATAAACATATTTCTGAATATGTAGCAAAAAGGTATATAGAGAATAGATTACAAGCTGAAGTTGAACAAGTTTTAATGGATAAACAAGAAAAGTATATAGAAGAAGTAAAGATGGGTATAATTAAAAAAAAGAAGGGACCTGAAAATGCTAAGACTTTAGAAAGATTTGAGTATTTAAAAAAATTAGATTCAAAAAAGATTAATAAAAATATACAATCAATATTAAGGCCAGAAACATTTTCAGAAATCATAGGACAGGAGAGAGCAATAAAAGCTATATTATCAAAAATTGCTTCTAATTATCCTCAGCATATTATTCTATACGGGCCACCTGGAGTTGGTAAGACAACTGCAGCCAGAATTGCTCTTAATGAGGCAAAAAAGTTAAAATATACACCTTTTGGGGAAGATTCAAAATTTATAGAAGTTGATGGTACTACCTTAAGATGGGATCCAAGAGAAATTACCAATCCTCTTTTAGGATCAGTTCACGATCCAATATATCAAGGAAGTAAAAGAGAATTAGCTGAAATAGGTGTTCCAGAACCTAAGACCGGACTGGTTACAGATGCCCATGGAGGGGTATTATTTATAGATGAGATTGGAGAACTAGATAATATTCTTCAAAATAAATTGTTAAAGGTATTAGAAGATAAGAGAGTAGAATTTTCATCATCTTATTATGATCCAGACGATGAAAATGTACCTAAATATATAAAATATCTTTTTGAAAAAGGAGCTCCTGCAGATTTTGTTTTAATTGGAGCTACTACAAGACAGCCTTCTGAAATTAATCCTGCACTTAGATCAAGATGTACAGAAGTTTATTTTGAGCCTTTGTATTCAAAAGATATACAGAATATAGTAATTAATGCTAGTAAAAAACTGAATGTAGATTTAGAAGAAGGAGTACCTGAACTTATAAGTACTTATACTATAGAGGGAAGAAGAGCAATTAATATCTTATCAGATGTATATGGTTATGTTTTATATAATAATAGAAATTTGGATTCAAAAGATAAAATAAATATAACTAAAAAGGATTTGGAAGAAGTAATATCTATAAGTAGACTTATTCCTTATGAGACTATCGATAAAAATAATAATTCTGAATTAGGTCATGTTTATGGCTTAGGAGTAAGTGGATATGTAGGGTCTACAATTGAAATAGAAGCATCAGTATTTTCAGCTAAGAAAAAAGGAAATGGTGTAGTTAGGTTTAATGATACTGCAGGAAGTATGGCGAAAGATTCTGTATTTAATGCAGCTTCTGTTATAAGAAAAATCACTAATAAAGATATAAAGGATTATGATATACATGTAAATTTTATTGGTGGTGGAAAAATAGACGGTCCATCAGCAGGTGCTGCTATTACTGTTTGTATAATAAGCGCTCTTTTAGAGAGACCTATAAGACAGGATGTAGCAATAACTGGAGAAATATCATTAAGAGGCAAGATTAAGCCTGTAGGTGGAATATTCGAAAAGATATATGGTGCAAGAAGAAAAGGCGTAAAACTTGTTGTAGTACCAAGTTGTAATTTTAAAGAAGTACCAAAAGGATTAAATGACATTGAAGTAAGACCGGTAGAAACTATAGAAGAACTTATGGATATAGTATTTTGAAAAATTTAGGAGAGATGAGATAAATGGCAGCACCTCTTAGAAGTTTACCACAGAATATAGAAGCAGAACAATCTGTACTAGGATCAATGATACTGGATAAAAACGCTATAGCTGAAGCAGCTGAAATTTTAAGAGGAGATGACTTTTATAGAGAAAATCATAAATTAATTTTTAATTCTATAATAGATCTTTATCAAAGAGATATACCTGTAGATATGATAACTCTTATTGAACATTTAAGGTCTACAGAAAAGCTAGAGGGGGCAGGTGGTATTACTTATATCACAGAAATTTGTAATTCAGTGCCTTCTACAGCAAATTTAACTTCGTATACCAATATCGTTAAGGAAAAATCAATTTTAAGAAGGCTCATTAAATCCTCAACAGAAATTATTGAGGAAAGTTATAATCAACAAGACGATGTTCCAAAGGTTTTAGATTCTGCTGAAAAGAGAATATTTGATATAGCACAAAATACAGTGAGCAGTGATTTTGAGTCATTAAGTACAGTTCTAGAAAGAGGATTTTTAGAAATTGAAAGACTTTATAATAATAAAGGAGAAGTAACAGGTGTGCCTTCTGGTTTTCCTGAATTGGATGCAAAGACATCAGGTTTTCAAAAGGGTGATATGATTCTTATTGCAGCGAGACCATCTATGGGAAAAACAACCTTTGCTCTTAATTTAGCTGAATATGCAGCGCTTAGAGCTTCAAAAAGTATAGTGGTATTTTCTCTTGAAATGTCAAAGGAACAATTAGCCTATAAACTTTTGTGTTCTGAGGCCAATGTGGATATGTTGAAACTTAGAACCGGAAATCTTGAAGATAGTGATTGGGATAATATAGCTAGGGCATCTGGACCTTTAGCGGAAGCAAAAGTTTATATAGATGATACTGCAGGTATATCTGTTATGGAAATGCGTTCTAAATGCAGAAGAATAAAAATAGAACATGGTATAGATATGATAATAATAGATTATCTTCAGCTTATGTCAGGAAGTGGTGAAAGCAGACAGCAGGAAGTATCAGAAATATCAAGATCTATTAAGGCATTAGCAAAAGAAATGCAGTGTCCTGTTATAGCACTTTCACAGCTTTCTCGTGCACCTGAACAGAGAACAGATCACAGGCCTATGTTGTCAGATCTTAGAGAATCTGGATCAATAGAGCAGGATGCAGATCTTGTTATGTTTTTATATAGAGATGAATATTATAATAAGGAAACCGAGGATAAAAATGTAGCAGAATGTATTATTGCAAAACAGAGAAATGGTCCTACTGGGACAGTGAAACTTGCTTGGCTTGGTCAATTTAGTAAATTTGGAAGACTTGATATTATCCACAGAGAATAATAAGAAAATTATTATTAAAAATTATACACATATTTACTTAAAAATATGAAAGTTAAAAGTGGATATGTGTATAATTTTTTTTATATGTTGTTAGTAACTTTAATGTTATTATATTGTGTATAACTTTATACATAAAAAAATTAGCAGGAGTATTTACTCCTGCTAATTTTTAATGAATATCTATTCTTTTCTTTTCCATGCCTTTATCTATTTTTGGTAAAGTTATTTTTAAAATTCCATCTTTAAAAGAAGCATCTATAGCAGATTCATTAATATTATCAACATAGAAACCTCTTCTGAATTGACCATATCTTCTTTCACGTCTTACATAATTATTATCTTTGTTTTCTACTGTTTCATCACGTTTAGCAGAAATAGTCAAATAATTGTTTGCATAATCTAAATTAATATCATCTTTTTTTATTCCTGGTAAATCAGCTTCTAAAGTATAGGCATTTTCGTCTTCCTTTAAATCAACTTTGAAATTACCAGCGCTTGTTAAAGTTGGAGAGAAGAAATCATCTCCTAAAAATTTACTGAATAGATCATCGAAAGCAGATCCATTTCTTACAACACTATTATTTCTTCTAAATGGAATCATACCAAACATAATAAAACCTCCTTATATTTTTATTATACATTAATTAATGTAAACTTATTTATAGCTTCTCTTGTTTACAAGATAATAATACATCGTAAGTCAAAGAAAGTCAAAGTGTAAAAATTAAAGATTTATAATTATAAATAAAGAAAATACTAGCTGTAATAAGGTAAATCTATTTAATTGATTTATTTTACTGTATAAGATAATATTTATTATAATTTAATAAATATTATCTTATACAGTAATAAAGACTTATAAATTACAAAAAAATTATTTATTATATAAAATGAAATAAAGATTATTTAATATATTTCTATACAATAAATATAAAGTTGACAAGTAAATATATTATATTTATTGTATAGATGAAAGGACGTGGAGATATGCAAGAGGTAGTACAATCAGTAGATAGAACTTTGTCTATTTTAGAACTATTATCAGATTATGAAAATGGGTTAGGTATAACTGAAATTAGTGAGAAGGTAAATCTTCATAAGAGCACAGTTCATAGGCTTTTGAATACTTTAATGGTTAAAGGTTATGTTCAGCAAAGTGAAGATAGTAATAGATATAAATTGACTTTAAAGTTATTTGAACTCGGCAGTAAAAAAGTTGAAAAAATGAATATAGTTAACGTTGCAAGACCATTACTTAAAGAGCTTATGGAAAAAACTAATGAAGTAATACATTTAGTTGTTCGAGAAGGCATAGATATTGTATATGTAGCAAAGGTGGAGTCTCAAAATCCTATAAGAATGTATTCAAGAATTGGAAAGAAAAGTCCAATGTATTGTACTGCTGTTGGAAAATCAATGATGTCTCATATGAGTGAGGAAGAAGTTAATTTAATTTGGAAAAATAGTAATGTAGAAAAGTTAACGGAATATACAATTACAGATTTTCAAACTTTCAAAGACAATATAGATTTGATTAGAAATGAAGGTTATGCTATTGATGAGCAAGAAAATGAAATTGGAATTAGATGTATAGCAGCATCTGTTTTAGATTATAGTGGAAATATAGTTGGAGCCATTAGTATATCTGGATCTATAATAAGTTTTAAAGAAGAGAAAATACAAGAATTTTCAAAACTCATTATAGAGTATTCTAATAGAATATCACAAGAACTTGGATATAAGTGTAGTTAGATATTTGTATTTAATTCAATTTAAATTTAGGTAAAAATTTTTTTATGCTATATAGTGGTAGCTTATAAATAAATTATACAATATATGGTGATATAATCATAAAATCTACATTCATATAAATAAAATTATATTCATACAAAAAAAAGTTTTGATATATGAAACGTAATTTTGTATAATGGAATGAGAAGAGTTTGTTTAAATATATTTATCTTATATAAATTGAATTATGAGGAGGATTTCAGATGATTGAAAAATTTAATACATTAACAAGAATCGAAGAAGTAGGTGTGGTTGCAGTTGTTAGAGCGAAAAGTGAGGATGAAGCTATAAAAATTTCAAAAGCTTGTATAGAAGGTGGAATACCTGCAATTGAAGTTACTTTTACAGTTCCTGGAGCGGATAAAGTAATAACATCTCTAAAAAATAAATTTTCAAAAGATGAATTAATAGTTGGTGCTGGAACTGTACTTGACAGTGAAACAGCAAGAATAGCAATATTGGCTGGTGCACAATATATTGTTAGTCCTGGGTTTGATTTAGAATCTGCAAAGCTTTGCAATAGATACCAAATTCCTTATATGGCTGGATGTATGACAATAACTGAAATGATACAAGCTTTAGAAGCTGGTACAGATATTATAAAATTATTTCCAGGAAGTGCCTTTGGACCAAGTATGGTTAAAAATGTAAAAGCACCATTGCCACAGATTCCAATTATGCCTACTGGTGGAGTTAGTTTGGAGAATGTAGATCAATGGATTAAAAATGGATGCATTGCAGTTGGTGTAGGTGGTCAGCTTATAGAGGGGGCTAAGACAGGAAATTATGAATTAATAACAGAAACTGCAAAAAAATTTGTTGAAAAGGTAAAAGCGGCTAGAGCTTAATATTGAGGAGGGTTTCTTATGGCAAAAAAAGTAGTAACTATGGGGGAATTATTATTAAGACTTACTACACCCGGCCATAGCAGATTTGCTCAAGCTAGATCTTTTGATGCAATATATGGTGGTGCTGAAGCAAATGTAGCAGTTTTTTTAGCAAATATGGGTATGGATTCATATTTTCTAACTAGACTTCCTGATAATGAGATTGGGGATAGTGCTGTAAATTTTATAAGAAATTATGGGGTGAAAACTGATTATATTTTAAGAGGTGGGGACAGAGTAGGAATATATTTCTTAGAAAAAGGTACTTCTGTTAGACCATCTAAAGTTGTATATGATAGAAAAAATTCCTCAATGTGTGATATAGATGTAAATGATATAGATTTTGAAACAGTATTTAAAGATGCCGAGTGGTTTCATCTTTCTGGGATAACTCCAGCTCTTGGAGGAAAATGTATATTACTGGTAGAAAAGGCTGTAGAATATGCTAAGAAAAAGGGTGTACACATAAGTATGGATCTTAATTACAGAGCAAAAATGTGGAGTTATGATAAATTTGAAAGTGTAGTTTCAAAATTTATAAAGGATATTGATGTTTGCTTTGGATGGTTAAGCAGCGAAGAAGAAGGCGGAACTCATAAAATTGCTGATTTTGCAAAACAGGGAATAGATTTAAAAAAATTTGAAAATACGTTTTCAAATATGCAAAAAAGGTATAGAATAAAGTATATGGTAACTACTTTAAGAGAGAATTATTCGGCAGATAACAACGCACTTTCTGCTTTAATTTATGATGGAAAGGAATTATATCAGTCAAATAAATATAATTTCACCATAAAGGATAGAGTTGGAACAGGAGATGCTTTTGCTGCTGGATTAATATATAAACTTGCTAATGGAGCAGATTTTAGAGAAGCATTAGAGTTTGGAGTAGCATCAGGTGTATTTAAGCATACTATAGAAGGGGACTTCAATATTTGTACTGAAGATGAAATAATGACCCTTGTAAATGGGAATACATCTGGAAGTGTCCAAAGATAATTTATTTTTATAATAGGAGATTTTTATGAGAGATGGTAGAACTAGCGATAAGGTATTAGAAAAAATAGAAGAAAAAATATTTAGTGGTGAGTGGAAACCAGGGCAAAAAATTATGTCAGAAACTCAACTTTCAAAGGAACTAGATGTGAGTAGAGTTTCTGTAAGAGAGGCGCTAGAGAAGCTGGTAACATTAAACATTGTAACTAAAAAGCAAGGTGGAGGAACTTTTGTTAACGATTTGAGTCCTTTAGTTTATTTGAATAGTTTAATTCCTATGCTAGTTTTAGATATGGATAGTTATTTGGATATACTAGAATTTAGATTGATAACAGAACCTGAAGCAGCTAGATTATGTACTGAAAGATGCAGTGATTATTTAATAGATGAATTAGAAATTTGTTATAATAATATGGTTATGTATAAGGATAATATTGATAGGTTTACAGAAGAAGATTTGAAATTTCATAATAAAATTTCAGAAGGTACGGATAATTCATTAATTATTAAAGTAAATGAACTGCTTAGAAATGTACTTAAATACCATCAAAAGCTCTTATATAAAAGTTTAGGACCTACAGGTGGTGTATCTGAACATACATTAATTTTAGATGCAATAAAGAATAGAGATCCGGAACTTGCATCCATATATGCAAGAAGGCATGCACTGAGAACTATAAATGATATAAAAAATAGTGGATTGTAATATAAATTTAAAACAACCCTACAGTATTTTTAATACTGCAGGGTTGTTTTGCTATATGAAACTATTTTTTGTAATATGAAAAAAATCTATTGACTAAAAATTATTAAAAGGTTATCATATATATAAAGTTGTAATACAAATTATCTGTTATATAACAATAATATGCATAATTATTACTATTTATAGCTTAAAATTATAAATTTATAATTGATATTACTATAAAGTTGTATTATAAGTAATGAATTAGAGGTGATTTATAAAATTTAAATTATTACAGAACATAATATTAAAATAATATGCTGAATGTTAAATATTAACTTATTTAATTGTTTTACTATGAATAAAATTAAGTATTTCTATAGTTTTGCAAAAGTATTTAGAATAAAAACTAATAATTTGTTTTGGAAGGAGAAATAAATATGCCGTTATTAATAGTAGTTCTGGGGATAGTTCTTTTATTACTGCTTATGATAAGGTTTAAATTGAATGCCTTTATAGCATTAATCATAGTGGCTTTGTTTGTTGGTGTTTTAGAGGGGATGCCTGTAACTAAAGTAATAGATTCCGTTCAAAATGGTGTAGGAAGTACTTTAGGACATTTGTCATTAGTTATAGGGTTTGGTGCTATGTTTGGAAAAATTATAGCTGATTCAGGTGCAGCACAGAGAATTTCTAGAAGTCTTATAAATAAATTTGGAATAAAGAGAATACAATGGGCAGTAGTTCTTACAGGTTTTATTATAGGAATAGCTATGTTCTATGAAGTAGGATTTGTATTGCTTATACCAATAGCTGTATCCATCGCAGGATTTGCTGAATTACCTTTATTATACATAGGACTGCCTATGGCAGTGTCATTATCAGTCACTTATGGATTTTTGCCTCCCAATCCTGGACCCATAGCAATAGGAACTATATATGGTGCAAGTGTAAGTTCAATTTTAATTTATGGATTTATAATAGCTATACCTACAGTTATAGTTGCTGGTCCTATTTTTACTAAATTTATAAAAATAAACAGTAGCAAATCAAGTAACGGTATATTTGAGGGTAAAATTGTTGATGAAGAGGACATGCCTAGCTTTTCCATTAGCGTTTTAACTGCTTTAATTCCACCTATACTAATGGCAGCCGCTGCTATAGGTGAGATTGCTATACCTAGTACATGGCAATTAAAAAAATTATTAGAGTTTATAGGAAGTCCGGTTATGGCTATGCTTATATCTGTTATAGTTGCAATATTTACATTGGGACTAATGAGAGGTAAAAAAATGGAAAGCCTAATGAAAGACGTAGCAAAGTCTGCAAGCGGTATTGCTATGATACTTTTAATAATAGGTGGTGGTGGTGCACTAAAGCAAGTTCTTATAGATAGCGGAGTAGGTAATTATATAACAAGTCTAATGTCTGGAACAAATATATCTCCTTTAATATTAGCATGGACTATTGCAGCTGTATTACGACTGGCTTTGGGATCAGCTACGGTAGCTTCATTAACCACAGCTGGACTTGTATTACCACTTATAGCTACAACTCATGTAAATCCCTCATTAATGGTATTAGCAACGGGATCTGGAAGTGTTATATTTTCTCATGTAAACGATCCAGGATTTTGGATGTTTAAGGAGTATTTTGGTTTAAGTATAGGAGAGACCATAAAGTCTTGGTCGGTTGCTGAAACTTTAATTTCAGTTATGGGATTAGTTGGTGTATTAGTTATAAATGCTATAATATAAGACTTATAATACTCAATCCTATTTAATAAGTGTATTTACAAATTATATTTAAATTATAGCTTTTTTATTATCCACAATATTTAATACATAATAAAAAAATTATTTAACATTTAATTTAAAAATCTATTGACTAAAAAACGTTTACAGAGTATTATAAAGTTGTAATACAAGTGAGTTATTCTAAACTTTAAATATAAAAAAATAATAAATTATTTTTTTAAGTTGTAATACAATTGATTCTATTAAATATGAGGTGATTTGAATGTTAAAAAGTCAAGAAATAAGACAGAAAGCTCCAGAAATTGATTCATTGAGACTTGGATCAGGTTGGAGGGTTGAAGATCTTGGAAAACCACAGATAATAGTTGAAAGTAGTTATGGACATAGCCATCCCGGTAGTGCACATTTAGATTCTTTAGTAAATGAAGTATTTGATAGTATATATGAAAATGGTGGTAGAGGTGCTAAATTCTTTGCAACAGATATATGTGATGGAGAGTCTCAAGGACATGATGGTATGAATTATTCACTTCCTTCTAGAGATATAATGGCAAGCTTAATTGAAATACATGTTCAAGCTACACCTTATGATGCTGGTGTATTTACAACAAGTTGTGATAAAGCCGTTCCCGCACATTTAATGGCAATTGCCAGATTAAATATGCCAGCTATATTTTTGCCAGGTGGATGTATGGGGCCTGGACCTAATCTTTTGACACTTGAGCAAATTGGTAAATATGATGCTCAATATAAAAGAGGAGAAATAACTGAAGAACAATATAGATACTATAAACATAATGCCTGTCCTACGTGCGGTGCTTGTTCATTTATGGGAACTGCAGCAACAATGCAGGTTATGTCAGAAGCATTAGGTATGGCTTTACCAGCAACAGCATTAATTCCAACTGTTTTTGATAATTTAAAAGAAGCTGCAAAAGAAGCAGGGAAACAAGTATTTAAATTAATAGAAAAGGATATAAAACCTTCAGATATAATGACTAAAGATGCTTTTGAAAATGCAATCATGGTACATGCGGCTATTGCAGGCTCAAGTAATGCATTAATTCATATTCCAGCTATAGCTCATGAATTAGGAATAGATATAGAACCAGAACTATTTGATGAAATTCATAAAAAAATTCCATACATTCTTGATGTAAGACCAAGTGGTTTTTATCCAGGATCATATTTCTGGAATGCTGGTGGAGTACCTGCAATAATGGAAGAAATAAAAGAGTTCTTACATTTAGATGTAATGACTGTTACAGGTAAAACTTTAGGTGAAAATTTAGAGGATATAAAGAAAAGCGGATATTATGAAAAACACAAAGAGCTTATTGAAAAACTTGGAGTTAAAAAAGAAGATGTAATAAAGACTAAGGAAAATCCAATACAAAAACAAGGTGCAATAGCTATACTTAAAGGAAATTTAGCACCTGGCGGAGCAGTAGTAAAACATTCTGCTGTATCTAAAAAATTAATGAAAGTAACTTTAAAAGCTAGAGTTTTTGATTGTGAAGAGGATGCTATAAATGCAGTATTAACTAAAAAAGTAAAACCTGGAGATGCAGTATTTGTAAGATATGAAGGCCCTAAGGGATCTGGAATGCCAGAGATGTTTTACACTACAGAGGCTATAGCATCAGATGAAGAATTAGTAGAATCTATAGCATTAATTACAGATGGAAGATTTTCTGGAGCAACTAGAGGACCAGCTATAGGACATGTTTCACCAGAAGCAAGTGAAGGTGGCCCAATAGCTTTTGTTGAAGAAGGAGATCTTATAAAAATAGATATACCTGAAAGAAGTCTTGATATAATAGGGGTAGCTGGTGAAGAAAAAACACCACAGGAGATTGATATTATATTAAAAGGAAGAAAAGAAAAATGGGTAAAACCTTCACCTAGATTTACTAAAGGTGTACTAGGTATATATACAAAATGTGCTGTATCACCAATGAAGGGTGGATATATGGAGTAATTATATAATAAAGTTTAATTGATATACAAATTAGATAAATTCGGTAAGTAAATTTTTATAATTAATATTTGATAATTTTTTCTAAAGTTTTTAGATAATAATTTTCCTTAATTAATGATTGAATTTCTTGCCGAATTTAAAACAACATTTACTGAAAATGTTTACTTATAGTAAATTAAGTGTCAATATTTAATTTTATAATTAAATATTGATAATAAATAGCTTATTTAAATTATAGTTTAATTGCGATATCTATATCTTGATATTTTTATTTCCTATAGCAATGAATATCAATGTTGTCATTTCATATAACTATTCTTTTATTCGTTTTAGAAAAATAATGTGGTAAAAAACAGAAATATAAAATTAGTTATTTACCTAAAATTAAAAAATGTTTGGGAGGGATTTTTATGCCATTATTTATTGTCCTCATGGGTGTTATATTGTTACTAATACTTATGATTAAGTTCAAGTTAAACGGTTTTATATCATTGATTTTTGTAGCACTAGTGGTTGGGCTTGCTGAAGGAATGACACCAGCTAAGACTATAACCTCTATACAAAATGGTGTGGGAGGTACATTAGGTAGTTTAGCATTAATTTTAGGTTTTGGAGCTATGTTTGGAGAGCTTATAGCAGATTCTGGAGCAGCTCAAAGAATTTCCAGAAGCCTTATTAATAAGTTTGGTATAAAAAGAATACAGTGGGCAGTGGTTCTTACAGGTTTTATTGTTGGTATAGCTATGTTCTATGAAGTTGGTTTTGTGCTTCTTATACCATTAGTTTTTACTATTGCTGAATTTGCTGAATTGCCATTACTTTATATAGGAATTCCCATGGCAGCAGCATTATCAGTTACTCATGGATTTTTACCACCTCATCCAGGGCCTGTAGCTATAGCCACAATATATGGGGCAAGCGTTAGTATGACTTTAATTTATGGCATTATAATAGCTATACCTACAGTAATAGTAGCTGGGCCAGTTTTGACCAAATTTACAAAGAAATTTGATCATAAGGCAAATAAAAATTTATTTAAAACAGAAATTGTTAGTGAAGAAGAAATGCCGAGTTTTTCAGCAAGCGTTTTGACAGCTATAATTCCACCTATATTAATGGCTTTTTCTGCTATATGTGAAATGACATTGGCAAAGACCTCTCAATTAAGACAGTTTGCAGAATTTATCGGTAGTCCTTTAATGGCGATGTTTATATCTGTTGTAGTGGCCATATTTACCTTAGGAATAATGCGAGGTAAAAAGATGGAAGATGTAATGAAAAGTGTAGCTAAAGCAGCCAGTGGGATAGCTATGATATTATTGATAGTAGCTGGCGGCGGTGCTTTAAAACAGGTTCTTATTGATAGTGGAGTTGGTAAATATATAGCAACAATTATGTCAGGAACAAATATATCACCTTTAATTTTAGCATGGACAATAGCAGCTATATTACGCTTATCTTTGGGATCAGCTACAGTTGCTGCTATGACTACTGCAGGAATAGTTTTACCAATGATTTCTTCTTCAAGTGTAAATCCAGCTTTAATGGTACTGGCAACGGGAGCAGGAAGTCTTATATTTTCACATGTAAACGATCCTGGTTTTTGGATGTTTAAAGAATATTTTGGACTTAGCATTAGTGAGACAATGAAATCTTGGTCAACATTAGAAACAATAATTTCAGTTATGGGATTAATAGGGGTGTTGGTTATAAATGCATTAATATAAAGATAGATAAAACTTGGAATAGTAATATTTTCAAGTTTTATTATTCTGATTATTCAAATAAAGTTTATTTGAGTTTTATTTTGTAGTATAATATATTGGTAAAATAGTGAATATATGCTTCCGTAGCACAGCTGGTAGTGCAACTGATTCGTAATCAGTAGGTCGAGTGTTCAAATCACTTCGGAAGCACCAGTAAAACCTTGTAATGTCAACGTGTTACAAGGTTTTTATTTTTATCATAAACCTATAAAAATGGCACTTGGGAACAAAGTTGGGAACACAAATGCCTAAAAAGGTATAAAAACCTCAAAAATCAACCTCATTTTTCATCATTCTTAAATAAAATTTTCTCCATTTCTTCGGCCGCTTTTTTGTCTGAGGATCTATCAGTATGAGTATAGATATTTAATGTCGTAGTTGTGTTACTGTGTCCTAATCTTTTTGAAACAGATTTTATTTCTTGTCCACTAGAAATTAACAAAGTAGCATATGTATGCTTAAGCTGGTGAAATGTTATTTTTTTAAGTTATACCTTTTTTACATTTTGCTAAACCATTTGCCTGGTGTTTCAGGATGTATATGCAGTCCATTCCATTTAGTAAATATATAATTAGTATCTTCCCATAAATCTCCATGCTTTTCTTGTTTATTTTCATATTCAGTTTGATAAACAGATAATAGATCCATAACATGTTCAGGCACAGATATAATTCTTTCTGATGTTTCATTTTTTAGGATCCTTCTCAAATACATCTTCATGGGGAGGTATTGGGTAGCCTTATTTATCTTAATTGTATTCTCTTTAAAATTTATATCATCCCATTTAAGTCCAGTTAATTCTCCAGCTCTTAATCCACAGGATAAAGTAAGTAAAACCATAAGCCTATATTTAAGCGGCTCACTCTCTAAAGCATCTACTAATAATGCTACCTCAGATACTTCATAGTGATCTGCTTCTTTTCTTTTATATTTTGGAGGTTCAACATCTTTCACAGGGTTATAGGGAATAAGCTTTCACTTATAAGCTGTTTCAAACATGACACTTAATAATCTAATAATAATGCATTAGAGTATTACTTGATAGCTTTTTCTTAGTTTTCTTTAAACTCATGCCTTCTTCATTTAGATTGGCCATGAATTTAACTAAATGAATAGGCTTAAATTTGTTTAATTTTAAATGACCCAAAGAAGGTATTATTCTTAGCTCTAAAAGGCGCTTGTATTCAAAGACAGTTTTAGGTGCAAGTTCTTTATTTTTTGTATAAGTTTTGATCCACATTTTTGAATATGATTCTAATGTAAGTCTTGAAGGTTCTGTATAATTATTATTTTCTATATCTGTTATGAACTTAGCTAGGTCCTTTTCAGCTTTTTTATATCTTTCAGTCTCAGTTTTACCTTCGATTTTTATAGTCTTTTTATATACTTTTCTATTACCATCAGCACCAATGGTAATGGGGTTCACAGGTCCCAAGGCTTTAGAATGGAAGATTAGATATATAAACGCATTTAATGAAATGGAAAAAGAATTAAAACGCTTATATGACGAACGTAAAAGATGGGAAATTGAAAGAGAAAAATGTGTTTTAGTAAGGCACATACTTACAGATACAATTAAAACTAAAGTTAAAGAAAGTCCAAACAAGAAATTTACTATATTAGAAATCGGAAGAAGGCAGGTTAAAGCTTTTTTAGATTCTAAGCAGGAGCTAATTAATAAACAGAAAGAAGCTCTTAAACAGACCATGGGTATAGAGCTTTACAATAAGGATGTAGATGTAGTTAAAAATGCAGTTAAAACGGTAGAGCAGTTAGGTAAAGAATTTAACTGGGAAGGTGCTATTAAGCACAGCAAAGTACTTGAACTAATAGAAGGTAAAACTGCTCTGGGCTTTATTTTTTTGTGAAAATTTATATATTTTAGGAGGGAATATAGTATAAATGTAGAACATGTAATATTATACAGATAAATTATTTTCTGTATAATATCATTTTTAAGGAGATGGGACATATGAAAAAGAAAAGAGTTTTAACATTTGTATTATCATTACTAATGGTACTTGGTATTGTATCTGCTACTGTAGGAGCAACAACAAAGGGACAAGCTGTAGTAAGCTATGCTAAAAAGTTTATAGGCGTCAATTATGTATATGGAGGAGAAAGTCCTAAAGGTTTTGATTGTTCTGGTTTCACTAAGTATGTATATAATCATTTCGAAGTGAAATTACCTCATCATGCAGCAGATCAATATAAGTACGGTAAATCAGTAAGTAAAAGTAACTTAAAAGCAGGAGATTTAGTTTTCTTTGGAAAATCAGCTAGTGGAATATATCATGTGGGTATATACATAGGTGATGGAAAGTTTATACATGCACCTGAACCTGGTGAAAAGGTAAAAATAACAGCTCTTAAATATATGCCTGATTATTATGGAGCAAGAAGATTAAGTATTAAATAGTTAAATAGCCTGAGGTTTAATAACCTTGGGCTTTATTTTTTACATAAAAATAGATGCAACTCTTAAAGCTGCATCTACCCCAAATAAGTAAAAAAGAGATTATCTAAATTATTGACAGATATATGAATTATATGCAAAAAGTAAGAGCATTGCTACTAAACAATGCTCTTACCATACGAAAGTTTTAAAAAGAAAGTCTTATACTTCGTATACTATAATAATACTTTACTGGAAATATTTCAATATTAAGTAGAAATGATATCTTTATGTTTATTTGTTTATATATATTTATTATTTTGTTAATCTTTTAAAACGTATACATAATAAAGGATGAATTGACAATAAATAACATAGTAGTAGAATATTTATATAAAATAAAGTAAGGATGTGAAGTTTATGTCAAAAGTGCTTTTTTTAAGTATTCCAGCTCATGGACACGTTAATCCTACATTAGGATTAGTAAATGAATTAGTAAAACAAGGTGAGGATATTACTTATTTTTGTTCACAAGATTTTAAAGAAAAAATCGAAAAAACAGGTGCCGAATTTAAGGCTTATGAAACAAAAGCAAATATTCTTGAAAGAAACCATAATATGCCTAATAGCATGGATATAAGTAAATTATTTGACCATATAAATGAAATGCTTAAATCAAGTGATGAAATTATAGAAAGTATCTTAAATCAAATTAAAGATGAAAAATTTGATTATATTATGTATGCAGCTATGTTTCCTTTTGGAAACATCATTGCTCAAATATTGAAAATACCATCAATTTCTTCTTTTGCAGTATTTGCTACTCCAAAAGAACTTATGGCTCAAAATAAACAATTAATGAATGAAGACTTAATAAAAAAACATCCTGTTATAGATACTTACAAAAAAGTTTCGAAACAATTAAAAGAAACGTATAATGTAGAAATTCCTGAAAGTATGATTGAATTATTCTTTAACAAAGGTGATATAAACATTGCTTACACTTCTAAATATTTTGTTGCGCATACTGAATATTATGATGGTAGCTTTAAATTTATAGGCCCTCCAATATATGATAGAAAAGAAGATTTGAATTTCCCATTTGAAAAATTAGATGGGAAGAAAGTTGTGTACATTTCATTAGGTACAGTATTTAATAACACTAGTGATAAACTTTATAATATTTTCTTCAAAACCTTTGCTAATAGCGATGCTGTTGTGGTTATGGCGGCATACAATGTAGATCTATCTAAATTTGATATACCTGAGAATTTTATTGTAAGAAATTATGTGCCTCAATCAGAAATTTTAAAGTATACTGATGTAGCAATAACTCATGCAGGAATGAATAGTACTAGTGATTTATTATATAATAATGTGCCATTTGTAGCAATACCTATAGGTGCAGATCAACCTTATATGGCAGGAAGAGCTTCTGAGCTAGGAGCAGCTATTTCTCTTGACAAGGATACTATTACATCAGATATATTAAAAAGTTCAGTTAAAAGTGTTTTGAATAATCCAGCATATCTTGAGAATATTAAGAAAATAAGTAATTCTTTTAAACAAAGCGGAGGATATAAAGAAGCTGTTAAAGAAATATTTAAATTAAAAAGGGAGAAAGGAATTTTGGTTTAGATTAATATAAACAAAAATAGATGTACCGCAATAAGGGGTACATCTATAAAAAGGAATCAAAATATTAAATAATGAAAAAATCATTAATAGTATTTGTATTTTAGTATTTTTTATACATAAAAACCTAGGACAGCTACAATCCTAGGTTTTTGAAAGTGGAGTTATTTATAACAAAGATTACACATTTATGATTATTGACAAACGTTAAAGTTTTATTCAAAAAAAATAGATGAAATAAATTCAGCTGACTTACATCTATTTTCTTATATTGAATATGAACTAAAAGGGGGATACCTTTTTAAATTATAATAATACTTTTATAATAATATTAATTATCACAGTAAAAAGATGTACCATAATAAATGATGCATCTATCGTAGAAGAATATTATGAAAAATTTAAAGTATATTATAATTATTTACACAGCCTAAATAGTTATTCATTTCTTATGAAAATTAAATTCTATTCAACTTAAGATTAAATTTATTTACTTTTATTTTTTATTTATTCATATATTGTAAATATATTAACAATTTGTTACACTATAATGGAATTTATTAATTATAGGGGGATAACTATGAAACTAATAAGAAAAGGTATACTAATGTTTATTTTAACATCTCTGGTATTAACATTATTAGCCTGTGGAGCTAAACCAGATGAAAGTGTAAAAAACTTTTTTGAAGCAGCTAAAAAATCTGATTTTACGACTATGGTAAATTACATAAAGAAGGATGTTAATAAAAGTAATTTTAAATATGATGACAAGGATCAAGAGAAGGTTATAAAGTCTGTTTTTTCAAAAGTAAGTTATGAAATTGTTTCTTCGAGTGTAGATGGTAAGAATGCTACTGTAAAAACTAAAGTTACATCTTTAGATTTACCTAAAATCTATGGGAAAACAGTATCAGACTTAATGCCTTCCTTACTTGCATCCGCATTTTCTAATGCTAATAGTGATGATGCTAAAAATCAAGTTATTCAGACATTTATAAATGATTTAAATGATCCTAATGCTTCTAAGACAACAACTGAAGTTGATATTAAATTGGTTAAAGATAATAAGAGTGGATGGTTAATAGAGCCTAATGATGATTTAGTCAATGCAATAACTGGAAATTTCAATAAGGCTTTTGCAAATAATAATAAAAGTAATGATTCTTCGCAAAAACAGGATTCATCAAAATCAAAAGTAACAGCTCAATTTGTTGTAGACAAGTTAAAAGAAAAAGAAGGCAGCTATATGACGGATATTACTGTTGTAACAGCTGAAAATGATGATAATAAACTTCTTGGAAGACCTAATCAATATACAGAAAAAATATTTTGGAAAGATAATAGATCAACTGGTGACCGCACAGATTCTACAGTTGAAGTTTTTAATAATAAAGAAGATGCTGATGCAAGGAGACAATATATTGAAGGTGTTATTAAATCAATGCCAACATTTACTCAATATATAGAACAAGAGAACAATGTATTAATTAGAATAGATGGTCAATTAACACCAGATCAAGCAAATGAATATTTAAATATATTTAAATCGTTGGATATATAAATAAGAATGAGTAGCTTTCATAGTGAAGTTGTCAATCTTATGGATAAAAGTCTATACTATTCATGCAGAATAGTATCCAATTTTGGTGTAAAATACAATAAGTAAAAACTGAAAAATGTCTTAATATAAATTAAAATAATATAGAAAAGGCAGATATATAAATTTGTAATCAAAGGGTCGCAGGTTCAAATCTTGTCGGAAGCACCATGGATAACTTCTGTAATATCAATGCGGTGCAGGGAAGTGCTTATGATATGGATAATTTATATAGCATAAATGTCAGTAGTATATTGTGAAACCTTAGCAATCTTGGTCATTGAAATAGGATTTAATACTTCTTCTAATTGTTTAGAGGTTAATATTTTTTCATTTAAAACAAGCTTCCTAACAGGTATTCCAGTTGTTAGAGCTTTTTTAGCAATATCAGCAGATTTTTTATATCCGATATAAGGACAAAGTGCAGTTACTATTCCAACACTTTCATTTAGGAGTTTTTCACATCTTTCTTTGTTAGCTGTAATTCCAATAATACAGTTATCTACAAATGTAGCAGTAGCATTTTTTAAAGTTTCAATAGATTCGAATAAATTATAGAAAAGTATAGGCTCAAAGGCGTTAAGTTCTAATTGGCCTGCTTCAGCAGCCATTGTTATGGTAAAGTCATTTCCTATTATATTAAAAGATACTTGAGAAACTACCTCTGGAATAACAGGATTTATTTTTCCAGGCATAATTGAAGATCCATTTTGTTTTGATGGCAGGATAATTTCTCCTATACCAGTTTTAGGACCGCTTGATAGTAATCTTAAATCATTTGCCATTTTAGATAGATTTACAGCACAAGTTTTTAATATGCTAGATACGAGAACAAAACAATCAAGATTTTGAGTTGAATCAATTAGATCATCTGCTTGAATCACATTTAAACCAGTGACTTTTTTAAGGTTATTAGTTATATTATTTAAATAGTTTAAACTTACATTAATAGATGTTCCTATAGCTGTTGCACCAATATTTAAAGTTAACATTTCATCTTTAACTTTAATTAACCTTTCAATATCACGTTTAATCATTGATGCATAAGCGTGAAAGGATTGACCAAGTCTTATTGGAACAGCATCTTGAAGCTGAGTACGTCCCATTTTAATTATATTATCAAATTCTAAAGATTTTAAATTGAGAGCATTATATAAACGTTGGAGTTCTGAAATTGCTTTTGGAAGTAGTTTTAACACTACTAATTTACCAACAGTTGGGAAAACATCGTTTGTTGATTGAGACATATTTACATGATCATTAGGATGTACTATACTATAATTACCTTTTTTTCCTCCAATTAGTTCAATGGCACGATTTGCTATAACTTCATTGGCATTCATGTTAGCAGAAGTACCTGCACCACCTTGAATGGGATCAACTATAAATTGATCATGCAAATTTCCAGAAATTATTTAATCACATGCATCTATAATTGCATTTGAAATTTTATAAGGTAAATTATTTATATCTCTATTCGTAATAGCTGCTGATTTTTTTATTTCAGCAAGACTTATAATGAGCTCTGAATGAAGTGTTTTATTAGTAATAGGAAAGTTCTCCTTAGCTCTTAATGTTTGAATTCCATAGTAAGCATTTGCTGGTACTTTCATAGTTCCAATTGAATGGGATTCCAATCTTGTTTTCATTTAATATTCCTCACTCTCTTTTTTGTGTTATCAACATAGCTAGGTTAACATTGTTTTATCTCAATGTAAATTATAAAGATGCAATTATGAATAAAAGGTAAAAAATCATGTATTGCACTTAACTTAAGTTAAGTAATTTATAATTTTAGTTAATTTAATTAAGTGGTAAATAATTAATATTTTTAATTATAGCTACTTAAATCTGTTGAATAAATTATATATAAACTTTATTATATTAATGAATATTTTAATAAATTATAAGAGGTGAATGTATTTGGATAAAATTGATTTAAAACTTATTGAACTTCTACAGGAAAATGCAAGGTATTCACTTAAAGACCTAGCAAAAGAAGTATTTTTATCAACGCCAGCTGTATCCACTCGTATTTTAAGATTGGAAGATATGGGTATTATAACTGGATATTATGCAAAAGTAGATGTACTAAAATTAGGATATAATATTAAGGCGTTTATAAATTTGGAAATGACACCAAAGCAAAAACCGCAATTTTATCCTTTTATAGAAGCATGTCCTAATGTGATTGAATGTAATTGTGTAACAGGAAAGTATTCAATGCTTATAAAGGTTGCATATAAGACAACTTTAGAATTAGATACATTTATTGGAGAATTGCAAAAATTTGGAGTTACAGAAACTCAAATTGTTTTTTCAACGCCTGTTAAACATAGAGGAATATGTGTATTAAAATAATAGAATATTTAAATTATTGTAGTATTTGATTAGTCAATAGGATGATAGGATTTTTGTCTCTTATATGTATATTATTTTTCAAATTTATCACATGGTAATAGTTACAGTGATTGTAGATTCTTATTTTTTTATAAAGTGTAAAATCATATTTAATGTAATAGAAATATTATTGACATAAAACTGCAACAATAGATAAATATTATATAAAGTATGAGAAATCCCATTCTTAGACATGCATATAATATATGGGTAGGCACTGGTAGAGATACTGGTGTCTTTTACATGTAAAATATTGTTGTGTTTATAATTTGTTAATCCACATTTAAGATAATAGAAATATTATTGAAAAGAAATTGTAACATTGAATATGTATTATATAAATATAAGAAGTCCCCCTTCTTAGTTGCATATAGAACATATGGAAAAGTACTGGTAATAATACCGGTACTTTTTTAGTATTAATAAAATATTTATATTTACAAAACTAGATTTTAACATAAGTATGTCAATATAATATTGTATCCTTCAAACTATAGTATATATTTAACAAAGCACCAGTGAGAATGCTGGTGTATTTTTTATTTGGTTTATTTATTGAAAACCTCCAATTAAAATATAGAATATAATTGGAGGTAGGAGTATTATATGAAATGGAAAATGCTTTGTAGGAATATCAATAAGAAACAGGTTCCAGCTTTGAGTAAAGTTACAGCAAAAATATCTTTATAAGATTGTTTATGGGTTAAACCAGAGATGCCTAAAAGTGTAATTACTGCTCCATTATGAGGTAATGTATCCATTCCACCTGAAGCCATGGATGCAACTCTGTGAAGCAATTCAGGACTTATACCAGTATTTGCCGCCCATTCTGCATATTTTTTACCAAACATATCAAGAACTATACTCATACCACCAGATGCTGATCCTGTAACTCCTGATAAAACGTTTACACTAACTGCTTCTGATAAAAGAGGGCTGCCATTAGGATTTATATTTATTAATGCATTAGCTATAGATTTAAATCCAGGGAGAGTTTTTATAACATTTCCGAATCCAACTTCAGAGGCGGTGTTCATGACGGCTAATAGAGAACCAATAGCTCCTGCATTTATAGCTTTTGCCAAGTTATTTCTGCTGCTTTTAATATTTATACAAAATGCAATAATACTTCCTATTATTAATGCTATTATAAGCGCCCAGTTATTCATGGAACCAACTATTCCTTCCTTAGAAAGAGAATAAGGTTTTTGAGTTACCCATGATAGTATATCCCAGTTTGGAAAAATTATTTTTTGCAGTACTAAAGTTATTATTAATACTGATGCTAAAGGTATAATCGATATCCACATAGGAGGTATGTTTTCATCATCACTAAGTGACGGTTCATTTTTATGATTTGTTCCATATCCTTCTCCAGCAGCTTGAGCGGAACGTTTACGCCATTCCAGATAAAATATTCCACCGACTAACAGTATTATTGAACCTAAGGTTCCAAAGACAGGTGCTGCATACAAATCTGTATTGAAGTATTTCATAGGAATGGTATTTTGAATCTGTGGAGTACCTGGCAGTGAATCCATGGTGAAAGAAAATGCACCGAGAGCAATTGTTGCTGGAATGAGCCTTTTGGGAATATCTGCTTCTTTGAAAATAGAAGCTGCAAAAGGATATACTGCAAAAGCCACTACAAAGAGACTTACTCCTCCATAAGTTAAAATAGCTGCTGATAGAACTACAGAGAATATAGCTTTATCTTTTCCTAGTTTTCCTACAATAGTTTTAGCAATAGATTTAGCAGAACCAGATTGTTCCATAGCTTTACCGAATACAGCACCTAATAAGAAAAAAGGGAAATATATTTTAACATAGTTGCCCAAATTTGGCAAAAATATTTCTGTATAAGTTGGTAAAAGGGCCATTCCAGAAAATAATGCAGCAAGAAGTGCAAAAATAGGTGCAAAGAATATAACAGAAAATCCTTTATAAGCCATAAATATTAATAATGCTAAACTTAGTATAATTCCTATAACTGCCATTTGTAAAACCTCCATTAAATTATTTATATCACTGTCAATTATCTTATAAAATACATTGCCTAGTCTTTAATTTTTATTCCCATTGGTCTCTCTTTAAATATTCTTTCATCCATGATCTTAAGATTATTTGATATTTTTGGCATGAAATCCATGTGATCTAATATGTCTTTTTTTAAATCTATTCCAGGGGCAATTTCTTCTAGAACAAGTTCTTTTTTATCTAATCTAAACACTGCTCTTTCAGTTATATAGAGAACTTTTTGACCTGTATCTGCAGCATATTCACCACTAAAAGATATCTGCTCAACTGTATTTATAAATTTATTAAACTTTCCATCCTGCTCTATAATAAGGTTTCCATCTTTAATTTTAATTTTTAATCCACCAGCTGTAAAAGTTCCACAGTATACTACCTTTTTAGAATTTTGACTTATATTGATGAATCCACCGCACCCAGCAATTTTGGGCCCAAATTTACTTACATTTATATTTCCTGATTTATCACATTGAGCAAGACCTAAAAAAGCTACATTAAGGCCTCCACCATCATAAAAATCAAATTGACTGGATTGATCAAGTATGCTTTCTGGATTAGTAGAGGCTCCAAAGCTTAATCCACCAGATGGAACACCGCCAATTCCACCAGACTCTATTGTCAAAGTCATTTCATCCGCTATACCTTCTTCATTAGCAACTATTGCTATACCTTCAGGGATGCCAATTCCTAGATTGATCACAGAATTTGGTGATAATTCCATAGTTGCTCTTCTTGCTATGATTTTTCTCTCATTAAGTGGCATATTACTTATAGAATTTACTAAAAATTTGGCTTCACCAGAGTATGAAGGATTATAATGTTCACTAAAGGTTTGCATATGATTTTCTGGTTTTGCTATAACTATGGCATCAACATATATACCAGGAATTTTAACTTTTTTAGGATCTAGAGATCCTTTTGATACAACTTCTTCAACCTGAATAATTACTATTCCACCAGAATTTTTAGCTGCCTGAGCCATAGCAGTTGCATCTAGTGTGGCAGCTTCTTTTTCCATAGTAGCATTTCCAAATTCGTCAGCATAAGTGGCTCTTAAGATTACAACGTCTATTGGCATAGATTTATAGAATAAATATTTTTTACCTTCTATATTTATTAAATCTATTAAATCTTTTTTAGTTATTTCATTTAATTTACCACCTTCAATTCTTGGATCTACAAAGGTTTTCAATCCAACATGAGTTACAGTTCCAGGTCTTTTGGCTGCAATATCTCTATATAATTGTGATATTATTCCTTGAGGTAAGTTATAAGCTTCTATTTTATTGTCAAGAGCTAATTTTTGAAGCTTTGGAGCTAGTGCCCAATGTCCACCTATTACTTTATCAACTAATCCCTCATGTCCAAAATGATTTAATCCTCTGTTACCTCCATCTCCCTGACCAGCTGCAAATATTAAAGTTAAATTTTTAGGCATATGTTCTTTTAAATAACTTTTTTCTATTTCAGAAGTAATGTCTTCGGGATGTGCACAGCCCACAAACCCCCCTACGGCAACGGTATCACCATCTTTTATTAAATGAATCACCTTATCTTTAGACATTATTTTAGATTTCATATTAAAAACCTCCTCATGTAATAAGTGATTTTATTAATATAAATAGCAAATACTGTGCCAAGGCATCAATAGCAGTATAAAGCATATTTTTATAAATTAAAAAATAAAAAGTATGTCTATTATATATCCATGTAGTCTATTTATTTTTATAAAGAGTCCCATTAAATAAGTATTATTTAGAAGGTATTGTATATTTTATTTACATGTATTTGCTTGATACATAAATGTGTATTACATTTTTAATTTATATTCTTCTATTTTTTTATATAATCCAGCTCTACTTATGCCAAGTATATTTGCTGTCTTGTTTTTATTCCAATTGTTTTTATTAAGAATGTTTAATATTACATGTTTTTCAACTTCTGAAATTATATCTTTTAAGTATTTCCCATCATTATTATAATTTATATATTTATTTAGTTTATATTTTGTTAATCTTTCAGGAAGATGATTTGTTTTTATAATTAAGTCTGAATCTAATAGATCAATAGCTCTTTCGATAACGTTTTCTAGTTCTCGCACATTACCTGGCCAATCATATTTAGTGATACAAGTCATAGCTTCTTTAGATATTCCCTCTACGTATATTCCTAATTTACTAGCAATTTTAATTCTTAGATTGTTTGCCAGCAAAGAGATGTCTTCCTTTCTATCTCTTAATGGAGGTAAAGTTATTCTCATAACGTTAAGTCTATAATAAAGATCTTCTCTGAATTTACCTTGTTTTACATGGTTTTCAAGATTTCTGTTTGTAGCTGCAATTATTCTAACATCTATTTCTTTTATTATATTTCCACCTATTCTTTCAATTTCTCTATCCTGAATTACTTTTAGAAGTTTAACTTGCATATGCATAGGCATATCACCTATTTCATCTAAAAATATGGTGCCACCGTTGGCTAACTCAAATTTCCCCTTTTTACCACCTTTTTTTGCTCCAGTAAAGGCACCCTCTTCATATCCAAATAGTTCTGCTTCAAATAACTCTGAAGGGATAGCTGCACAGTTTATTTCTATGAAAGGACCTAAATATCTTCCGCTGGCGTTGTGAATTCCGTGGGCAAATAATTCTTTACCAGTTCCACTTTCACCTGTTATAAGTACATTGGAATCAGTTTTTGCTACTTTTAATGCTATGGATTTTACTTCTTGTATTTTAGAAGATCTACCTATAATATTTTCAATAGAATATTTTGCTTTTCTTTCTTTACCAAGTTCATTCTTGTATATGGCAATTTCTCGTTCTAAATTATTTAGTTTTCTGCTTAAAGTATAAAAATCTCCAATATCTTTAAATATAACTTTACCTACAGCCCCTATGATTTTATTTCCTTCTTTAATTGGAACACGTACAGCAATCATCTTATTTCCATTTATTTCTTGAATATCACCTATTTTTACATTTCCATTTTTTATAACTTCATATAGTTTTGTATTTTCTATTACATCTCTTACATCCTTTCCTTCAGGATTACTGCATCCTAGAAATTCTTTATAAGCTTTACTCATCATGGTTATAACACCCATTTCATTTACTAAAACTATACATTCATTAAGAGTATTCATTATAGTATTTAAAATATCTATATACATCTCATTATTTAGTAACTCTTGTTTTATTCTTTTATTATCTGTTATATCTTGAAATACTGCTATTGCACCTTTAATTGTTCCTTCAATATAAATGGCAATTCTGCTGGTTATAAATTCTCTGTTATTAGCAAAAAAATTTTTATTTAATTCATTTTTACCAGTTTTTAAAATTCTATTAAGTTTCGTTTCTGGAACTACGTCTTCTATATATTTTCCTATGTCTTCTTTTGAATTAATTGATAGCAGTTCTTCTGCTTTGTTATTAGCGATAATCAATATGCCATTTTTATCTATACCTATTACAGCTTCACTTATATTTTGTATTGCTGACTCAAAGGATTTTTTTAAAAACATAAATTGACAACACCCCTTAAATTTTATTTCATATCACTATATATGTGGAGGATATTATTGATATACTAGAAGATTTATAGTTTAAGGAAAGGTAAATGAAGATTCTGATTAGAAAAATAAATATATAATTTGAAATGCAAAAAATCTTTCTGTGTAATTACAGAAAGATTTTTTTACAGATACTTAAAAACTTATAAATATACAACTTAAGATATAAATTATGCTTTCAAAATATATAATTTAAAATAATATTTATGTGAACTAATATATTTACTAAATTGATTGGTTTTTAATTGGAGGCATAACAAGTGCTTCTCCTACGATGACTGCTTTGCCTATTTGATTAGTACAGGTAGTCTTTAGTTTAATTCGATTTTTAGGAATATTCATATCTATGACCTCTACTTCAGCTTTTATTGTATCACCAATATGGACAGGGGCTGTAAATTTTAGTTGCTGTCCCAAATAAATAGTTCCAGGGCCAGGAAGATACATTCCAAGACAGGCAGAGATAAGACCTGAAACTAGTATTCCATGTGCAATTCTTCCTTTAAACATAGTATTTTCAGATTTAATTTGATTTATATGTGCAGGATTTAAATCACCAGTTATTCCAGCAAATAAATATACATCAGATTCAGATATAGTCTTTTCTATAGATATCTTATTTCCTATTTGTATTTTATCAATAGTTAGACCTTCCATAATTTTTTTCCCCTTTAACAGAATTGATTTGTTATTTAATTAGTAAAGCAATAAGGATGCCATACTGTTAAAGTTTGCGTTAAATGGGTTATTATAAATTACTAAAGTTAAATTGTGTAAATTATTTATACACAATAAAGGTAATTCATTGAATTTAAATCAAATTATATTATTGAACATTTAATGTGCATGTATATAATATGTACATTTAGAGAATATAGTTTTCTTTTATATATGAAATATAATGATAAATAGTTAAATAAGATTTCTTATTATATTAAATATATGACAAGGTTAATTTAACAATAAATATATAAATTTCAATAGTATTATAAAAAGTACACCTTATATAGTGTACTTTTTATAATTGGTAAACTTAAAAATAAAATTTAAGAAGATACAATAAAATTTTTTGTTTCAATTATAAGTGTTTACAGATTTGTAAAATATATTTATAAAATATAAAAAAGATGTAGTTCTAGTGAACTACATAGTTTAGTTGGTGAATATTAAAAATGAGACGATTTATAGAAAAAGTTTCAATAATATTATTTACATTTATAAAAAATTTATTCCTATGAATAAATTTTTTATAAATGTAAATTTAAAGTTTTATAAGGGTCTCATAATTATATCAAACACAATTATGTATAATATACCAAATAATAATGATATTATGGTTATATCTATATTTGAATGACTTTTAAGCTTCATATTTTTACCACCCCATTTATTCTAATTGTTGACAACAATTAGAATAAGTATTCAAAATTTATTTGATTTAGAATTTATGTAAGAATTTTATATTGTAATTTATAAGACTAGCTTGACAAGCAGTTTTTTATTCAATATAATTATGTTATAAATTTACATATTTTAAATTTAATGGGGTGATTTTACGAGTATTATGGCATTGACAGAAAAGCAAATAAAGGGACTTAAGGTAATACAGGAGTATATAGATAAAAATAAATATGCACCTACGGTAAGAGAGTTGGGAGAAAAAATTGGATTAAATTCAGCTAAATTAGTACATTCATTTATAAGAGATATAGAGGCTAAAGGATATATATCAAGTATCAATGGCTGTCCTTCAACTATAAAAATAATAAAACGAATATAGAAGTATAAACAACATAGTATTGTTTGATTCTCCCTTATACAGGAGTAAGTCGAAAATAAATCTTTCACTCTTTGGAGTGGAAGATTTATTTTTTTACACGAAAAACTGTCGCACTAATTTTTTAGTGCGACAGCCCCTTGTTTATAGCGCTATAATTTTATTGTTAGTTATTAATAATGTAGAAATTGTTTATTGCTGAAAATTTGCCATGGAATTTTTGTAGTGGCGAAATAAATTAAAATTTTCATAGAAATTAGTGAAGATTCTTTGATTAAGGTTATACATAAAATATTATTAAATAATAGAAATGAATATAATGTTATAAGTTGAGAATACTATAATTTACAGTAAAGAGAAAGCAATAATTAAATAAATTAAATTACAATGAATAGTAAAATTATAAATAAAAGTTAACATGAATAATATTGCAAAATAAATTCAATAGGATTTATTAAATATATAAAAATATAGATGAATACCATTGAATTTAATAACGAAAAGCGAATAAGATTTAAGTTTTTGTAAAAAATTATGATTAAATTTGAATATACATGTTGTTTGTTGATTGATTTTGTATTATGATAAATACATAACAATCATAAAAACAATAGAAAAGGTTGTGAATAAGTATGATATATACAGTAACTTTCAATCCAGCAATAGATTATGTTATAAATGTAGATGATTTTAAAGCAGGAGAAGTAAATAGAGTAGTTAGTGAAGAAAAGTTTGCTGGAGGAAAAGGTATAAATGTTTCAAGAGTTTTAAATAATCTTGGAGTAAAGAGTAAAGCATTAGGTTTTATAGGAGGCTTTACTGGGAAATTTATAGTTGATTCTTTAGAGGACCAAGGTGTACAAACAGACTTTGTAGAAGTATTAGGTGATACTAGAATAAACGTTAAGCTTAAGTCGAAAGAGGAAACAGAAATTAATGGCGGTGGTCCTATTATAACTAAAGAAGATCTTCAAAAGTTATTTAATATAATAGGTAAGTTAGGTGCTGATGATTATTTGGTATTAGCTGGTAATGTACAAAACTCAGTGCCAAGAGACATATATGCTGTAATTCAAGAAAAATGTGCAACTAATAAGGTAAAGGTTGTAGTTGATACTACTGGGGAAGCTTTAGTTGCTACATTGAAAAATAAACCATTTTTAATTAAACCTAATAATCATGAATTAGGTGAGATATTTAATGTAGAGTTGGAAGAGAGAGAAGAAATTATAAAATATGCACAAAAACTTAGAGATATGGGAGCATTAAATGTAATTATATCTATGGCTGCAAAAGGAGCCCTTTTAATTTGTGATAGTGGAGTTTATCATGCTTCACCAGCAAAAGGAACTGTGAAAAATTCAGTAGGAGCTGGAGATTCTGTTATTGCTGGATTTTTAGCAAGCTATTCTAAAAATTCAGATATAGTGGAAGCATTTAGATGGGGTGCTACATCTGGAAGTGCAACAGCATTTTCTAAAGACTTATGTAAAAAAGAAGATGTAGAACATTATTTACCTCAAGTAATTGTAACTAGATTGCAATAATTTATTATGGAATAATATAAAATGCTTTTATAATTATGTATAATAGGTGAAAACCTTTTATGATAATTTAGTAAAGATAAGAAGATAATAGTTTTTGATACATCTTAATCCCATTATTCTTTTTCTTATTAATTAAGATTTTAAATGATGGAGAGGAATGATGTTTATATATTTATTATATACTATTTTTTTGGAGGAAAAAAATGAAGATTACAGAACTTTTAAAGAAAGATACTATTATTTTAGATCTTAAAGCTACTTCAAAAGCAGAAGTAATTGATGAATTGGTAGATAAGCTTGATAGTGCTGGAAGATTAAATAATAAAGAAGATTATAAAAAAGCTATTTTAAAAAGAGAATCCGAATTTTCAACAGGTATAGGTGATGGAATTGCTATACCACATGCTAAGACAGCTGCAGTAAAAACTCCAGCTCTTGCCTTTGGTAGATCTGTTTCAGGAATAGATTATGATTCTTTAGATGGAAATCCAGCTAACATATTTTTTATGATAGCTGCAAGTGAGGGAGCTAACAGTACACATTTAGAGACATTGTCAAGATTATCTACAATGCTTATGAATCCAGATTTCAAAGCTAAGCTTTTAGAAGCTAAATCTGAAGATGAAATTTTAAGATTGGTAGATAATGAAGAAGAAGAAAAAATGTCAGAAGAAGAATCGGAAAATTCAGTTGTAGAAGAAACTGAGGTGAAGGAAACAGAGGATTCAAAGGGGTTAGTATTAGCTGTAACTGCCTGTCCTACAGGTATAGCTCATACTTATATGGCTGCAGATGCTTTAAAAAATAAAGCTAAAGAGATGGGTGTCAATATAAAGGTAGAAACTAATGGATCTACAGGTGTAAAGAATAAGCTTACTGAAGATGAGATAAATAGAGCATCAGGAATAATTGTAGCAGCAGATAAAAAGGTAGAAATGGCTAGATTTGACGGCAAAAAAGTTATTCAAGTTCCTGTTGTTCAGGGAATAAAGAGACCAGAAGAACTTATAACTCAGGCATTAAACGGAGATGCACCAATTTATAAACATGAAGGTGGAAGTGATAGTTCAGATTCAGCAAAGGGAGAAAAGTCTGGCTTTTATAAACATCTTATGAGTGGTGTTTCAAATATGCTTCCTTTTGTCGTTGGTGGAGGTATACTAATTGCCATATCCTTTATGTTTGGAATTAAAGCTTATGATCCTAAAGATCCAAGTTATAATTATATAGCAAAATTACTTAATGATATAGGTGGAGCAAATGCCTTCGCACTTATGGTACCTGTACTTGCTGGTTTTATTGGAATGAGTATAGCAGATAGACCAGGATTCGCTCCAGCAATGGTAGGTGGATTAATTGCTGCTAATAATGGTGCTGGATTTATAGGTGGTTTAATAGCAGGTTTCTTAGGTGGTTATATAGTAGTATTACTTAAAAAAGTATTTGATAAATTACCTCAAGCTTTCGATGGAATAAAGCCAGTACTTATTTATCCGCTTCTTGGAATTCTTATTACCGGGGCAATAATGTTTATTGTAGTAATAGGACCTGTTAATGCCTTTAATTTATGGCTTCAACATGTACTAAGTTCTATGGGAACAGCTAATAAAGTTATACTTGGTGTAATTTTAGGCGGTATGATGTGTATAGATATGGGTGGTCCAATAAATAAAGCTGCCTTTACATTTGGTATTGCAATGATATCTTCAGGAAATTACTATCCACATGCTGCTATCATGGCAGGTGGAATGGTACCTCCTCTTGGAATTGCATTAGCTACTACATTCTTTAAAAATAGATTTAATGCACAGGAAAGAAATTCAGGTCTTACTTGTTATATAATGGGTTTGTGTTTTATAACAGAAGGTGCTATACCTTTTGCAGCAGCAGATCCTGCTAGAGTAATTCCAGCATCTGTAGTTGGCGCAGCAATTACTGGTGGACTTACAATGCTATTTAATATAGGATTACCAGCACCTCATGGTGGAATATTTGTATTTGGAATAGTTAAAGGAAATCCATTACTTTATCTTCTAGCTGTTGCAATTGGTGCTGTAGTAACTTGTTTATTACTTGCGATACTAAAGAAACCTATTAAGGAAAATGAAGTTCAAGCATAATAATATATTTATAGTATAATTTGAAAAGGCATACAAACATGTAATGTAAGTTTGTATGTCTTTTATTTTACTAAGAAATAAATTTAATATTTAAACAATATAAATATTCAGCCTGGAATATAAATTTGGATTTTTTTAACCCAGGCTATTCAAGCCATCAATTTGCATCAACATCTAGGTTATGAAATTAGATATTGATGCACAAATGATATATAATTATAATCATGATATAATAATGGAAAGTAATTGAAGTCTAAGAGGTGATATATATGGAGTTTATACGTAAAGATCCCTATTATATTAAAAATATAGATAATCCTACAGAGGAAATGCAACTTCAGGCAGTTAAAAGCAATCCAAGTGTACTGAAATATATAAAAAATCCATTTCAGTATGTTCAATGGGAGGCTCTTAAAAAGAATGTTTGGGTTATTGAATATATAGAAAATCCAACAGAAGAAATGAATTTATTTGCTGTACAAGGCGCTTGGAATACTCTTAAACTTATAAAAAATCCTTCAGAAAAGGTTATAAAAAAAGCTGTTTCAATTAAGGGATGGGCATTACAATATATAAATAATCCATCTGAAGAAATTCAAGAAATTGCAGTAAAAAAAGACTGGGATTCAATAAAATATATAGAAAATCCTTCAGAAGCAACTCAATTAATATCAATTTCAGGACATTTTGGAGCATTGAAATATATAAATAATCCCACTATGGCTGTAAAGAGAAAGGCTATAATGGAGAATGCAGAAGCTATTAACTATATAAATGATATAAATGAAGATGATATGAGAACTTTTTTAGAAGATAATATAGATATAATAAAATATGCAGGAACTAGAATCGATATGGACTGGGTTGAAGAAATTCTTAGGGATAAGTTTAAAAGTGAAAATATAGATAAAAACTATATTTTAAAGTTTATCAATTGTAATGTATTAACTATGGATAAAACTAATTTTATCTATAATTATGGCAGTGAAAATGCAAAAAGAATTTTTGTTGATTATAATTTATCATATTAAGGAGCATTCCTGTAATGAAAAAATTTAAGAGTGGATAAAAAAAGTACCTCCTGATAGAATACAGGGTATAAGGCTTTGCAAAGCTTATCCCTAATTAATTAAGACTATCATTGGAGGTACCTAAAA